>Ga0272449_1002571_pt1 | contig 16759 bp, 17 predicted proteins | sample YNPCB0241_FD_198679 | JGI IMG/M metagenome (GOLD analysis project Ga0272449, IMG submission 198679) | Hot spring sediment microbial communities from Yellowstone National Park, WY, United States - YNP-CB-024-1 | ecosystem: Environmental > Aquatic > Thermal springs > Hot (42-90C) > Sediment...
GACAATTAGTATGCTCTTTTTGCAAAAGGAAAAATATTCCTTTTGAATTTTTAAAAAAAGAAAATTCTTTAGAAAAAAGATTGATTATTTTTGCCGATCCACACACAGATGAATTAGGAGCATCTATAGGTGAATTTCCTAATTCTTTTTGGAATAATAAAAGTTCTATTTTTATATGTCCTTTTTGTGTTTATTTACTAATTCATCATGATAGATTTGCTTTCATTAAAACTCCTGAAGGTGAAATTTTCATAAATGCTCCTGATTTAAAATTAATTTGGGATCTAAATAATTTTACTGAAAAATTGCTAGCGAAATCCAAAGAATATGAAGTAAGAAAAATTCTTGGTTCTTCGCTTTTGCAATGGGCAATAAAAAGAAGGACATTACTTGGTGCTTGGACAATGATGAATATTGAAGTGATTGTGAAAAAAGGAGATATTATTGATTACTTTGACCTTCCGCCGGATATTACTAAAATTTTACTTGATTATGAAATAGCCAGTATGATTGAAGAAATAAATGAGGAAAAAATATTTGATTTAATATTAGCAGGAAAATTTTCAGAGCTTGAAAAAGCAAACTACTTTGTGTTGAGAGCGATGTTGAAGTTAAAAAAGAATGAAAAAGAACTTAAAAATGATCCTATAACTAAGTATTTTACTAACTATGATGATCTAAAATATCTCAGGAGGGTTTCACAAATTTTACCTAAGCTCTACGGCAAAATTTTAGAAAAAATAGGGAGGTAAGTATGGAAAGAAAAATTGACAATTTAATATGGAAATTACAGCAAAGAGGGCAGAATATTAGCGATAATGACAATTTTAAAAACCTTGTAGACGCTATAAATGACTTAGGTTTTAGACTTCTTGAGCAAACACGCCTTGGGAACAAAGATAATGTCTATTACATGCTTTTAAGATGCTTCCACGCTAATAAACAAGAGTTTCCAACTGAACTTGTAGAGGTTTTTAAGCCAGAAAACGAAAAGCACTTTAAAACCCTTATTTTCTCCTTTTTAGCCCCAATTTTAGGAAAAGAAGATAAGGAAGCTATAAAGTCACAGGAAACACAAGGAGAAACTGAAGGAGGTGAAGCATGAAGAACATAATCTTAACCATCATTTTTGAAGGGTCAGCTTTAAACAGGGATGAAAAAATAGGGGGGAACATTCTTTCTATAAAAAAGCTTCAAATAGGAGGGAAAACGGTTAGTTTTATAGGGAAAACAGCAATAAGACACTATTTATTTTCTACATTACATAAAGCATATAATTGGAACCCTGCCAAAGTATTAGTTTCTGGTGAGAGAGATAAAAAAGTTGTCCAATTTGATATTACCAAATATGATATTTTAACCTCTCCTGAGCTTGATGCCTTTGGATATATGTATACGATTAGAGAAGGAATGTCAATCACAAGAAAAGCACCTGTTGGAATAACAAAAGCAATCTCTTTAACTGAATGGAATGGAGACATGGCTTTTTATTGCAATCATGATTTAGTAAATAGAGCCATAAAGCAGGGAGAAGACGCATCTCCTAATCCTTTCAATAAAGAAGAGCATCTATCTCTTTACAAATTGAGTTTCACAATTGATGTTGAGAGATTGGGAAGGGATGAGTGGATAATTGATGAAAGACCCCAATATGATAGTAATGAAAGAACATTTAAAATAAAAGTTGGTCGCAATACAAAGATAATTAATAATGTTGAGGAAAAGGAGAGCGATGAAAAATATGAGGTAAATGGTTCGTCAATTAAAATTGAACAAACAGGCGATAAATATAAAGTTACCTTTGAAATTTCCGATGACGAAAAGAAAAAGAGAATAGAGCAACTTTTGATGGTGATAAAAGATGGCTTTTATGTCCAATCTTCGGGCGAGGCAAACACGATAGTTCCTTTATTCATAATTTCTGCCCCAGTTAAAGTTCCTTGTCCTATATTCCACCCATATATTAATTTAGAAGAAATGGAAAAAGGTAAGCTTTATAAAGTTAATGGTATTTCAAATGGTCTTAATAACAGCTGGCTTGATGGAAATGTTTTTATTTGGTCAGATGGAATAAAGATAAATTATGAAGAGGAAGAAATTGATGAGAATAAAATAATAAAAAACTGGGATGAATTTCTTAAACATTGTGGAATAAAAAATGAAGAAGTGTAATTAAAAGTAGAGGGTTATGATTAAAAATGAAAAATTGCTTGAAAGATTTGAAAAGGAATTGCTTAAAAAAGAAAAAATTAATATAGAGAAAAATCTTCGTATTTTTGAAGAAATGGTAAAGTTTACCAAAGATTTAAAAAGATTTTCCCAAAAGGACTGGAAAAAAGATATAGAAAATGATATAAGATACGCAAGGGCAATAAATGGAATTAAAAAAACTAATAGAAAAAATAGCAAAGGAATTTGAGAAGCATAAAATTGATTATATGATTATTGGGGGGCAGGCAGTCTTGATTTATGGTGAACCAAGATTAACAAAAGATATAGATATAACTATTGGGGCTAATATAGACAAATATTGGGATATATTGAATATTGTTCAAAATTTAAATTTAAAAATTTTACCTAAAGAGCCGTATAAATTTGTAAAAGACACAATGGTTCTACCTCTTCTTGATGAAAAAACAGGGTTTAGAATTGATCTCATTTTCTCATCTACAGAATATGAAAAAGAAGCGCTAAAAAGGGTAAATAAAATAAAGATTGGGGATACTTATGTGAATTATGTTTCTGTAGAGGACCTTATTATTTACAAAATTATAAGCGGAAGAGAAAGGGATTTGGAAGACCTGAAGACCATTTTAATAAAAAACAAAAAAATTGATGAAAAATATACTTTAAAATGGTTGAAAGAATTTGAAAAAGTTCTAAATAAAAACTTAAGGGAAACTTTTATGAAATTCAAGAAGAAGAGATGAAGGTTCTTAAATTAAAAATCTATCAGCCTACAGCCCATTATAGGATACCCTTTACCTTTGCCAGAAGACACACTTATCCTATTCCTCCCTATTCAACGGTTATCGGTTTTATTTGTAATGTATTAGGAATAAGAGACCAACAGCACGAGAATTTTGAAAAGCTAAAAGAAGGCTTATCACTTGCCATCTATGGCAATTACGAATATTTAAACAGGGAATATGTGTGGTTTAGAAATCTAAAAAAAGATTCTCATGTTGATAGATTTGGTTCTCCAGAAAACAGATTTATCAACCAATTTCCTGAACATCCTGGTGGGCAAATTCCAGCAAGAGTAGATGTTTTAGAAAATGTCAAATTAGTGATTTATATAAGACATGAGGACGAAAATTTTATTGAGATATTAAAAAAGGTTTTTGAAAATCCTTCAAACAGAATTTATCCTGTTCACTTAGGAAGGGCAGAAGACTTAGTTGTGTTTGAAGAGGTAAAAACTATAAACATTAAAGAGGAAAAGAAACCATTATTCGGAAGTCTTAAAGAATACCATTTTACTTGGCTTGTAGACCCAAGTAGAGGTGAAAGATACATGAACCCTAATTTTTATCCTGAAAATTATAGCGAATTCTTTAACAAAATACAAGGTAGTTATCATCTAATAACATCCTTTTATAAAATTGTAGAAGGTTTTAGAGTCTTTGAGCAAATACCTGTTAAACTTTTTGAAGGCGGTTCCTTTCCGCTTTCTTTTGGAAAACCTTTCGAATTTATTTTTGATGAAAACGAAAATCTTCCCTTGTTTTTTGCCAAAATGATCTATCCAGAGGGGTAAAATGATAGATATATGGGCAAAAAAACCTAAAGATGGAAAGATAATAACTTTAAAGGAACATACAAAGGATCTATTAGACAATCTTGAAAAGTTATACAGAAAACTGCCTGACAGCTTAGGCTACATTTCCAAAGAAAATTTGTTTTATTTTCTGAAATTTGCTTGTTTTTATCATGACCTTGGGAAAGTTTCACCAATCTTTCAAAAAACTTTAGGAAATATAGATTACTATAATGAGTATAATAAATATTTATCAACAGAAATAAGACATAACATTCTTTCTTTCTTCTTTATTAACAAAGAAAAAGTAAAAGAAATTTGTAAATCTGATGAAGCTTTATATTCAACTTTACTCTCAGCTGTAGCCTTTCATCATTGGAGGGAAGATGAAAAGGAGTATTTGTTAGGTTTAAATAAAGTTTTAAAAAATACTTGTGAAAACTTACTTATAGATAGCAATGGCACAAAATTAGAAGAAATCTTAAAGGAACATTTCGATGGCTTTTCGATAGAAGGTTTTGATGCTAAAGCTTTAATAGCCTTTGATAAAGACCTTGCTAAACATATTAAAGAAGGTGGAAATTTAATGAGCGCAGGAATTATTCCTCCTTATACCTTATATTTTCTTCCAGAAAGACTAAGAATGGAAAGTGCCTTAAAAATTAATTTAAATCTGTGGATATTTCTTTCTGGTTTTCTTATGAGGATTGATCACTTTTCTTCATTTTGTGAGAAAGAAGCTGAAATTTATGAGATAGAAAAGGATTATCCTAAAGTAGACTTAGAAGTTAAATTTAGTGAAAAGTTTAAAGATAGCTTCTGGCAAAAAGAGGTAATGAACGCTATAGATGATTTTAGAAACAAAAATATTATCTTAATAGCACCAACTGGTCTTGGTAAAACAGAATTAGCTTTCTTATGGGCAGAAGGTGAAAAATTCTTCTATACCTTACCATTAAGAGTTGCTACCAATCAGATATTTGAAAGGGCTTGTAGTTATTTTAACATAACCATTCATACTGATGACGACCCGTTTATTAATGGAAATGTAGGGCTTTTGCATTCAGATGCTGATTTATATATTGTTGATAAATGGGAAGCTTTAAGAGATACAAACTGGGATGGAGAAACGCCCAAAATTATTGAAATTTCAAAACATTTTTCCTTACCTGTAAATATATCAACAGGAGACCAAATTTTTCCTTCTGCTTTAAAACATCCTGGTTATGAAAAAATTTACGCTACTTTGGGGTTTTCGAAAATGATAATTGATGAGGTTCAAGCATACGACCCAAGAGCTTGTGCAATCATTGTTAAAATGATAGAAGACATTGTTTCTCTTGGAGGGAAATTTCTACTTATGACTGCAACATTACCAAATTTTGTTAGAGAAGAGTTAGAAAATAAGGGGATACAATTTACGGAAGTTAATCTATACGAAGGTGAAATAAGAGAGTGTGAGGAACAAAAGAAAATATGCAAAATAGAAGACATAACAAGGCACAAAATTGAGTTAAGGGAAAAGGATATAGAAGAAGATATCGATGAAATAATTAAATTAGCAAAGAAAGGAAAAAGGGTTCTTATTGTTTTAAACACTGTAAAAAAAGCAATAAGTGTTTATGAAAAGATTAAGAATAAAAAAAATAAAGGAGAGTATAACGGATTTTTAGAATTACTGCATTCTGAAATGACTTTAAATGAAAGGAAGCGAAGAGAAAAAGAATTAGAGAAAGAGTTTAGTAATCCCAAGCCAAAAGATGAAAATTCTCCAAAAATACTTGTCGCCACACAAGTTGTCGAAGCATCTCTTGATATTGATGCTGACTATTTATTTACAGAAATTGCTCCAATTGATTCCTTAGTTCAAAGAATGGGGAGAGTAATGAGAAGGGTTAATTTAATGAATGGAATGATAAAGGGAGGTAATGGAGAATTTAGTTATGAAAAATTTTATAAAAAAGATGAGGCAAATGTATTTGTTTACTTTACACATAAGGAGAATAAAAAAGAACATCTTGAATCGGGCAAAGGAAATGTATATGAAAAAGATACTTTGATTTTAACTCTTGGCAAATTTTGTAAACTTGATGATTTATTAAAAAAAGTAAAAGAAATTGGGGAGGAAAAATCAGATAAAACAAAAAAGAAAATTGACTATAAAAAAGAATATAGAAAAATTCTTGAGTGTATTATAGAACAAGTTAAACAAGAAATTAAGAAAGTGGAATTAATTGAATTAAAAGAAGCTGAAAAGAGTAAGTATGTTGAAGAGGTTTACGATTATTTAAACAAGAGATTTTCTGATTATCTACAAAAATTTTACGAAACATTGAGAATTCTTAATTCAGGTTATGTTTCTGAAAATAAAAATGAGGCACACAAATTATTTAGAGAAATCTATGCAATTTCAGTAGTAGAGGAAGACAAAATTGATGAAATAATCAAGAAAATAGAAGAAGCAGCTAAGATAACTTGGCTTTGGTTTAAGAAAGAAATAGTTGCAGAATATGTGATAAATGTAAATATATGGAAGTTCAAAGGTTATGATCCTGACCCTTTATGGGATAAAGTTAAAGATAAAATTAAGGATGAGACTAAAAGAGAGAAATTAGAGAGATATTTTTCTGGGATATATGTAGTTTCTAAATCCTCTTCAGTGAACAAGGAAAACATAATTGATTGACGAAGAATTAACCATAAAAGGGATTGAGGTATCTTATTACATTGTTTGTAAAAGGAAATTATGGCTATTTTCTCATGGAATTGATTTTGAAAGATTTTCGGATGATGTTGAGATCGGCAAGATCATAAGTGAATTGAGGAAGTTAATTTTGAAAGGCATATTTTAACCGATGTCGAAGATCTAACAGCTAATATTTTGTAGGTCTTTGAAAAGTGAATATTTGACAGTTACCTTATAATGAGGATTTTTGAACTTTTTTAAAAGGTTGAGCTTTGACGCAAAATTTTGATAGGTCCACTTGGAAAATGCTTGATATTTCTTATAATCAAATGCGGTTTCAATCCACCAAAGAGGAATTTAAACCTACCATCAACTTCCTCCAATTACTAAAATACTTCTGGTTTCAATCCACCAAAGAGGAATTTAAACGCGTAGGCTACTGCGTAGAGGGTTTCGCCGAGATCTGTTTCAATCCACCAAAGAGGAATTTAAACTTGACGAAACCGAACAAAACCTTGCCATCATGGATGTGTTTCAATCCACCAAAGAGGAATTTAAACTGAACTCATTTAGCAACTCTTCAATGATCCTCTCGTGTTTCAATCCACCAAAGAGGAATTTAAACGGTCTTGTATTGTTGGAGGGTCGGAATTGGGATAGGGGTTTCAATCCACCAAAGAGGAATTTAAACTTATATTCCAATTTTAACCCTTGATGGTTCTCCTTAGTTTCAATCCACCAAAGAGGAATTTAAACTTGATCAAGGGGAGCTCTACCAGTTTGTCTTTAAAAAGTTTCAATCCACCAAAGAGGAATTTAAACGATTTTTTTTTACTTTTTATACTTTTCTTCAAAATAGTTTCAATCCACCAAAGAGGAATTTAAACTTACTTTTTTCTTTGACAACGCTTCAGCAGGAGGCGTTTCAATCCACCAAAGAGGAATTTAAACGAGGAATTTGCAAGTCCTTCAACTCAAGCTCAACGATCATGTTTCAATCCACCAAAGAGGAATTTAAACATATTAGGAAGATTGCTTGGGGTGACACGGTTTTAGAGTTTCAATCCACCAAAGAGGAATTTAAACTCTTCTTGTCTATAATATAAAAATAACCTCATCAAAGTTTCAATCCACCAAAGAGGAATTTAAACGCGTATCGTCAGATGTTTAATAGGGATGAGGTTCTTGTTTCAATCCACCAAAGAGGAATTCAAACATAAGCAAATACTTAAAAATCTTCAAGCTTAGTAAGGTTTCAATCCACCAAAGAGGAATTTAAACTCGCTTTAAGCACTTCCTCAGGGAAGCAGAGTTTGCCGTATGAGCGGTCAACGCAGGTTGAGGAAAGGGCTACGACATTGAACTCTACGCAACAGTCCTCATCGGCAAAGCCTGCGAGGTTTAAGCGTTCATCAAGCGTAATCATCTTAGGCTATAAGATGACAAGGGGAGAGAAAAATTTCAAGCAAAGATTGCACAAAGGGGGTTAGGATTAAAGGGAGGATTAAAGGGAAGGTTTAAAACGCCTTCCAGACTTCGTCAATAACTTTAAATTCCTCCCAAATATCTTTAAAATATTCATCGACTTTTTTTCTCCACTCCCGGTCTATTATGATATCTCCACCTGCGGCCATGTACACAATTAAACAACGCAGTCTTTTATCATCTATCTTCATTAAATACTCTTTCGCTTTAGCCCAGTCCTCTCGTCTAAAGTATAATATGAACAGATCACGCCAAATGTGATTGAGCATGGCTTGAGGATTTTTATATCGTTTGAGCCTTTGTAGATACTCTTCTTTGCTTGGTGGATAGAAATATTCAGGCCCAAACCATTGTCTTTCTTCTTCGGTTAGCCCATGGTCGTAAATCGTCTCTATGTCATTGTCAACTGGAAAGCCTTCGTTTTTTTCGTCTTTTACTGATTTCATAATATTCATCCACCTCCTTTTGGAATTCTTCGTCGCTCATCAACTGATTAACTATATCATTTATTATTACACCGCTCTGAATTTCTGTAAGGTCAGTCTTTGTCATCAACCAATATCTAAGCCTTCTCCATAGGTTCTCCCCATCTTCAAATAAAATGCTTTCAAGCTCTTTTACCGCCTCTTTTTCGTTAATCTTGAATTTCTGTAAAACATACCTAAATCTTTTAACATAAGTTTGGTATCCTCCAAATGCTTCCTTTATGAATTCCTTTTGATAGTAAGGCTTAGCGTTAGGACTGAGCATTTTCAAGAATTTATCATAAGTATGCAGCGTTATAAAATCATTTATTGTCTCCAGCAAGTATCGTTCAGTATCGCTAAGCTGTTTATAAAATTTAAAAATATCTTTGGTTCGTAGATGATTAAGTTCGTGCCAAATAACCTTAAGCATGTATTCTTCCTCTTTGGTTAAGGGAACCTTGTTTTTAAAGTTTTGGAGGGCAGATAGTAATGGTTGTTCATAATTTTTACTAATATAAATAGTCGCATTTTCGCCGTCATCGCTCCAACATCCCATCACATAACTCACATTTTCCTCCCCTTTCAAGTCTTTAACTCTATAGCGTAAAAGGTCTTGGTGTTTTTCCGAAAAATCTGTTAGTTTTTTTCTAACATTTTAAATACTACGGAAATCGTGTTTGTCAATTGTGCCTGAGGCTGTTCAAAAAAGTTGCCTACTCCGTCCTGCCGAGCGTAGCGAGGCATCCCTCACTTTGTTCGGGACGGCGTCCCGGGATGTCATCCCGAGGCACGCCAGTGCCGAGGGACCCCTCGGCTGACGCTTCGGGGCGACATAAAAGAGGGGCTCGGGGCGACCTCCCTTTTCTGTCATTTCGAGCGAAGCGAGAAATCTCCTCACCCTGTCTTCCCAAAGTGCGCAAGTGCCGAGGGACCCCTCGGCTGACGCCTCGGGGCGACAAAAAAAGAAAGGCTCGGGGTGACCTCCCTTTTCTGTCATTTCGAGCGAAGCGAGAAATCTCCACACCCTGTAATACCCCTCCCCCTGTAGTGCCGAGGAGGTCCCTCACTTCGTTCGGGATGACGCTTCATGAAGAGACCCCATGGCTGACGCTTCATGAAGGGACCCCTCGGCTTACGCCTCGGGGTGACAAAAAAAGAGAGGCTCGGGGCGACAAATCCTACCCTGTCATTTCGAGCGAAGCGAGAAATCTCCTCACCCTGTCTTCCCAAAGTGCGCAAGCGCCGAGGGACCCCTCGGCTGACGCCTCGGGGCGACAAAAAAGGGGGCTCAGGGTGACCTCCCTTTTCTGTCATTTCGAGCGAAGCGAGAAATCTCCTCACCCTGTCTTCCCAAAGTGCGCAAGCGCCGAGGGACCCCTCGGCTGACGCCTCGGGGTGACAAAAAAGGGCTCGGGGTGACAAAAAAGGGCTCGGAACGATAAAAAACAAGGCTCGGGGCGACAGCAGAATGGCTTGCACAAATTTTAAAACAGCCTCGCCTATGAGGTGATAAAAAAGCCGGATGAAGTATACATTGAAAGGATTAAACATAAAACCTTTTACATTTTTCGAAAAGACGATAAAGTAGTAATATCAAGTGATGATGATCTTGCAATAAAAACTTATTTTAAGTTAAATAAGCCATTTGAAACCTTTTTAAAAGAGAGGAAAAGAGATGGACTTATCAAGGTTCTCTGATAAAGAATTAATTGAAGAATGGGTCTTTAGTTTAGCCTCTCAAGAAGCTATAGAAACTTTTTTTGATGATTATTCAGCAGAAGTAACCTTACCCTTTCGCACTGAAATCCATAAAAGAGGTCTTGACAACCACCCAAAAGTTATAGAAGCAGATAAAAAGCTAATTCAATATGCCTTAAAAGAAAAGCCTTATCCTCCTGTTATAACCGATGATTATGAACCACCTTTAGAATACTGGTGGTGGCACATAGATAAAATTGGAGAAAAAACCTATCCAGCTGAGCTACTTCCTGAGCACTTAAGAGAACTTTATTTACAAGGATTTTAAAAAGCCTTTTATTTTGGCTTTAAAGTCCCTCTTTTTAAGGGGGTAAGTATTATACCCTTGCGTTTACAAGCGTTTACAAGCGTTTACCAATCGTTTACCTTCCGTTTACTGGCATCAGTTCTTATCTATAAGGAATTAAGGTAAACAACTTGAGAAAATCCTTCTTGATGATTATATTTTTTTATATAAAAGGGTAGTAGCCTGGATAGCTGAAAAAGCAAAATTGCCTGAAACAAGCGTGCGGAAGATATTAGAAAAGATTAATGAAGAACAAGAATTTAAAAAATTACTGGAGGAAAACCTTGCCGAAGCCAAAAGAAACCGTGTATGACCACAACTTAACGGATGAAGAAAAGAAATTATTAGGAATTGGAGATAATAAAGAAGATTATCTTAAAGGGTTAACTGAAGATGGTGCTTTAGCAGACCTGTTTCGCTTATACTTTCATCGGGGGGACTGGGCTAAAGCTAAGGAATATCTAAAGAAGATAAAAGACGAAAGATACAAACATGATATATTTCTTATCTATGCCTTAGGAGGATGTTTGATCTATAGCAAAGAGCAAGCGGAATGGCGCAGGAAAGTTTCAGAATATTTTAGGGATGCTTTTGAGGTCGACTAACCTCACCATTTTCTGTCTAATTTTTAATTTCCCCTTTTCAATTTTGTATTTAATTCACCGTGAGGTAAGCGGAGGACAACCCAAAGCATCCCGAACGGTCTCTAAGGACCAGGGAGATGATGTTGGTGGCTATCTTTCTTTCTCTCCTCATGTCTTGAATATTATAACTTGGTTTTAAAATCAAACTGGTTAGCCGAAACATACGATAACAAAAAGGGTAGACTCGAGGTTAATGGCGAGTTAGCGATCATAGATACGGGTTCGGGATTACATCCAATTACATAGAAACAAAGAAAACAAATAGAGGGGGCGAACGACTGCTTGCCTTTCTTAAAAGACAGGCAAATGTTATTGGCCTCTACCTTTTATCCAAAAATAGGCTATGCTACAGAAAGGAATACTTTGCTCCAATTAGAAGAGATGGATAGTGTAAAGGATGGAGAGGCTTAGAAGAGGGGTTAGGCTTTCTGAGAAAGAAATATTAGTTATTAAGAAATGGGCGGAGCTTGCCTTTGGTAAGGGAACTAAAGTCTATCTTTTTGGAAGTAGAGCTTACCCTGAAAAGAAGGGTGGAGACATTGACCTTTATGTTAAACCTATGGAAAGGGATAACCTTCTTGAGAGAAAGGTAAAATTTTTAGCCGGGATTTGGGCAGAGCTTGGCGAACAAAAGGTCGATGTAGTGATAGAGACTGACCCAGAAAGACCAATTGAAAGGATAGCTCTAAAAGAAGGGGTAGAGCTCTGAAAAATATTGAGGAACTGCTTAAAAACAATCTACATGAATTTTTAAGACACCTTGAAGTTATACAGCTTGCCTTTAACAAGCTTTCTGAACATGCATCGTTTCCTCTGACTTCTGAAGATTTAATTAGGCTAAGACAAGACCTCAATGCTCTTAGCCTGCTTGACAGTATAGCTTACAGATTTTCTAAGCTTCAAGAAACTCTCGGAAAGATCCTTAGACTTTATCTTGCTTATCAAGGCGAGGAGGTGGAGGAAATTTTTATGCGAGATGTTATAAACCTTGCTGAAAAGAGGGGACTACCGATTAACTGGTCGAAATGGGTAAAATTGAGAGTATTAAGAAACATTTTAATCCATGAATATGAAGATGATAGTCAACTAATTGCTGAAACGCTTAATCAAATTCAGTCATTGCTTGAAGACTTAAAAAGCTTGATAGAAAAGCTTATGAAAGAGCTATAAAGTAAGGAACAACCTTATCAGTTTCGGCTCAACTCATCTTAGCATCAATAAATCTATTCGTATAGAATGCAAACATTGTATTGACTTTCAACTCAATACTCAGCTAAGTTTAAATTTGAAGGTCTTTCGTATTTTTTTAAAAGGAGATTTGTGGTAATGCTCGGGTGACAAGAGGGGACCCTTGGAGTGGAAAAAACTCATTGACACTCCCTATAATCATGCTAAAATAGTAAAAAACCTTTTAGGGGGCGATGGAGCATGCATCCTATCATTCGTGAGGTAGAAGCAAAATACTTGAGGACAGATATCCCTAAGATCTCTCCTGGGGATACAGTTAGGGTTCATTTTAAGCTTAAAGAGGGTGAAGAGAAGGAAAGGGTCCAGGTTTTTGAGGGAGTAGTCATAAGAAGAAGGGGTTCAGGCACATCCGCCACCATCACCGTTCGGAAAGTCTCCTTCGGGATCGGAGTTGAAAGAACCTTTCCCTTACACTCACCAAGGATTGAGAAAATCGAAATAGTTAAGAGAGCTAAGGTAAGAAGGGCAAGGCTTTACTATCTAAGAGAGAGGGCAGGTAAATCTGCCAGGCTCAAAGAGCGTTTTGACCAAAAGGTCATGGAATAGCCTTGAACCTGTAGAAAAAGCCTACTGGTCTCTTGGCTATTGCGCCATAGCAGGTGTGGATGAAGTTGGTCGTGGCGCAATAGCTGGTCCCCTACTCGTTGCCGGTCTTATTCTACCAAAGGATTACCATCATCCCCTTCTTAAGGATTCTAAAGAGCTCACCCCAAAGCAAAGGGAAAAAATAGCAGAAGAGCTAAGGAAAGTTGCCGTTAGCTTTAGCTTTGCCTGGGTTGAAGTAGAGGAGATAAGAAGGCTTGGAATTTTTAAAGCCTTTCTCCTTGGGCTTGAAAGGGCTATTCAAGGGCTTACCAAGCCTGACCTTATCTTGATTGACGGACCTCATCTCTTACCAAACTTCCAAGGTCTACAAAAAGCCCTGGTAAAGGGAGATAAATTAAGCCTTAACATCGCTGGGGCAAGCATTCTTGCCAAGGTGGAAAGGGATAGGCTTATGGAAGAGCTTGACAAGCTCTATCCCGGTTACGGGTTTGCTAAGCACAAGGGATACGCTACGAAAGAGCATATTTCTGCCCTTAAGAAGCTTGGTCCATCTCCCATACATCGAACTTCATACCACTGCTTTGCCCAATGGTTAACGAAAAAAGAAGCTTAAAAGGTCGATTGGGGGAGGATATTGCTAAAAAATATCTTGAAAAGCAGGGGTATAAGGTCATTTCCCAAAATTTCCGCACAAAAACCGGGGAAATAGACCTTATCGCTGAGAAAAGGGGGACGCTTGTTTTTGTTGAGGTTAAAGCTGGAGGTCTGGAAAAAAATGAATTCCTTCCAGAAGATAAGGTCAATTACCTCAAAAGAAAAAGGCTCATCGAGGCAAGCAGGCTTTTTTGCGCAAAAGAAAAAAGGCTGATGGACAGAATAAGGGAATTTAGGTATGATGTATTGATAGTAGACCTTGAAAAAAGGAGCGTGGTAAGGCATTATGAATCAGCCTTCTTTGCCGAAGATTGAGCCTCTTGGTCTTACGATTGAAGAGCTTTTAAAAAAAAGGAATGACGATTTAGCCAACCTTTTAGCCCCTCTTAAGTTCCATGAAGTCCTTGAAGTAGTAAGACAGACCCCTTGGAAGGATAAAGCTCGGGTCATCCTTCTTTCTCCCTACCCGGAAGGCGTGGTAAAAAACCTTCATCCGGCGGAGCTATTCTTCACTATGAAGGCTTCTTCACTCGACCTTGCGGTTGAGCTTCTTTCCCATGCCAAGGGGAGCCAAGTTCAGTTTTTCCTTGACCTTGATGCCTGGTATAAGGATAGGATCAAGCCTGAAAGGGTAGCAAGCTGGATACTCCTTCTCTTTTCTGCTGGAGAAGATAAGGTTTTAGAGTGGCTTAGGGTTGCGGATTGGGATTTTTTGATCGCCCTCTTTCAAAAATTTAACAAGGTTTATAAACGCCCGGATGATGTTGACCTGCTTGAGGCTTACGACTGGCTACCTCCTTATACCCTCGATGATGTTTATTTTATTGAGTTTAAAGTAGATGAGCTTGAGTTTTATTTTCGGCGCATGATTGAGATTTTGCGGGAGGAGATGCCAGAGCAGTATTTTTCGCTTCTTGAAAGCGTAATCTGGGAAATCCCCCTTGAGGTAGAAGAACGGGCTTACAGGTTTCGCAACGCAAGGCTCGAAGAAGAGGGTTTAGTCGACTACTTCTCTGCCCTTGAGATCTATAGTCCTCTTCATCCCAAGAGAATTAGAGCCGTAGAAGAAAAATTTGCCCTTCCTTACGAAGGAGAGGTTGAGCATCCTCTCTTTTTGGTTCCCGTTGAGGATAGGGGCTTTCTTATTGAAAGGGCTTTGGCAGAGATTAAGGATCCTTTAGTTTTAAACAGGGTCAAAAGGGAGCTTGCCTATCTTACTACAAAGCTTGTTATTGCTGATTTTGTGGTAATTGATGGCTTAAAGGAAATGGAAGAGACAACTAAGAAGCTATGGCATAGTCTAAACCTTGGGCTTGACTATCTATCCCACGGACGGGTTGACTTAGCCAAGGAATTTCTTACCAATTACTACCTTGAGGACATCTTCCGAGTTGGGCAAACAGCCTTGAGAGAACTTAGGCGCTATGCCATGAGGATCTTAAACAGTAAAGATTTTGACTCAACCCTTTTACGGTATCTTGATCAACCCTATTCTGGTTACATAAAAGGAATCATGGTAAAAAAACTTAATCAAATAAAGCTCTTTCAACCGGAAAGAATTGGCACGGCTGAAGAGTATACCTATTTTTCCCGAGAATCAGAGGTCAAGATGGTCTGGAGATATATCGAGGAGGTAGGCTATCTTGCAACCCTTTTAGATAAAGCTTTTGGCGGAACGGGACCTATTATAAAAGAGATGTTAGAGCCAGATAGGAACTTTGACCTTTTAAACTTGACTTGGTCGGCAATTGTCCTTACTTCTTTAGCTCATTGGCTTTTAACCAAAGAATTTAGATTTAAGGCTATCCCGAAGAAGGAATGGAAAAAGCTTTTTCCGATGCTTATGGAGAAAAGGGGGGAGCGTTGCTACTTTAGAGAGGAGCTAAAAGAAGCCCTTAAGGAAAACTTTAGAGCCTTAGCTCAAGCAACCTATTTTGTTGAGCCTTCTTTCATAGAAAGCTTTGTGGAAAATTTAGCGCAAAGAATGGAAGCTGAGTTTGCCTTTGCTGAACCTTCCTCTCCTCCAGACCCTAAGTATCAAACTTTAATTCTCATCGACCTTAAAGGATAGGAGACGACTGATGAAACAAATAAAGATAGGTCTTCTCGGTTTTGGCACCGTTGGACAGGCGGTATATAAGCTTTTGACCGAAAACGCTAAAAACATAGCGGAAAGAACGGGGTTTTTGCCTGTTATTGAAAAGGTTTTAGTTCGGGATTTAAAGAAGAAAAGAAATTTACCCATAGACTCAAAGTTGTTGTTAACTACCGACCCTCAAGATATCCTTGAACATAAGGAGATAAGTATAGTTTGTGAGTTAATGGGAGGAATAAAACCTGCCGAGGAGTATATCCTTTCTGCCCTTGAGAAGGGGAAGGCAGTGGTCACAGCAAACAAGGCTCTTCTATCGGAAAAGGGGGAGAAGGTCTTTTCTTTAGTTAACGAAAGAAGGCTATATCTTGGCTTTGAAGCCTCGGTAGGAGGCGGTATCCCTATCATCAAAACGATGAAAGAGGCTTTGGTTGGGAATAAAATTAAACGGATAGTCGGAATAGCAAACGGCACAACCAACTACATCCTTACTCAAATGCTTGAAAAGGGGATGGACTTTGCTAAAGCCCTTCGTTTAGCTCAAGAAAAGGGGTTTGCTGAGGCTGACCCAAGCTTAGACCTAAAAGGTATTGATTCGGCTCATAAGCTCTCTCTTATTGCAAGCCTTGCTTTTAATTTTTTCATACCCTTTGACAGGGTTTATGTGGAGGGGATAGATAAGATTGAGCTTATTGACCTTGAGTTTGCAAGACAGTTTGGATATGTGGTTAAGCTTCTCGCTATCGCTAAGGGGGATAAAGGACGGTATGAGATAAGGGTTCATCCTGCGCTTATACCGGAAAAACATATCTTGACATCTGTTAGATTTAACTATAATGCTTTTTACATACAGGGAGACTTTGTGGGGGACATTCTTCTTTATGGTCTTGGGGCTGGTGGTGCTCCTACGGCAAGTGCGGTGGTGAGCGATATCGTAGATGCCATAGAATTCTTAACCACAGGGAAGCGAGGGCTCATAAGCTACCCTCGGTATGAAGAAGAAAGGTTAAAAAAAATAAGACCTATTGAAGACTGCGAGTTTAGATATTATTTTCGGTTCCAAGCCTTAGACAAACCTGGGGTTCTTTCAAAAATATCTGGAATACTGGGCAAGTATGGGATAAGCATAGCTT
>Ga0272449_1002575_pt1 | contig 16746 bp, 10 predicted proteins | sample YNPCB0241_FD_198679 | JGI IMG/M metagenome (GOLD analysis project Ga0272449, IMG submission 198679) | Hot spring sediment microbial communities from Yellowstone National Park, WY, United States - YNP-CB-024-1 | ecosystem: Environmental > Aquatic > Thermal springs > Hot (42-90C) > Sediment...
TTTCCTCGATCCCTGGTGAGGTTGGCTATCGGAGGTTACTCGGCCCGTTGGAGTGGTGGGTTACTCCGGGCACAATATGTCGGTTCTTATCGAATTGCAAAGGAAACATTGCTCGGAGAAAATGGGCAGCCGTGGGTTGCAACATGCGTTGGAGCTTCGAGTTATCCGGTCTTGCGATCGGGCTTCCAGCCATTAGTGAGGGATAGGCCGAGAAACAAGTGAACCTATGGAGACCACCCAGTGAAAAACTTTCTTTTGCCGTCGAGGTTCTCCATCGTCCGGGTCAACTTTGCAGTTGCTTTGGTCTTTTCTTGGCTTTTGATTTCCTTTTGGTGGCCGGTTCAGGGAACGGTAACCGTTGCTTGGGGAGCTACCGGAACCGTCGAGGCAGCGGTGGGTTCTATCTCCGCGGAGGAGCTAGCCGAAGTTGTCAGTTTCCTTGCTCATCCAGAGTTTCAGGGCCGGGAGGCGGGGACTCCTGCGGCTCAAAAGGCGGCTGCTTGGATCGCCCGGCAACTTGAACAAATGGAGATATCCCCGGCCGGGGTGGACGGGCAATACTTCCAGCCTTTCGGAGACGGATTTTCCAACGTCTTGGCCATCTTGCCGGGGGATGACCCGGAGCTGGCTGGGCAGGTAATCGTTGTGGGAGCCCACTTCGACCACATAGGTTTTGGGCGAAAACGTGATAGCGGGCAGGTTCATCCTGGGGCCGACGATAATGCCACCGGAGTGGCAGCCGTACTTGAGCTTGCCGAGGCATTCCGCCACTTTGCTCCTCCTCGTCGCCGAACCCTCCTCTTTGCCTTTTGGGATGCCGAAGAAAAGGGCCTTTTGGGGAGTAAGCAGTGGGTGAACAACCCGACAGTACCTCTGGAGTCCGTAGTTCTTGCCCTTAATTTCGATATGATTGGGCGACTTCGCGAAGATCGTGTGCACTTGGTGGGGGTGCGGAGTGGGCTAGGTTGGCGTCGGCTCTTTGTGCTTCATAACCCGGGCGACTTGTATTTGGTTTTCTCTTGGAGCATTCGTCCTGACTCGGACCATATCCCCTTCTTTAACGCGGGGATTCCCTCCGTAATGTTCCATACCGGCCTTCACGAGGATTATCACAAGCCCACCGATACCGCCGATCGCATCAACTATGCCGGGATGGAAAGAATTGTCCGTTATGCCTTCTTCGTTATCTATGACCTAGCCAGTCGGGAGAATCTGCCTTCATACCGACCCGAGGCCAAGAAGGAGGAAGCTCCGGAGTGGCCGGCAGAACCGGTTCCCCGGTTAGGGGTACGGTGTCAAGCCAGTAAGGAAAATGGCCGGTGGGTAGAGATTGTGGAAGTGCTGCCCGGCAGTCCGGCCGAACAGGCTGGCATTCGAGCACAAGATCGGATCCTTCGTGTCGACGGTCGGGAACATCCTAGCTGGGAGGATTTGCTAACCGCCGTAAGTACCGCAGAAAAAGAAGTGAGTTTGCTCGTCCAATCCCAGGGTCAAGAAGACGTGCGGAAGCTGACGGTTGCTTTGGTGGGGCCACCGATGCCCTTTGGGTTGATCTTGGGGAAAGACGAGGCGGATCCGGAGGTTGCTTTGGTTCTGGGGGTTGTTCCGGCATCACCAGCAGCTTTAGCAGGAATTCGGGAGGGAGACCGGATCTGGGAAGTGAACGGCCATTCTCTAGGACCGGATCCTGTGGGACGGTTGGCTGAGCTGATTAAAACCGAGCGGCAAGCAAATCCCCATTTATCCGTGGTCTTCACGTTGGAGCGAGATGGTCGACGCCTCCGGATTGCCGTTCCGGATCCAAGCCGGAACTAAACCAAAGCAAGTCTCCTCTTTCAAGGACAAACGGATTTTAGGGGAGAACACCCCCTTGCCTCCGGTTAGGAAAACGGGTGCCCATGCGGAGGTGGGTGAGTACCGGAAGGCGAAGCGAACGAAGGCCGAAATCTATCCCAACGCCTGAGCATGAGCTCTTACATGAGGGGGTGGAAACCTTGGAGTTTTTTCTGGTTTTCCGAATAATCCCGGGGTATATCAGATCTGGATTTGCAGGGGCACGCAGGACCTGGATTTCCGGTTGGACCACAGTAGCCCGCTGTTCAGATCTTCCTGAATTGGGCCCATCATCTTTTCCGGTTTGTATCCAAATTCGCAGGTTTTGGATCTCGGGAGTTAACGCGGTGGGTTAAACGGCCGCGTGATATTTGAGATTGCGGCAAGGCAAGCGGAATTTACCGGCGGCGGGGAAAATTGTTGGTTGGTGGGACTGTCAATTCGAGGGCAAAGGCCATGAGTTCCCGTGGCACATTGTGGGAGATAGATCGGCGAAAGTTTTTTCAGGGAAGCTTGGTCTCTGGATTTGCTTCTGTGGGCTGGTGCCGCTTCTTCGTGTGGGCCGGTAGCACCCAGGAGGCCGGGAAACATCCGGTCCTGACCGATTGGCCGGGGGAAACCATTGCCGATTTGGCAAGCTGGCAACAACACAGCTCGAAAATTCGCCGGTGGTGGCTCGAGTTTTTGGGACTGCCCGAAAACCTTCCCCGGACTTCTCCAAAATTGGAAGTTCTTGAGGAGGAAAATTTAGGTACGGTGATCCGCCGGCTCGTCCGCTATGATACTGAGCCGGACTGGCCCACCGAGGCCTATCTTTTGCTTCCCAAGCCGGCCCGGGAGGGCGAGCGGTTTCCCGGCATTGTGGTATTCCACTCTACCACTACCGAAACGATCCTTCAGCCGGCAGGGCTTGGCAAAGATCCCAGTAAGGCCTTTGGGTTAATCTTGGCCCAGCGGGGATATGTGTGCATATGTCCGCGGTGTTACCTCTGGTCCGATGGCCCTCGATCCGACTACATCAAGCAGGTCGAGCGATTTGAGTCGCGGCATCGCGGGGCCAAGGGCATGGCAAAAATGCTTCTAGATGGCTTGGTCGCGGTAGATGTTCTCCAGAATTTGCCAACCGTGATTCCTGACCGTTTGGGAGCCGTGGGACATTCCCTGGGGGCCAAGGAGGTCCTTTATTTGGCTGCCTTCGACGAGCGGATCCAGGCGGCGGTGGCTAGCGAGGGAGGTGTAGGTTTGCACATGTCCAACTGGGATGCCCCGTGGTATCTCGGGCCAAGCATTAAAGAGCCCGGGTTTTCCCGAGATCACCACGAACTGTTGGCATTGACAGCCCCACGTGCCATGCTGGTCATTGGAGGTCAGTCTGCCGATGGCACAGCTACGGAGCCTTACATCGCGGCTGCCCGGCGGATTTATGAGCTTTACGGTCAGGGCCAGAACTTAGAGTTTTTCAATCATCGCGAAGGCCACGCCGTGCCTCCGGCGGCCTTGGACCGCATTGTAAATTGGTTCGCCCGACATTTGGGCTGATTGCCCCCCATCGTTTTATTCCGCTGCAGAATTAAAAGATTCACGAAGACAGTTCAACCAAGTTGCAATCGATGCTTTTCTGCGAAAGGCGTCGGAAGCGAAAGATTCCGAATCTCGCCTGGCCTTCTCTAAAGAACGCAGATCGTGATCGATACTGCTGGGTTGAAATTGCCGGAGAAGATCATCGAGCTTGTCGAGAAGACCTCAAAGCTCTGGCAACCCAAAGGGGGACTGCCTTTTGGGTTTTTGCCGATCACAGAACTCCTGAAGGATTTCTAGTCCCCTCCGGTTTGGGAAGAACGGGTTAGCGAGCGGTTTGATCGGGAAGTTAAAAACGGCAGGTTTCACAGGACCAGCTGCTCGCAACACGCTGGGAACTGCCGGAAAGTTATACCAGTAGTGGCCGGCAGGCCGGTCAAAGCCTCAACCGGAGACTGCTACAGCACTACTTTCGCAATGTTGAGGGACTCGGGTGCTTTGCAAGCACAGTTCAAAAGTTACGCTCCACCGGCCGGACGGATCCGGTACCACAGGCCAGTGAGGGACAACGGCTACGGATTGGTAAACCAGCTCAAAGCCCGCTTCCGAGCCATTAACGGTCCCAACCGGATAGGTCCAGAAACTGCTAGGCCGGTTGGCCCGAACGGTCAGTTCCACTCCTAACCATTCGTCCACCAAAGTAAGCTCGCGGTGGTGTTGAAGGTCTAATTGCGTTGCGAGGTCGCCAAGGTGCCGACCGGAGGCATCGCGGAAATACCGATCGGGAATTCCCGGCGGTAAGCCAGCAAAGTTGAATTCCACGGCAAATTCCCACGGGCAATCCATGGGGAGGTTTTCCAGGAGGTAGGCAATTTCCACCACAGGACTTCCCGCGGTAAGAGTAATGGCTTTGGTGAGGCGGATGGGCTCGCCGGCGACCATGCCATCCCGAGTGAGGGTAAGCCGGACACGGTCCGTCCGGCGTTGGACACGGGCTTGGTATTCCCCGCAGGCAAAATCCCCTAATTGTTCCATTCTTTGGAAGGCCACAAGATCCCCGGTCGTTCCCTTCGGCACAAATAGGTCCACTAAGGCCTTACGGGGATATAGATCATACACGAGGGCTTTATCTAGGCCTTCCTGCTTGAAGATTACGATATCGTGGATGCTTGCCACCTTATCGGCTTGGGCCTGGGCGTGATGGCGGACTTTCTCGTGGTAGGGTTCGGGCCGGCGGGTCATTGTACCAAGCAAATTGTGCCGGGCCGAACGCATGTCCAGTTCATAGATATGGCCCCCCACAGTGGGGCTAACAAATAGCACCAACTTATCGTTGGCCAACCGAACCTCCGGGCGGGCATCGAAATTAAAATCCTCCACAGCATCTTCCACCCAGGATCCCGATCGGCCCTCAGCCTGATCGAGGTATTCCTCGGCCAAGATCAACTGTCGGTAGACCGCATGGCGGAGGTGTGGCAAATAGATTCCCCCAAAAGCTCCGTGCCAATAGGCACAGTTACACTGACCGCGATAAAGCTCCCGGCGGGCCTGCTGGAGCAATTCGTGCCGTTCCGGAGGCAGATTCTGAGTTTCCAACTCCCGAAGCCGTCGGCTGACCGTCATCATTCGGGAATACATCTCGTTGGACTCGGGGTATTTGACCCGGAAGTTTCTCCAGAAGCCGCCCCGAATAAACGGCCGCAGTCGGCTCCAGTATTCCCCCGTTCCCAAGGCGTGCTTCAGATCCTCCAATTCCAATTGGCGATCGGTAGGGAGAGCCCACTCCGTCATTTCACGGTAGGAACAATCGGGCAGATAGATCTTTCCGAGGGGCGGCACTGCCTCGAATGCCTCTCCCAAAGTACACACCTCCAGCCACTCCGCGTTGACCAGAAGGGCGGTGAAGAATCGTTCGAGCCAGCCGTCCTCATACACATGCTTATAAGTCATGGGCCAAGAGCCGAACTTTTCCCCGTCGTCCCCCAGGACGGCCACTGCCCGCGGTTGCCGCTCGCCGATACCTCGTAGAAAAGAAAGGGTTTCCTCTGGCTCACGGAAGGGAATGGTGTACCGCAATCGTTCGCTTCCGGGGAAGACAGAGAGGATTCGCCCTTCGTCCTCGGTGACATAATGGCCAAAGAGGGCTTCTTCCTGCAAACCGGCGGCTTTGAAATGGAAATCGTCCAGTACTGTGTAATGAATCCCGGCATCGACGATGTCGCGGGTGAAACTCTGTTCCCAAACTCTCTCGGCCACCCACATGCCACGGACTTTGGTTTGGAACCGATCCTCGAGAAACTCCCGGTAGGCCGCGATTTGGCCGATTCGGTCCTCAGTGGGAATCATCGCGAGGATGGGCTCGTAGTAGGCTCCGCCGATAATTTCGATTCGCCCGGCCCTCACCAAAGCGGCTACCCGATCTAAATAATCCGGGTGATGCAAATCGAGCCACTCCAAAAGCGGTCCGCTAATGTGCAGACTAATCCGGAGGGGGGCAAACCGTTCGAAAATCTCTAGGAAAGGCAGGTAACTTCGGCGGTAAGCTTCCTCGAAGACGTGATCGAAATTTCCTACCGGTTGATGGTTGTGGATTAAGAGTACCAAGCGAACGGGGCGAAACATGACTGGAGGAATCTTCCGTTCGATCTTGTTGATGGTTGAGGTCGGGACTGTTTCAGCAACCTGTACGATTCCCAGTTGGATTGTAGCCGATGAAGATCAAAACCGATCCATTCTCCCTTGGCCAACCCGGGAAGATCGCGGGGAATTTACGACCACCATTTCTGCCGGCTGCACGGCAACCAATTTAGCTTGTGAAAACCAACGCGGGAAGAATTTGCCTCGGCCAAGGGCCGAACTCTGTCGTGGGTCGGCAAAGCCGCTGGGGCTGCCGCCGAGGCCTCATTCCCCCGCCAATCCCACAGTTGGCCAGTCAACGAAAATTGGATCCGGTTTTTCCCTCGGCCTATGGTCCCTCCGTGACCCCCGTGCTCCTGTCCAATTTCTCGAGGTGTTCTATTTTTCCTAATCGGAAATCAGCCCGCAGAGTGTCCAATTTACCTTACCGCAATTTTCTCTTGCTCCCAGCTCTCGATCTCCACTTCGCGGAGGAATCGGGCCGCTTCTTCCGGCGGTACCGGATTTATGTAGAAGCCCGTTCCCCATTCGAAGCCCGCAGGCCGAGTGAGACTGGGCATAATCTCGATGTGCCAGTGATAGTGCGGCAGCTCGTGGGTATCGAAGGGAGCTGTATGCAAAATGTAATTGTACGCCGGCCGATCCAAGGCGGCCTCGATCTTTAGCATCACAATCCGCAGGATACTCGCTAAGTCCTCCACCGCTCCCGCTTGGATGTTTTCGAAGTGACTTCCGTGATTTTTGGGGAGAATCCAGGTTTCAAACGGGAAGCGACTGGCGAAGGGACAAAAGGCAATAAAAGTGGGAGTGTCGTGTACCAAGCGTTTTTCCGTGGCAAGTTCCTGCTGGATCATGTCGCAGTAAACGCACCGCCCGCGGTAGTTGAAAAACTCGAGCGATCCGGTCATTTCTTCCCACACGTTAATCGGGACGATGGGGGTGACGATCAATTGGCTGTGGGTGTGTTCCAAAGATGCACCGGCTGCTGCCCCCACGTTTTTGAAGACCATTCCGTACACCAGCCGGCGATCTCGTTTTAGGTCCATGAGGCGGTCCCGGTAGGCCCAGAGGACCTCCTGAAGCTCCGGTTCGGAGAGTTCCGAGGTGCTAATCAGATGGCGGGGGGATTCAATGATCACCTCGTGGGCTCCCACTCCCCGCATCATGTCGTAAATTCCTTCACCCCGCTTGTTGAGGTCCCCTTCGATCTCTAAGGCGGGGAATTTGTTAGGAACTACGCGGACCCGCCATCCAGGGGTATTGGGTGCTGTCCCCGGCCGGCGATATGCCAAGATTTCCGGAGGGGTTTTGTCTTCTTGGCCCTCGCAGAAGGGGCAGAATGCCGTGGGCCGTCGCACAGGAGATGTATCAAAGTCGTGGGGACGCCGGGCCCGACTTTTGGCCACAATCACCCACCGGCCAACAATCGGATCTTTACGAAGATCTGGCATATCCGTTCCTTTGACTTCCTTGCAAAGTCTCCAAAGGTTGCTTCAGACCGAAAGACCTTCCGCTCAAAGAGTGATTTGAAATTTTCAAACCCCTGCGAATGTTTTAGACGTGCCCCGAGGATGGGTGACCAGCCTATCGAAAGTTCCCTACCCCCTTCGTGCCATGTGTCCGGGTTTACGCCCGAGCCAACAGTTCAGAGGAGGAAAAGGTCAAATTTCACCACCGATAAGTTGCTATTAGGAGCCCCTCAACTATTCGTCTCCCGTGTGTGAGCAGTGTCCACCTGCGACAACTAAGTAGCCAAATGACGGAGGAACCTATCCACAGATTCCACACAAGCTTTTAGAGGATGAAATTTTATGGAGAGCTTCCATCCGTATTTGGTTTTACACCGGCTGTCACTTTTGGTATTCCGAGTTTTTGCCAGGCCAAAACTCCAAAGGTTTCTCCCTAAAGTCCGCTGGAGTAGGAACCAGGCTTTCAAAACGCGGAGCATTGTCCGGCAAATGGAGCTGTATGAAGCCAGGCATTCTTGAATGACCATTTGGGGGACTCTTATGCCTGCCACATGATCAGCTCGAACTCTGGCGGTGGAACGGCGGTTGCGATGGTTCCTTCGGTGGGCACCCGTTCCACTGCCCGTTGCCGGTGTTTCACCTCGAAATAGAAGTCTACGGGATCCCCGGTGTTGGCACCCAAACTGCGGAGGGGAACGGCCAACTCGAGGATTTGATCGGCGGCTACCTCCACGGAGGAATCGCTTTGGGTGGACTTGTTGCGGATCAAGGTGGCGGTAGGCCGCCGCTGGTCCAAATCGGTAAGGAGGATCTCCACGTCTTTAGGCCTGCTAAAGATCACCCGAATTAAGTCCACCTGGGCGAACCGTTCCCGGACCGGTCCTCCGCGACTGTCCACCCGAAGGAATAGCCGATCCACCCCGAAGCCGAAGTAAACCGAGTCGACCAAACCCTCGGAAGCCAAAGACATGGTGCCCCGACTCCCTCGGCAGACGAACCGACCAGCATTGATCCATTCGAAATATGTCTGGCGACCATCTACCTTAACATTAAGCAAACTGGTGGGCTGGGAATACGGTTCCACACGCCGGCTGCTTTTGATGGGCTGAGCGAGCTCTACCGGCGGTTCTTCGCCCAAAGCGAGGTAAACATTCTGCAGATGCTTCCGGAAGAGCCGGTCAAATAGTCCATCCTGTGCACAACTATGGGAGTCCCCAAACCACCAGAACCAGTCGCTTCCCTCTGCGATGTAAAGTTCTTCCCATGCCTGGCGGAGTTGCTCTGGGGCAACGGATTTACTGCGGGATCGCTCCACCAAAAAACGGCGGGTTTCGTAAAGGAGGTCCCATGCCCGGTTGCACTCGGGATGGCCAATCCAGATGCCGAAGTTGTGTTGAATCCAACTTCCGGGGAAGAGGTGATTTAACTTATCGGTGGCCGGATAACGCTCCAGGTAATCGCCAATCCGGACCGGGGTAATCTTTGGATGTTGCACCACCCGCCGATAAAGCAAGCGAAGGAAATCGACTCCCTGGTTGGGATAATATTCCCAGCAGTTTTCCCCATCGAGAATGATGGGGAGCAACGTGGGCCGATGTCCGGCATTCCCACCGGTTGCCCGGCCAATAGCTTCCACCTTGCCAATAAAGTCGTTGACTGCTTCATCGGCAGAGCACCGTTGGTACTGGAAACCAATCAGATCGCTCATGGCATGGTCGCGAAAGACCACCTGGAGCTGCCGGCCGGCTTCTTCCACACGCCAAGGCCGGTACAGCATCTCCGGATTGCGATGATACCCATTGAAATCCCGCGAGATCCAGCCATCGGTAGAACAAGAGAGGATTTCTTCATCGGTGGCAATCCACTGGATACCAGCATCGGCCACCAGGGGGATCATTCCCTGGCAGACCGATCCTTCCGAAGGCCACATCCCTCGCGGTCGGCGGCCGAAGACCTTTTCGTGATATTCCACAGCCCGGCGGATTTGTTCCGCTGCATCCTCCGGATAACCGTCCAGGTATTGAGGGAGGAAAACGTCCGGCATGGCCCGCCGTGCTAAGCGTTTGTCCAGTAACAGAGGCACAATGGGGTGATAAAACGGAGTAGTCGTTAATTCGATCTGCCCCCGTTCTTCTAGTCGACGGTGAAGAGGAATGACTTGGCGGAGAATTTCCAACTGCTTGTCCAAAAGCCATTGTTTTTCGGCCTCGGTATACAGTCGGCCTTTTGCTCGGAATTCCGCCAATTCCGGATCTCGTTCGAAAGCAAGGGGATGGAACCACACCAAGTTCGACCAAACTTGCAGATCGATGATGTCCCGTTTAGTGAACCGCTTGCGGGCCCGTTCCGGTGGGTCGACAGAGAACCCCCGCTTCTTGTACAGTTCGAAATACCGGGGATAAGGCCGGATCATGTGATCCGGGTGAACCATGAAGAAATTATCGAGCATCCAGTGGAAGTCTTCCTCGGACAGGCCGTCGGCCGGCAGGCGGGAAATCCGCAGATGTGTGTCCTGATGGCCTCGATCGGTATAAGCCTGGAGTTGCACAAGGAGACTGGGCACCAAGTTGATGGTGACCCGCATCTCCGGGATTTCCTCCAGGATCATCGCCATGCCCCAATAATCCTTCACTCCGTGAAGGCGGACCCAGGGCATGGGGTTTTCCTGGCCTACATCGTCGGGATAATAGGGTTGGTGTTGATGCCAGAAGATGGCCAATGCAACCTCGTGCATCCTTGCGAAATCCTCCTCCTTGAAGCGTCCACTTCAACTCGAGTTGGAACTCTCGTCTTCTGCGGCAGTTTGGATTTCCTGGCTGTTTGGATAAGGCCAACCGTTCGGCTGTCCGCCCGGCCTGAGTTTAGAAGAAGATACGTTTAACGGCTTTTCTTAGAGTCGGCTGCAATCTCAGACTTTCGGGCAGCTTCTCGGCCTTGCAGGAATTCGATCCTACGAGTGCCACCAACGGTTAAGTTTTTATGCATCCATCTCGTGACCGGCCTCGGAGAATGAACCCGGACAATCGCGGCTGAAAGCCGGGGATTTCTGTCCCGTTAAAAATGTACAGTGCCCAAGGCTTTCTTGGGGTATTCACCTGAAAAAATCTATAACGAAGTATCAAGTCCAAGAGTTTCTTTTCGCCTAGGGCCTGGGATAGCTCGTTCTTTCAGCCAATCCAATAGGTGCCATTTAATGGCTAACTTTAACTAACTTCGAATCTCGGGGACCAGAAGGACTTTTTCCCCCACCTAGACCCCTTGGCGGCGATTTCGGATCTCTTGGTACAGACGGACATATTCTTGAGCCCGCCTTTCCCAGGACCAATCTTGTTTCATGCCGGTTAGGGCCAAATTTCTCCAAAGGTCTTTGTCCCGGAAGGCTTGGCAGGCCCTTTGGAGTGCTGCGGCTAACGCTTCCAAAGTGGGTTCTTCGAAGACAAACCCTGTGGCCCGACCGGCCGAGATATTTTCTGGGCTAGCATCCACCACAGTATCTTTAAGTCCTCCCGTGGCTCGAACTACGGGGATGGTTCCATACCGCATGCTATACATCTGGTTTAGTCCGCAAGGCTCGAAGCGGCTGGGCATCACGAACATGTCGGCACCGGCAATGATGCGATGAGCCAGTGCCTCGCAAAAGTCTATCCGCACAGCCACTTTGTCGGGGAACGCGGCGGCTAACCGGCGAAATTCAGCCTCGATTTCCGGAACACCTGTTCCCAAAATGGCCCATTGAATGTTTGTACGTGGGGCCCAATCGGCAATGAGCTTTGCCAGGAGGTCGGAGCCCTTCTGCTCGATCATCCGGCCAACTTTGCCCACCAACGGCACATCGGGCAATTGGGGCAGGCCAAGCTCCCGTTGGAGTTCGGCCTTGCAAATGGCCTTTCCTGCCGCCCAATTGGTTTCGTCGTAATGGGCTGGCAAAAATCGATCTGTGGTGGGATTCCAAACTTCTGTGTCGATTCCATTTAGGATTCCGAACAGGCAGTCCCGCCGGTGCCGAAGGACCCCTTCCATTCCATACCCATACTCGGGGGTCTGGATGTCCAGGGCATACTGCGGACTGACTGTGCTTACAGCATCGGCGTAAACGATACCCGCCTTCAGAAGACTCAGGTCGCCATAGAACTCTAACTCTCGCCAGTTAAAGTGCTTCCAATCAAGGCCGGTAAGAATCATATCCCAGTGCCAAAACCGACCCTGATAGGACATGTTGTGAATGGTGAAAAGAGTAGCGATTTGGCGGTAACGGGGCAATGTGTGATATTCGAGGGCCAGATAGGCGGGGACCAACCCAGTCTGCCAATCATGGCAATGAACAATCTCCGGCCAAAGATCTAGGAGCCGAATTACCTCGAGGACGGCTCGGCTAAAAAAGACAAAACGTTCGCAATTGTCGGGGTAATCCTTGCCCCCCTCGGTGTAGAGATTATCTCGATCGAAATACTGATCTTGCTCAACAAAAACGACCCGAACGGCACTTCCGGGCATATGACTTGCGGATAGCCTACCGGCCATCACCTTGGTGCCAATCGGAACCACAAAACTAATTCCGAGTGGTTCAATCGGCTGCCCGGAATACCGTACACAGCGATAGCCCGGCATAATGACGGTAAGCTCGTGCCCCAGCCGAGACAGGGCTACCGGCAACGGGCCGCAAACCTCGGCAAGCCCCCCCGTCTTTGCAAAAGGGACAGCCTCGCTTGTGGCAAAGACAATTTTCAAGGCTAATTCCCCACGTAAAAACTTGCGATTTTCCCCTGTCTAACCAACGATCCCCCACGCACGTGGTGCCTGCGATCCGCGGCGGTATTACTCCCTCCAAGCTCTCCCGAACGAAGATTCTCCCAAACCCGTTGGCTAACAGCTTTACGTAGGTGGTAAACACGCCGGCTCCCAAAAAGTTTACCATACGGGAAGTTTCAGGATGGCCGATCTCTGCAAGGAATGTTTTTTGGCCACGGTTTCCTTCGTGGGGGTTTTTCCCCTAAAAGGTGTAGCGGTCGGACCGGAGGAGGGGAATTTCGTGTGTCCCCCTTACAGGACGAGCTTTGGGTTAGGCCTCGGCCGGCAACCGGCTTTCTCGACCAGTAGCCGAGGGTGCGAGCCGTAGCTCCAGGCTTTATCTCCGGTCATCCCCAGTTTTGCCAATTTTGTGGGCCGGCAAATTCTGACGGGTACTCGGAGAGATGGACCGGGGAGGAAGGCCCTATTTCTTCGGCTGGAGGGAAGTTCCTGGAATCCGGGGTGGTCTACATCGCTCGGAGGGGCTAACAGTGGGTTTTTGCTTGAAGTCAGCGGTCGTGCTGCTTCCTTAGAGGCTATCCTCAATTTGCCGAGAGTTCTGCTGGCTGAAAGTGGCTAAGTTCTTCTTTCTTTCGTCTCTGGCAGCAGGGCCGTTACGGATTCACGTGAGGGAAAGCCTGCATGGACTAGAGGTACCCTAAGCTTCTGGTCCACAAAAAATAACGGCTTACCTACTTTTGTCCTGTTGCCTAATTTGGCAAAACCCGCCAAATATGACACTCCACTAAGCCATCGCAAAACTTTGCCGAAACCTCTTCCGACCGCTTAACAGGTACCGTTCTGGGAATTTGAAGACAGCCTCTGAGGGCATACCCGAAGCAGCAGTGGGTTTCGTTCCCTGGCCGCTGGTTGGTTGTTGGGCCAACTTCTTGGCCCAACAGTTCGGTCCTTTGGGTGTTATCGTGCGATTCTTCTTACTTTCTGTGCAGAGCGTGACTAGCTAATTTCCCCGCAGTCTGAAGAACCTGCCCCGAGTTCTGAAATCTGGCGGTTGGTCTGGGTTGGCGAGAGCGAGTCTTTTTTCCAGAAGGGGTCATTTTGGGCGGGGACTTGCGAAACAGGGCAAAGGCGTTGGGCAGGGTGACCGAGAAGCGGCTTGGGCCCGGGGATGTTTCTCCTGATCTTTTGGCCGCTCGGTGAGTATATAGGTTCTAAATCGTTTCCGATAACCTACTTGGCGGACAACTCCGCACTCCCGAAGACAGTACACGATTCTTCTGGCTTCCCATTCGGGGATATCCAGCAGCCGACTCAAACTGGCAGTGTCCATCGGCTGAGGAAGCTCGGCCGGGAGGAGCTGAAGCAGGTCCGCGGCATGGCGGAGGATTATCTCACCCTGAATCTCTCGGAGTCGGATATCCAAGACGGGCATCTTTTTGCTCGGTCTTTTCCGCACGGCGATCGTCCGCGGTGAGAGCCGGTGCTCCTCCACCGTTGCAAGGGGTAGCCGTATCGTGAGATTCGGATGGGGAAACAGATTTGTGAAGTACACCAAATCCTCGAAGATTTGCCACGTCGGAGTGACCCGGGGGTCTGACCGATGCCAAATCAGGGCCCCGTCTTTCCCTACCCAGCGGAAGAACCGCCTGATAACCAGCGGCTTTACCAGGTGAACACGATAATGGGCCAATAGAGCTGTTAGTTTACGGCGGATAGCAACCAAAGGCCCCAGCTGGATTTCCAAGATTGTGGAGCAGTCGCACAGGGCGTCGACTCGAAATCCGTCGATGAGTACTTCGCGTTTTCCCCCGCCGGCGGTATATAGTTCCTTCAGCTGTTTGTGAAGTGAGCGTTCCATGCTCTTTCCGGGGCTGGCTGAGTCCTGTAGTAGGGTTACGCTTTCGGGAATTGTTTGGTGGTTTGCTAAGAGAACTGGACTTTGCCGAGATGCTTCTAACGTTTGGGCTGGTATAACCGGCTAAAAATGAGGCGTGCTCCGAGCTTCGGACCGCAACGTATTCAATTTTACTGGCTGAAAACCCTCCCAGGTTTGTTGTTCACAGGATATGGTTTACGGGTCGGCTTAAAGATCACAACCATTGCTAGGGAAGGTTTGCAACAGCACTTTATCGCAGATGGGTTTTGCTCGTTGGTATCGATTGCTTCGGATGCAAACCGAGGTTAATACCCGGGGGCAAGTATGCGGGGGCCTGGGGCAGCTGGGAGGGAAGATCCGTGCTAGAGAGTGACGGTGTTCGTGTCTTTGCGGGGAAGTGTGCGAACAACTGAGTTATCGGTCGGGGGAACACCTTAGGCCGCGACGACACAGACTTTTGAGACAGGCCCGTTTAGTTGGCTATTCGCTCGGTTAAACTGACTGGCTTGGGGAGAAAAAGGGTGGAGGGCGGTTTAGTGGGCCGGGGGTGCCGGAGGTGAAGTTCCTTGGGAAATTGGGTTGACAAACCGCGGAATGAAGATGGTTTGTGGGCTGCCAACAACTCGGTAGTGATTGTCTGGAATCCGATTGCCGGCCGGCGGCCTAGCCGAAAGTTGGCAGAAGAGTTGAGAAACCGACTTCTCCAAGAAGGTCTTAAGGTTTATCTGTTTGATGACATATGGCAGGCATCCGCGGCCGCAGAAGACCTCTTTTCCGAAGGTAAACTTCGGGCATTTGCCGCGGTGGGTGGCGATGGCACGTTCGCCTTGCAAGTGAATTTGACAAGTTTAGGGATGCCTTTGGCTTTGCTTCCTGCAGGTACCGGAAATGTGTTGGCAAAATCAATAGGGCTCCCAAAATCTCCCAAAAAAATTGCGAAAGCCATCTTAACCGGGAAGAAAACTCAGCTGGATGCCGGAGAAGCAAATGGCAAAATCTTTGTAAACATGATAAGCCTGGGCTTTGATGCCCTGGTTGTCTCGAAAGTCCACAAGGTTCGGACTCAGAATCGCAAGGCTGGTAACATCGGCTACCGGAGTTACCTTCTGCCGATTCTCGAGTCTTGTCGGGAGTATTGTTTTCCTGAACTTCAGGTGGAAATGCACCGGTCTTTTGCTGCTGCTTGTTCGGGCCTCGGTGTAAGCGATTCAAGGCCGAAGGATTCGGAACGGTTTCGAGGCGAGGGAGGAGCCTCCGGCCAACAGTCCGTTGAGGGCTTTGGGTCCGGGACCCTTTCGGAAGGGACCGGCTCAGGCCAGGAAGTTTTCAGAGCGAAATGGGTCTTCGTGTGCAACACCCCGCGGTATGGGTGGGGGGTCCGGATTGCCCCTGGAGCAAATCCTCGGGATGGCCGGCTCGATTGCTGGATGTTTCGTCGGGGATCGATTAAGAGCGGGTTGTGGTATGCCTTGGCCGTGCAATTGGGAGGCCTCCATCGGCTGTTGCCGGGTTGTCAGCATTTGCAGGGAACTCGCTTTTTTATTACCTCGGAAGTGCCGGTGCCTTGGCAGCTGGATGGGGATCCGGCGGGTGTTTCGCCGGTAGAGGTGAAGGTCCTACCCGGCCGGATTACGTTGTTTGTACCCTGAATCGTATATGGGGTTCAGTTCCCCTGTCATAACACGATACCTGTGCATTCCTCTGATCAAGGAAAGGGCCCCGCCGTCCTTTAAATGAGGCTAATGTAGCAAAACAGGTGAGGGGAGCCCGAGGTGAAAGGAAGCAACGTACTCGGCGGGTAGCGGGAGAGCACAGCTTGGCTGGGCGAAGTGTTCCCGGTGACTTTCTTCTTGAGGTGAATATCTGGAGATAAATCCGGTTTGAAGGGGGAAATTGTAATCGGGGAATTGTAGTCGTGGGTGTTCCCCCATAGCCCGGCGGTAAGTTATGTCCCTGTCAAACCAGGGGGATTCTCGGGAAAGGTTCGAAGAGTTTGATCTCAGGGAAGTCGCGGCAACACTTGGGAACATGGGGCCTCCACCAAATGCCAAATTCCGCCCTGGGCTTGGATGGTTCCTGCTTGCGAGACAGCTCAAAACCTCTTGGGCGGCGAAGAACGTAACGGGGTAAGATGCAGCGGAAAAGAGGGCAATAGAGGAAACGCAGTTGGCTGGCGGCTAAGTGTTCCCGCCAAGAGAATTCGGTCCTTTGGGAAGAAGTCTTTGAGATGGAAGAAGGAAGATCCTCCGCTTTGGGTGTCGGCCTTCGTCCTGCCAATCCGGTGACGATTGGTCCTTTTCGCTGTGGCAAGGGTGCCCGGCTTTTGATCATTGCTGGGCCGTGTGTTATCGAATCTCGCGAGCTGTGTTTCCGGATAGCCGAGCACCTTCGCAAGATCGGCGAGCGGTTGGGAATCCAAATCGTCTTTAAGGCATCGTTTGATAAGGCCAATCGAACCTCCATCGGCTCATTTCGAGGGCCGGGGCTCCAGGAAGGCCTTAAAATTCTGGAAGAAGTCCGAGGGAAGATAGGCCTCCCGGTGACCACCGACATCCACCTGCCGGAGCAAGCGATGCCAGCAGCGGAGGTTTGTGACCTTCTGCAGATACCGGCATTCTTGTGCCGGCAAACCGATCTTTTGCTGGCTGCGGCAAGCACTGGCCG
>Ga0272449_1002578_pt1 | contig 16729 bp, 15 predicted proteins | sample YNPCB0241_FD_198679 | JGI IMG/M metagenome (GOLD analysis project Ga0272449, IMG submission 198679) | Hot spring sediment microbial communities from Yellowstone National Park, WY, United States - YNP-CB-024-1 | ecosystem: Environmental > Aquatic > Thermal springs > Hot (42-90C) > Sediment...
ATCCGGCGTTGACAGGCTGATATACGGTGCCCAGAGGGAGAGGAAGCATCCGATGGAGGTGGCTGATAAATACATGATGGAGTTTTTCAAGGATATGGATAGCCTCGGTGTTAGAAGGCCGGACATACAGCCACGGGCCAGCATGCATATACCAGATATAATCGAATCCATTGAGAAGCTGATAGACAAGGGTTTTGCATATCAAGTTGATGGAAGCGTCTATTTTGATGTGACAAGATTCAGCGACTATGGCAAGCTTTCCCGGGTGAAGTTGTCTGAGTTGGACCGGCATCGTCTTGAGCCCGACCCTAGGAAGAGAAACCCGGCAGACTTCGCCCTATGGAAAGAGGCGCCGGCCGACTATCCTCTGAGGTGGAGGAGTCCTTGGGGCTATGGATTTCCCGGATGGCATATCGAGTGTTCTGTGATGAGTATGAAATATCTGGGTGAGCAGTTGGACATTCACGGCGGTGGACATGACCTTGTCTTCCCGCATCATGAGAATGAGATAGCCCAGTCGGAGTGCATGACCGGAAAGAAACCATTTGTCAGATATTGGCTCCATACGGGTGAGCTCACAGTCAATGGCCAAGGTATGCACAAGTCTCTTGGCAACTACGTGACCATTCGGGAGGCGCTCAGAAAATACAGCCCCGACACAATACGCCTCTTCATACTGTCATCACACTACCGTAGCCCAGTGGACTTTAATGAAAGAGCCATGGAGCAGGCTAAGGAGAACCTGGAGAGACTGGTACAGCTTCTGAACACCCTATCAGGAATGGAGGTGGTTGAAGCGGCTGATGATGAGCTGGTCAACAGCGTGATGGCCCGCCGTGAAGAGTTCATAAATGCTATGTGTAACGACTTCAACACACCTGAGGCTCTCTCCCATCTATATGCGGCTGTCAGCCTCGTCAACACTCACATTGCAAGGGGTGGTGTTGTCAAAAACCCACCCAGGATAGCTGGGATACTCCAGGACATGTGCAACTCCATCGGCCTCCTCAGGGGATTTACGCCCAAGAGTGTACCTGTTGAGGCGGAGAGGCTGTTGACGATCCTGCTGGATGTGAGACGGGAGCTTAGACGTAGGGGCTTATATGACCTGGGTGATGAGATAAGGGATAGGCTTGCTGAAATAGGGGTGAAGATCGAGGATACAAGAGACGGGGTGAGGGTGAGGATAAGCTTTTAACCATATGTGCGGTGCTGAAGATGTGAAGGCTGTCATACTTTCGGGAGGATTTGGTAAACGTCTCAAGCCATTGACAGACAGCATCCCAAAGCCGCTCCTTGACGTAGCCGGCCGACCGATAATAGAATGGCAGATAGAATGGCTGAAGTCACATGGTATTAAGGAGTTCGTCATCTGCGCGGGATATCTGAGGGAGAAGATTGTGGAGAAACTTGGTGGCGGGAACAGGCTTGGAGTCAAGATAGGCTATGCTGTGGAGGATGAGCCCCTCGGAACCGGCGGAGCCCTAAAGAACGCTAAACACCTGCTGGAGCTGGAGAAGATGTTCATAGTAGTTAATGGTGACATACTGACAAACCTAGACCCCATCGAGATGGAAAGACACTTGGATGATGCGGTGGCGGTTATTGCAGTGACTAGGCTCCAATCCCCTTATGGAATAGTGGACTTCGACAACATGACGTTGAAGATTTCCAGATTTGACGAGAAGCCAAAGCTATCAGGTTATTATGTAAACGCCGGGGTGTACTTGTTCACGTCTGAGATATTCGATTATCTACCGAGTGTTGGTGATATGGAAAAGCTTACATTTCCAAGGCTTGCTGAGAAAGGCTTGGTGAAGGCCCTACCCTTCGATGGGGCTGAGTGGATAAGTATAGATAGTCATAAGGACCTTGAGGAGGCTTCAAAGCTTGTTGGACAGCTTAGGTTTCATGAGGCTCAAGGTGTTTAGCCATTATGCTGGCATCCTCTCCATCAGCATAGTATGACTTCTGGATATTAACGGTCTTGAAACCGAGTTTCTTATATAGGCTTATGGCTTGGAGGTTAGAGACCCTCACCTCCAAGTAGACCTCATCACATCCATATGTTGTCGCCAACTCCCTGGATGCAAGGCGTATCAAGCCAGAGGCTATGCCCATCCGCCTATAGTTGGGTAGGACGGCAACAGAAACTATGTGACCAGCCTTCCTCACCCGTAGCAGGTCTAGCTTGGAGAAAATCCTCTCAACCCTGCACATTATGTATCCTACAATCCTACCATCTACCTCGGCCACCCAGAAAGCCTTGGGATAGTCCTTGGCTATGGACTCAAAGAAGGAGTAGGTATAGTTTTCGGGAAGGCACACCCTGTTTATATTCATAACCTCCAGCAGATCTTCAGGCTTCACCTCCCGGAACACTATACGTGTGCCGTTGGGCGTCTTTCCATATGTTTGCATGGGTCTTGGGCTGATTCCTGTTAAAGCCGGGTTTATTAAGGTTTTCCGGCTGATCATGACAAAGACATTTAGGATACCGATGAAGATCTAAGCTGTCCATCAGATGGTATCCTGGAGCGGCTACACGGAGCAGCTTGAGCAGATAAAGACAGTAGTGGCTAGAAACTTCACTGTCACAGACGTATACTATGAGGCTGGGATCCTTACATTCAATATATTCGAGAAGAGCATCAAGGAGCGGTTCAAGGAGTGTGTGAAGCAGCTCAAAGCTATTGGTCTTATCGCAACCGCAAGGATGGAGGGGGGCCAGGTGAAAATAAGGGTTTATCCATATGTGAGAGCTCCGGTGAACAGATACCGTCTTCCAATAATACTGGCCGCAGTATCCTTTGTGACTGTTGCAGCAGACGGCTATCTACGGTCTACAGCGTCGCTCTTCCACCTCCTTCCCATCCCATATGGAGTTAATGAGATGTTATCGAACGCAGCTCTCTTTTCCATTGCCTTATTCTCAATAATCTTCATCCATGAGATGGGGCATAAGGTGTCTGCTAGGATTGATGGCATATCAACGAGCCCTCCCTACTTCATCCCCGGGTTGCCCGGATTCCTCCCAACCTTGGGGGCCGTCATATTTCAGAAGGACCCGCTCACTAACCGGGATGATATGTTTGACATAGGTGTAAGCGGGCCTGTTGCCGGATTCATAGTCTGTGTGGCCGTCACTCTGGCAGCCTTCCAGACTGCTGTGTGGATTCCAGTAGACCAGTATCTGGATATTCTGAGGGCTGTTGAAGCTGAGGGTACTGTCCTACAGCCCCCGCTACTATTCACCCTCGTTAGAATGTTATATGGAAGGCCGGATGAAGCGCCTTTCTTCATGACTATAGGTTTTGCAGCTTGGCTTGGCATGGTTGTCACGGCCCTGAACCTTCTCCCAATATGGCAATTGGATGGTGGCCGCATATTCAGGAGCTTCCTCACTAGGAGACAGCACATAATCGCCTCCTATGTCTCAATAGCATTTCTCGTGATCTCAGGATACTATTTCATGGCGATAATGATACTCCTCCTAATGTCCCGGAGTGTTGACATTGCGCCACTGGATGAGGTGTCACCCCTATCCCGTGGTAGGAAGCTGAGTATCCTAGGGGTTTTGGCGATGCTGATTCTCTCCTTCGTCCCGATCTCGAGGCTGTTCTAGTGATATCATTGCTCCGAGAGAATTTCTCACAACTGCTATGCTTGCTTCCCTGGTCTTTAAACGTCGGGCGTAGGTGAGGGCCATATCCAGTGTATCGGACTGCTTAGCATTGAGAAGCCTCTCTACTATAGTCGATGGAAGAGCTGTCACCAAGCATATCTTGTTTCTCATAGCCCGTATACGCCATATCTCAACCAATCTAGCATAAGCTGTGCCATCCTCACCAATCTTACCCGTCAAGGCTTCGACGAAGCCTTTGGCCCCGAGTCCACCTGAACATTCCAACGGAATTATCACAGCCAATCCCTCCAATTCATCACCCAATGACGCTGCCAGGTGGATGGAAGTGGAGAGGTAATGGTCTGTGGGGTAGCCGGGGCCACCCAGAACCAGTATGTCGAAATCAGGACCGATGGATAATTTGGAGGATTTCTCTACAACCTCTACCGCCTTTCTCTCTACTTCCGAGAGGTAGCCGAAAAACAGGTCAGCTATAACGCCGCCCCATCCAACAGCTGGTGACAGGACTCCAGCCGGCTCGCTGAACCCCATTAGATGGACAAGTCTTGAAGGCGAGATTATCTCACCGCCCCAGTATATTGTCGGTGAAATAAGTATAAAGCCATCGCTCGGAGAACCTTCTCCCAGCGAGGAGACCTGGGCAACACCCAGCCTCCTAATCTCCTGCGCTATCTCTGTTGTGAAGATATTCTCCAGTTGGGGCGCGTTATATCTCCATGCAGTGACTGTAACCTCTACATTTCGTGGGTTCAGCTTGTTATCCACCAGTTTGGAGACTAGGCTATGGACTAGTTGGGGGAAGCCCTCCACGCCGGCGACATAGTCAACGATAACCTGCAGCCGGTCGGTATCAGATATCATAGCAGCAGCATGTTCTATTTGACTGGACAGGTCTGCCTTATTCACCTGAGGCTCCAGAACCCTGAGCTTCTCTCCAATACCGAAGTCGGCGAATATCTCGGTCCTTCCATATTTGAGCCAGACCTCCACCACACATGCCACGCTCCTGAAGATGCTAATATACGTGCCTTAACAGTCTAATGCCGTGGACCCACATATAAGTGAGTTTATCAGAATACTCAAGGAGAGAAGAAGCTCGAAGAAACTTAGACCTGGCGACGTTCCGATTGAGGCTGTTAGGACGGCTTTGGAGGCGGCGGTCTACGCTGCCAACGCCCATAATGCACAGCCATGGCGTTTCATAGTAATTGTAGATGATAGTGTTAAAGTGAAGCTGCTGGACTCCATGGAGAGGCAGTGGAGGAGAGATCTACAGGCTGATGGATTGCCCTCTGAGAAGATTGAGAAGATCATATCCAATGCAAGGGACAGGAGTTTGAGGGCTTCCGTGATCGTAGTCGCCTGCCTGACGATGGAGGATATGGATAAATACCCAGATAGTAGGAGGATGCATTTTGAATACGTCATGGCTGTCCAGAGTGTTGCAGCAGCACTTCAGAACCTGCTCCTAGCACTACATGTGCTCGGATTAGGGGCTTGTTGGAGATGTTCTCCCCTATTCGCACCCGATGCCGTAAGAGAAGCCCTCGGCGTCCCAGAGACTGTTATACCCCAGGCAATGGTTGAGATAGGGTTGCCGGGTGGGGAGACTAGGGGTGGGCGGAAACCTCTCTCAGAGGTCTGCTATCTCAACCGGTGGGGTGAAAAGTTCTGCTAGCAGCTCTAGCAGGAGGCGTCGGCGGGTCCAAGCTACTGTTGGGCCTTAAGCTGGAAATGGGTGATAAAGCTGGTACCGCCATAGTCAACACAGCAGATGATGAGACGTTCTTCGGGTTACATGTCTCGCCAGACCTAGACACGGTTACATATACCCTAGCGGGGGTGGGTGATGATGTAAAAGGCTGGGGGATAGCTGGCGATACTTTTCACACCCTTGAGATGCTGGGCAGGCTTGGTTGTGAGACTTGGTTTAAACTGGGTGATAGGGATTTGGCAACCCATATCTATCGAACGATGCGGTTAAGGGATGGTGCCACCCTCACCCAGGTGACGGCTGAAATCGCATATAGGCTGGGTGTGGGATGGACGATTCTCCCAATGACGGATGATACCGTTAGGACTTGGATAGAGACACCTTCAGGTATCATCCCCTTCCAGACCTATTTTGTGAAGAATATGGCGATGGATAGGATCCTATCTATACACTACCGTGGTATTGAGGAGGCACGTCCAACACCACAGGTCGTAAGATCCATCAAGGAGGCCGGAGCGATAATTATATGCCCCAGCAACCCCATAGCAAGCATAGGGCCGATACTCGGTATACCGGGAATGAGAGACCTCATCAAGAATGCTGATGCCATGGTGTTGGCGGTCAGCCCGATTGTAGGCGGAAAAGCTGTGAGGGGTCCGGCAGCTAAGATGTTGAGTGAGTTGGGTGTAGACCCATCGCCCGTGGGTGTTGCGGAGCTATATCATGATATCCTGGATCTAATCATAATAGATAACATGGACGCGTCCTACAAGGAGGAGATAGCGGCAATGGGTATAGATGTTGTGACCACCAACACTATAATGAGTACAACAGTGGATAAAAGGGCCCTTGCTAGGAGATGCTTGGAGGCGGCTGGGATAAAGATATGAAGAGGGCGGCGTTGATACCAGTCAAAAGGCTTAGAAGGACTAAAACTAGGCTGGGTAGACACCTGGCCGCTGTGGAGAGGGCCGGGCTCTCCATCACCATATTTTCAAGAGTTGTTGAGGCCTGCCGGGAGGCTGGGATAAAACCGGTATGTGTCTCACCAGATCCTTATGTGGAGAGCCTAGCCAAGTCACGTGGTTGGGCTTTCATCAAGGACAGGGGGAGCTCCCTCAGGTCAGCCATATCGATGGGCGTCCAAAGGCTCGTCAGGGATGGATATGATGAGGTCATGGTGGTGAGCGCTGACCTCCCCCTCATAGGCTGTGAGGATATAAAATGGCTAGTCCGCATCTCAAGGCAGGCTGACGCGGTTCTCTGTCCCAACCTGCACATGGACGGCACAAATATAATCTATCTAAGACATCCCCGGCTTTTCAGACCCCTATATGGCGGCGATAGTTATAGAAAGCATTTAAAGCATTTAAGATCATATGGTCTGGCTGTCAAGACATTTATAACAATGGGAACGGCCCTCGACATAGATACTCCTAGCGATCTCAAACTACTTTCGAGACTTAGACCTTCTTCCACGTCCCCTTAGGGCCAGATATGTCAGCCCAACAATTAGTGGAATGACTAGGAGAAGCTCCAGAACCAGGGATAGGACAGTCGTCGGGCTTACCTCGGCGGTTGGAGTTGAGAGTAGGGTTGTTGTTACTGCTGTAGTTCTTGTGGACGTAAGATCCATTTCACCAATACTGGACACGGCACGGTTTCCAACCGTGTCAAGGGCTACAACATCCATCATGAGTCTTGTAGCCCCGTGGGGTGGGCTGTAGGTGGCCGAGTATCTACCATCCGTCCCCAACGTCATAGGCAAAGTCTCGTTTAGTGAGACGTAGACACCCGTGTAGACTATGATCCGAACCATCACACCCTCGGGGCCCATATCACCGTCAGTATCCTCGACCTTGGCCGATATTTCAATAGTGCCGTCGGGAAGTCGGCCTGCCCGAACCTCTGTAATCAATGGGGGTTTGGAGTCAGCCACCCATCCAATTCCCGATGATGCGCCGTCTATGAACCATATCTTACCACCGGGCCCAATGCTGGGATGGATGGGGGTGATCGTGGGCATTGACTTCTCCGTCAATATACCATTCTCGACAACTCCTATGGTTCTTCTATTGGGGCTGGCGTAGAAGACCTTGCCGCCGGCCGTGAGTAATGGCGAGTCAACCACGGTACCGCGTGGCAGGTCGATGCTCTGTCCTGGTCTATCCCATCCTGTAGAGGTGATGAGTTTTCCATCGGCTGTAGCTATCCAGAGCCTATTTGCCTCCGAGCCTAGGGCTGATATTATTACTCCGAAATCAACTGTGTGGACTTCATTATCGGTCAATACATGGACAGCCGTGAAAGACTCATCCAGCACCCAGATATAGTCTCCTGAGGCCGTCAACACATTCAGGCCATCGGCTATGCTGAGCCTAAGCTCATCCAACTCTGAAAGTGATGCCGGATCATAGAAGGCTAGCCTCCTCGCCGACGGGAATGTGACAATAATCCTCTCACCCAAAATGCCGAGATCGCCAGGTCGGTTCTCCAGCTCCTTGGACATGACCTCTCCTGTAAGTATATTTACAGCTATGATCTGCGGCGGCTCAGGTATTATGAGATAAGCCTTTTCACTTCGCAGTACTAGCTTCGATGGGACCCCCGTTAGCTGGACCTCGTAGTAGCTGCGATCGGTCTCTCTGAAAAAGCCGACAACGGGTCTTGAGATGAAGATTATTCCCACCATACCTTCCTGACTCACTGTGATGAATGCTGGTACACCAGTGTAGGGCGGCTTGTATAGATGGGGTTCTGACAGGCCTAGAACATGTGATGGCATGATCGCAACCAGCAGGGCTAGGGTCAGTAGGGTTAGCCGCCGCATAAAATTCCTCACCATCAGTCTCCTTATATGTCCTTCACATTCCTTATATTCCGAGGCTACATACGGTATACATGGTCTTTCCGTTCTCGTCAATATTGGATTATAGGATTAACCTGGGTGACGAGCATGAGATATTCAGGAGATCTGTTAGGGATTTCGCTGAGAGGGAGCTGGAGCCCGTTGTCAAGGAAATCGAGAGGACTAACATTATCCCGGAGCATCTGCTGAGAAAGGCCGCATCCTACGGATATATGGGCCTGGGCATACCCACCGAATATGGGGGGCAGGGTGTTGATCTCACCTTTAACGCCATATACGTTGAAGAGATCTCTAGGATATGTCCGGCTTTCACCGTGGCCACCCTCATCCACGGACTATTCGTGTACCCTGTCCTTAAATATGGTACGGAGGAACAGCGGAAGAAGTATCTGCCACCCCTAGCTAGTGGTGAGAAGCATGCATCCCACGCCACAACCGAGCCCGAGGCTGGGAGCGATGTCGCAGCTATTAAGACAAGGGCTGTTAGGAAGGATGGTGGATGGCTGATCAATGGTAGGAAATACTTTATCTCTGGAGCTGAGAAGGCTGACTATTTCATCGTCTTGGCCCGGACATCAGATCCTCCCAGCAAAAGGGAGAGGTGGCGTGGGCTGACGTTTTTCATAGTTGAGAAGGGTGTCAGCGGTCTGCAGGTCGGCGGGCGGATAGAGGTGACGGGTATTAGGGGGAGCCACCCCGCAGAGGTGATATTGGACGACGTATACGTTCCAGATGAGAACAGGGTCGGAGACGAGGGAATAGGTTTCAAGATAGCGATGGAGACATATGACCATGGCCGTATTGGTGTGGCAGCTCAAGCTGTGGGGGTGGCCCAGGCCTGTCTGGAGAAGAGCCTACAATATTCGATCCAGAGAAGGGCTTTTGAACGACCTCTAATAGCCTTCCAAGCCGTCCAGTTCCACCTGAGTGAGATGCTGACAAGGCTTGAGGCGGCTAGACTTATGCTCTATTGGGCCGCCGCCCTCGCATCATCCAATAGGCCGGAGGCCAGTTTCGCAGCATCGATGGCTAAGCTGTTTGCGACCGAGGTTGCGGAGACAGCTGCCCTCAAGGCCGTCTCAATACATGGTGGGATGGGTGTGGCGGTGGATGGCATGGTGGAGAGGTTTCTGAGGGACTCCCAGATACTTAAGACATATGAGGGCGCCAACGATGTCCAGAAACTTGTGATCATGAGGCAGATGATGAGGACGGTTTTTGGCATGGATGTGGATTGAGTAATACGCTGGAAATATCAACGTGGGATTTGTCTGGTGGCAGGTAATACTTTTTAATAAACCCACAAAATCTACAGATTAGAGGACATGTTATGCGGGGCTCAGTGAGGCTTGGACTATCGGTGCTGGGATCACTTGCGCTAGTCCTATTCCTCACACGTTTTGAGAAAACCGGCTCATTGACGTTAATTTTCCTCGAGGTGGCTGGATCCGGTGCCTTGGCCGGGCTTCTGGGTAGAAGCGCATCGCTTTCAGCCCTTGGTTCTCTAGTCGGCGGGCTGGCCGGAACCTATCTCGCAGTTAGCATGGGTGTTCCTCTGTGGAACCCCTCGCCGACACCCTCTGACCTCCTGATAATCCGTCTATTCATGCTTGGGGGGATTGCGGCTGTAGCAGCCGTGGTAGGTTATATTGCGAGGGTGAGGCCTAGGGAAAGAGTCAAGGATGAGTCCGTAGAATCGCCGGGAATTAAACAACCTATTGCAGAGAAGAAACCAACGCTTGAGACTAAGATCGTACAGGAGCCTGAGATAGAGCCAGCGACTACTGTGGAATCAAAGGCCAGCTCTGAATATATCGAGGTGCAGACACGTATATGTAAGTTCTGCTTAAATGTGATACCAGCCGAGTCGGTTTTCTGCCCGATGTGCGGTAATAAGCTTGTCGAGGTTTAAACGTTGGTAGCGCCAAAGGTGAACGCTGAATCCGATAGGGTTATCCAACTACTTCCCAAGCCTCTGAGAGATGCTGTTGTTGAGAAATTCGGCGTTCTCACCGAGCCGCAGATCGAAGCCATCCCGGTAATCCTCGAGGGGAAAAATTTACTTCTCATGGCTCCCACTGGGACTGGGAAGACCGAGGCGGCGCTTCTCCCGTCGTTGGCCAGATTGGTTGCCGGCGAACCTGTCTCCGGTGTTAGAATTTTGTACATAACCCCTTTGAGGGCGCTTAATAGGGATCTCCTTGATAGGATTGAGTGGTGGGCTGGCAGGCTGGACTTGACTGTCTCTGTGAGGCATGGTGATACGGTTGAGAGGGAGAGAAGGGTCCAAGCACTATCGCCTCCCCATATTCTCATCACGACACCCGAGACTCTCCAAATACTCTTGACGGCACGTGTGTTAAGGCGGCACCTCAAGGCGGTCGAGACTGTTATAGTGGATGAGGTGCATGAACTGGCCTCGGATAAGAGGGGTGAACAGCTATCGGTAGGGCTGGAGAGACTTGAGGAGATAACTGGAAGACCGTTCCAGAGAATCGGCCTCTCAGCCACCGTCGGCAGTCCCGACCGTGTTGCTGCCTTCCTATCAGGCGTGGGAAGAGAGTGCGAGGTTATCAGGGTTCCCGTCTCCCGGAGTCTCCAGATATCGGTGGAGTTTCCCAAGCCCTCAGGCGCCGACCACGAGCTGGCTGAGCATCTCTCGGTGCCTCCCGAGGTTGCGGCTCGGATGAACTTAATCAGAAGACTTGTGGAGAGCCATGAATCAACCCTCGTCTTTACAAACACAAGACCCTTGGCCGAGATAATTACCAATCGTTTCAGGGCATGGGATGAAACCATACCCATAGGGATACACCATGGGTCTCTCTCAAAATCCACTAGGGTGGGTGCTGAGCAGGCCTTGAAGACCGGCGGCCTCATAGGTGTTGTATGTACTTCATCACTTGAGATGGGCATAGATGTGGGTAGGGTGGAACTCTGTATCCAATATAACTCACCTAGGGAGGTGACAAGACTTGTTCAGAGGATAGGCCGGAGCGGACATAGGATCGGGGGGCTAGCCAAAGGTGTGATAATTGTGATGGACAGTGATGACGCCCTTGAGAGTCTTGTGATAGCTAGGCGTGCATACTCGGATCTCATAGAGGATGTGGAGATACCTCAGTTGAGCATGGACGTATTGGCCCACCAAATATCTGGAATGCTGATAGAGAGGGGTGAGATTCAGCCCGAGGATGCCATCAGAATATTGAAGAGATCATACTGCTATAGGGAGCTAACTAGGGAGGCTTTTATGAGGGTTGTAGACTATCTGGCGAGGCTCGGAATCGCCCATGTCACTGCTGACGGTACCAGGATCACAAGACCGGAAAGCTCCACCCGCCTCTACGAATATTATTTCAGAAACCTGTCGATGATACCTGAGGAGAAGCAATACTTGGTTATCTCGGAGATTACCGGAGAACCTGTCGGGATACTTGATGAGGAATTCGTGGCCGAGCACGGTTCTGAGGGGACGAGGTTTATTCTCATGGGCCGGGCTTGGGAGATTCTACAGGCGGCGGGAGAGAGAATCTATGTGGCCCCCCTTGAGAGCTTGGAGGGTGCCGTGCCTTCATGGGTTGGTGATGAGATACCTGTGCCTTTTGAGGTGGCTCAGGAAGTGGGTGAGATCAGGGGTAGTGCAGCCACCGCTCTAGCCAGTGGAACTTTTAATCATTGGGCTGAAGATTTTAAGAAAAGGTACGGATGTGACGATAAGCTGCTTCATGACGCTCTGAATGAGGTTTTTGAGCATGTTAAGCGCGGCCTACCAGTCCCCTCAAACAAGCTCATAGTGGTTGAAGAAACACCGGATTATGTCATTGTCAATATTTGTGGAGGTCTAAGGGTTAATAGAACCATATCACGAACTATTGGATATCTTCTCTCACAGCGTACGGGGTCTCCGGTCAGCCTTGTGCAAGACGCCTACCGGATAGTGCTGAGATCTCGTTTCATAGACGGTGAGATGGTAGAGAAGGCTCTACGGGATATAGGATCCATGGAGGGTTGGGAGGGGACTGTCGGGTTGGCGGTCGAGGCTTCAAGCCTGTTCAGGAGGCGGCTGGTTCATGTTGCGAGGAAGATGGGTATGATAAGCCATGACGCAAGCATACTGGACATCAACCTTGAGAAGCTAGCCGAATCGCTAAAGGGGACCGTCGTATATGAAGAGGCCCTCAACTACACGCTGAAGACGGACTTCGCCCCGGAAAAAGCCCATGAGATACTGGAAGCAATTACAGAGGGTAAGCTTGGTCTTGTTAGAATTGAATTGGATGAGCCGTCACCGTTAGCCAGGCTCACCATAGGTAGGCATGAGTATGATATAGACATCATAGCCACCGATAGGCTCCAAAAGCTTGTAATCAATGCGGTCAAAGGACGGCTTAATAGTGAGATGGTCACACTGGTCTGCTCCTCGTGCTTCCAATGGTATTCGCGAGTCTATGTCCGAGAAGTTGATAATGTTCCAGTCTGCGGCCAATGCAACTCTCCTAGCTTGGGAGTAGTACGTGAAGAGCCAGAGGCTATTTATCCACTTCTTTCCCGCAGAGGAAGGCCCGTCAACAAGAAGGAGAGATCTCTTAGGCGGCAAATACTGAAGACAGCCAAGCTTGTGGAGAGATATGGTAAGACGGCGGTATTCACCCTCGCCAGCAGATACCTCGACATAGAGACAGTGGAGAAGGTACTTGAGAGGGAGAACTCCCTTGGGGTCAGGCTGGTCGAGCTTATCATCCAGGAGGAGAAGAAGACTCTCCAGAGGATGTTCCGGTAGCCGGCTGATCCGCTTGGGTTGTCCCAGCCTCGGCCACAGCTCTCACCAACTCCTTCTGCCCAACCTCGGCTATGGCTCTCCATCCAACATGGAGGACTCCATCCTCATCCTTGAAGAGATAACCTCTCCTGATAAACCGTTCAATGGACGCCTCCACACGCCATCTGGGAAGCTTCGCCTCTAGGACCTCAATAATATCCCGTGATGGAGCTTTTCCGCCTCTCGAGAAGAGAAGGGCGAGTGATGCTGCCAAGACGGCCAGCTCGTCAATCCTCCAGCCTGCCGCAACTATCTCGGAGAGGGATAGCGGCTCGCTTAAAGTTATGAAGTAGCGGGCTCTATCATAATCCTCGGGAGATCCACCATCGGAACCAGCCTCAAAGAGGATCTTAACTTTCAGACCGAGTGGTTCGAGTCTATGGTTTAGCGTCTCGATAACCTTGAGATAATTCTTTCCGAGTCTCCGTCTCAGCTCGTATCCCCTCACCCCTGGGAGTCTATGGCTGCTGAATAGGAGCATTGCTATGGCTGTTGAGAGTCTTCTCTTTGCCTGTGACTGTTCCGGCTGCTGCTCACCCATTCTTACCCGCCCCCAGTGAGATTGGGAGGGAAACCACGTTTTTCCTCTCAATCTTCCCACTGTATGGGATTAAGTATATCTCACCTGTCAGAGGGTTCCTCTGCATCTCGGCAAGTCCCTCACTTACTATGAAAGACACCACATAGGCTCTCTGGGCCCTTCTAGCCAACCCCTCCCTCTCTATGAAACGCCAATAATCCAAGCGCCCACCATCACCGACAGTCTCCAACATTTCGCAATGAAGCCTTCTAACCTCATCCTCGAGGACCGTATCCTGATAGAACAAATTCACAACATTGTCCACCAAACCGTCATCCTGGCCAATATCATGAGATGAGTCCATGGTCTTCGAGGCACGTGTCGGCAGGCTGAGGAAATAATCGAGCCCATCCTTCAACATCCCCTTTGTAAGTTGTTCACCAAATACGATTGGATTCCAGCTTGAGGTCAGACATGCAGCTAGAGTCTTTAGATCTGCTGATAGAATCTTCACCGTTATAAGCTGTGCATCCACGAATAGCGATGCAGCTCTATCCCGTAGCCATTTGTGCTGGAGTGCTATTATGAGGGCGACCTTGTAGAGGGTCTCAGCGTCTAGTAAAACCGTCTCAAGACTCTTCTGCGTCTCGAGTATGCGCCTAAGTCTGACCAGCAGCGCTTTAACATCAACAGTGAATGGATCTAAACCGGATTTCTCAATATTCTCACATATCCCTATTATCCTGAGCAACTCCTCACGGGCTATGCTCCTAGAGCGGCTAGCCATGGGCCGCCACCTTCTCTGGAACGGTCACCGTGGCCACGGATTTGCCCTGAACGTTCTGAACAACTATGATATTCATTTCCTCCGTGAATGGTACTCGGCCAGGTGTTATGAGGATATACTGGATATTCTTATCCTCGCTTGCAGACCGGGTTAGAATGTTTATCATTCTCTCCCTATTGAGAGGGTCTAAGTGGACATCGAATTCATCAACGGCCCTGAAAGGTGATTTGACATGCCTCTGGAGGGCTAGGAGAAACGCTAGGGTTGCGACAATCCTCTCACCGCCGCTCTGGGTATGCTCATTTAGGAGAGCCGGCTCCACGCCTCTAAAACCAACAAAGATCTCAATACTCGCCTTGCCAATATCATCGAGATTTCTCAATTCTATCCTTCCAGCCCCACCAACCAGTGATAGGATCCGACTATACTGCGGCTCTATCTCGCTGATAAGAGATCTCAGGAAAGATCTCCAAGTTTCCTTCCTGTACTCAACTTCTTCAAGGGCCTTCCTTACGTTTTCTTTAACTTGGTTTGCACGCATCTCTGTCTCCCTGTACTTTGACTCGGCAAGTAGGTACATGTCCTCACTCTCCTCCGAAACCTTGCCCAGGCCAGCGATCTGAAGTACAACCTGCTTTATCTCCTCCGTCAGTTCTTGAGGCCTCTTGGAGGTGGGGATCTCAGGCCCTTTTCTCATAGCCTCCTCAAGCCTCTTGGTGATTTCTTTCTCTGTTTGGCTGAGTTCCTGTCTCAAATCATCAACCCGGGACCTGAATATCTTAGCCCTCTCCTCAAGTGAGCCTAGAATGGTCGCATGGTTGACAAGCCTCTCTACAGCATTCCTCAATCCATGTTCATCGCTATTCCTAAAGCAGGTGAATATACTCTCCGTGGACTGTGTGACTTCACGTCTCTCGCTCTCAGCCTCCTCCTCAAGCTTGCCTATCATATCATTAAGCTCTTTAATCTTTTCCTCCAGCTTGGACTTTGATTTTAAGGCCTCGTTGACAAGCGACCATGAATACTCTATCTCCAGCTGGGTCTTCTTTTTCTCCAGCTCCCTATATATGGAGAGCTTCTGATACTCACTCCGCCAGAACTCCACTGCCGACCTCGCCTCATCCAATGTCTTCCTAATAACGTTCTCCTCTGCAGAGAGGGATGCCAGCCTGGTCTCAGCCTCAAGTATCTTCTCCCTTAAACCATGTGCGCCGACCGCCTCCTCAATCATGTAGAGCTTCTCCCTACTGTCACGTCCCACAAACTGCTCGATCATATTCTGATGCATCACTATGAGCAGGTTGTCTGGGTTTATGCCGATTTTGGAGAGGAAATGTTCCACTTCTGCCTTGGGCTTGAATCGGTTATTTATGTAGTGCCAATAGTCTCCATTCTTCTTTATGAACCTGGTGACTGTGACATGATCTGAGTTAAGCTGGGGGATAGGTCTTATACCGTTGATCTCCCTGTTGTCGAAGACAACGGCCACCCTTGCAGCCTCCTGTCCTCTCCTGATTAGGTCACTAAGCCTGTGGCCCCTCTCGGTGTATGACTGGCCTAGGGCGACGGATATGGCTAGGAGTATTGAGGATTTGCCGGCGCCGTTGGGGCCTATGATGATGTTGAGACCCCGGGATAAGGTTATACGGCTGTATTCATGGGACATGAAATTCTCCAGTATCACCTCTCGGATATAGGTCCTGGGCGTTGACGATGGGCTTTCTCCACCACTCAACCGGTATTCAGCCGGCCTACAGCTCCCCACCCTCATATATATTCCCATCCATGCAAAGCTTAAATTACGTCCCTTGAAGAAGTATGGGGGGATGGTCAAGGTTCTACCCGTTAAGAAGAGGCTTGCAAGGGAGCTTAGGAGGGCTTGGCCGGTGCCCACATGGGTCATAGCACGGACTCGACGGGAGGCTAGGTTCTCCAATAGGCGAAGGTCTTGGAGGAGGTCTAGGATAAAACCATAGGTTGGAAATCCTTAAAACTAAACCGTAGGCCGTCCCTCCAGATTTGAGCGAGAAGGTGGTGCATGTAATACCTTTAAGGGATGCTTGGAAGGGGTCTAGGCTCCGGAGGGCCAGGACAGCGATCAGAATCGTTAGAGAGTATGTAAGCAGGCATACAGGTGCCAGGAAGGTGGTTATATCTGGCCGTTTAGCAGAGGCTATTTGGGCGCGGGGCATCCAGAACCCACCTAGGAAGGTGCGGGTTGAACTGGTCCGTGAAGATGAGGATACTGTGACCGTTAGGCTTGAAGGCGAGGGCGGGGAGGAGGAAGAGTAGGTAGGTTATGGGGGTCAGGCTGGAGTCGGTGCTTGGCTCAGCGGAGGTCGGGCTCTTCGCCCTAGCTACCGACAAATAT
>Ga0272449_1002579_pt1 | contig 16723 bp, 22 predicted proteins | sample YNPCB0241_FD_198679 | JGI IMG/M metagenome (GOLD analysis project Ga0272449, IMG submission 198679) | Hot spring sediment microbial communities from Yellowstone National Park, WY, United States - YNP-CB-024-1 | ecosystem: Environmental > Aquatic > Thermal springs > Hot (42-90C) > Sediment...
GGTTGCCATCCCGGTCGCCATCAACCCCGAAATCATTCCTTGCCTTGGTCACCCCAAACCAGGAAGAGGCGGTGCCCAGAAAGGCAGACACCGGACAATCGTATTCAATATGGGAAACCACCTCCTCCTTCGCCAGTTTGAGAATCTGGTCGCGCCTTAAGATGCCACTAAATCCGGGAATTATCTGGTAGCGATATCTTATTGGGAAAGAACCGACCTTCCCTTCCAATTGAGAAATGAGGGCATCACTCGGTGCCTCATTCAATAAAACAATCACCGGAATCTCCTCTTCACTGGTCAGAAGGTAATTCAGGTTCTGGAAAATCTTGTCGCCGTCAGTATCATAAAGGAGGTTCTCTTCGGCGGGAATTGCTAATTCCTTATTAAGGAAACTAAATAAAAATAAAGGGATAAAAAGAAGGGAAAGATACTTAATCATTCCACCCTCCAATCCTTTTTTATCATATAGTTATTATAAAGCGAAAAAAGAGTTTGTCAAGCGTAACTTCTAACTCCTCTTTTTGTTTTCCCTCTTCCCTAACCAATAAAAACCAAACATTGTTATTTATGTTCAAACTCCAGATGAATCTTCAACTCCTCAACTCTCATATCTTCGGGGATTGGGGGTAATCTTTTTGTTAAGAGGACCGCCCGCAAACAGTATTGGTCGTAATCCTCTCGTCCCGAACTCTTCTCAATCTTCGGTTGTAAAATCTCACCATCTTTCCGGACAAGAAAAAAGACGGTCGTCTTTAAGATAATATTCTTTCCCGCATAGGGATTGAACCAGTTCTCCCCAATCTTACTGATGATTGCCTCCAAGTAATAAGAAGGGTATCTCCCGCCTTCGGTGGTAATCCCCATCCCCTGATAAACAAACTTCTTCTCCTCTTTTTTCACCTCCTTCTTCTCTGTCTTTCTTTCCGGCTTGGGCGCGACCTCCTTCACCTCCTTTACCATCTCAATCCCCTCTTCTCTCTTCTCCTCGGATGTCTCAATCCTCGGAAGAAGATTAACGGTTAAAACGGTTGGGTATTCAATCGCCTTTTTCGTCCGGTTGAGAAATAGGGGCAAAAGAAAAATTATATGGAAAAATAAAGAAAGGAGGAAATCCCTTTTCATTCCCTCTTATAGGTAGCGATGAGGGAAACCTCCTTCACGCCCACCTCTCTAATCTTTCCTAAGATGGCAATAATCTTACCATAAGGGACTTCTGGTTCCGCTTTTAAGAAACAGTTCATCGTCTCCTTTCGGGAGAGGAAATTCTCTAAAACTGTCGGAAAGTTCCTTTCCGTTACCGGGGTCTCTTCAATATAAATCTCTCCGCTCTTTTTAATCGTAATTGTCACCCCTTCCTTCGTAATCTCTTTCACATAAGAAGCACTCGGCAGTCTGATATCAAGACCGGTATGGGAAAGGGTGGCAGTAATCCCGGCAATTAAAAAGATAATCATCAAAGTGATTGAGATATCCGCTAAGGAGGTGATATTAATACCGAAGATTAACCTTTCCCGAAAGGAATCCTTCCGCATTTACTCGAGAGCCTGACGGCGAAAATCGTTGAGTAATTCCTGGGCGAAATCCTCCAAATCCCCAACCAGGGTTTTGACCTTAGAAAGGAGATAGTTGTAAGCGACCAGTGCCGGAACTGCCACCAGAAGTCCAGCAATGGTCGTAATCAGGGCATCAGAAATCCCCGGGGCGATGATACTCAGATTAATCACCGGTAGCCCCCGGATATTAAAAAACGATTGGGTTATCCCCCAAACCGTTCCCAATAAACCTAAGAATGGGCTGACCGCAGTCGCGGTCGCAAGGAAAGAGAGATATTTCTCATAATCCCGCTCCTCTTCCCGAATCGCCCTTTCCATCCTGCTTTTCACCGCCAGAAGAATTGATTCTAAGACCGAGGTGAATTCCTTTCCCCAAACCTCTGAAACCGGATTCGGTAAACGAAATGACTCCCATTCGGTAATTCCGGTCTCGCCGACTCTGGCCAAAGGGGCATCTTTAAAGAACCCGCAAGCCTCTTTTAACTCTTTAATCGTTCGCCGCCGATGATAATACTCAAGGAATCGTCGGTTCTGGCGGCTAATTCTAACAAAGAGCCTTAACTTCTGAAAGATTATCGCCCAGGAAAACAAGGAGAGGAAAAAGAGGATAAGGATAATAATCTTGGCAAATAGACCAGATTGAAGGATAATATTCATTCAAATCTTCCTATTCTTTCAATCTTTCCTTCGCCTGACTTGCCTCCGGTGAGTTAGGAAAAGATTTAATCACCCGGCGGAGGTAGGTCTCCCCTTCTCTTTTCTTTCCCATCTTCAAATAAATCAAACCAATCTTATAAAGGGCAGAAGGCACCTTATTCCCTTCCGGATAATTCTCCTCCACCTTCTTTAATTCTTCAATTGCGGTCTCGTATTCCCCTTTGGCATAAAAGCACTCGCCAATCCAATACTGGGCATTATCCGAAAGTTCGGTATTGGGGAACTTCCGCAAATAGTTCCGAAAACCTTGAATCGCTAAGTCGTATTCTCCCCGAGTGAAATCAAGGTGGCTCTGATTGTAGAGTTCCTCACCGGAAAGGAAAGTGGTATCCGGTTGGGCAACGGTTTCCGGTGTTGGTTTTAAAACCCTTCCCTCCCTTTGATAAAGGTCTTCCAGTTTTGCCTGGATTTCGCGCAATTCCTCCTCAATCCTCTCCAGGCGCGTTTCAATATCCGCCTTCAATTCGGTTGACTCCTTCTTCCGCTCCCTTTCCATCTTTCGTAAAGTGACCTTCACCGTATCCAGAGAGGCGGTCTGCTGGATAAGGATTTTATGATAGGGACAAGAAGAAAAAGAGAGGCAGGCAAAAAGAAAAGGGAAAATCCTCAAGAGAAATAACCTCTTCTTTATATTGCCTGCCTCTCTCTCTATTTTACTCTACCTTAAATTCGCACCTTCGGTTCTTCCAGTATTCACTCTCCACGGTCGTCACCAGTCTCTCTTCGCCGTAGGAGATTGTCTTCAATCGGTCCGCACTGATTCCCAATTTCACCAGATAACTCTTAGCGGATTCCGCTCTCCGCCAGCCCAGACCCATATTATATTCGGATGTGCCGATCGGACAACAGTGCCCCTCAATCGTCACCTTCACATCCGGATATTGCTTAAGAATTTCCGCATTCTTTTTCAAAATCTCAGCATCACCCGGTCGGATATCGGAGCGGTCAAAATCAAAGTGGATTGTCTCAAGCACCAGTTCCGGCTTTTTCACTTCCACTGGTGGTTTCTCCTCTACTTCTTCCGGAGGTGGTGGAGGAATCTCCTCTTTCTTCACTGCCTTCTTCGGGCAACCAACTAAGGCTAAAAGAAAAACGATTCCGAGAAATAAACTCAGGCATTTGTTTAATTTATTCATAAATCCCTCCATTTCCTAATTTCATTATCTCTAATTTTAACAAAATCCCAAGGGATGTCAAGGGGAGAGAAAAGGGTTTATCCTTTTCACCTTCTTGAACTTTGCCACATCTCCGTGTCCCGGATAGATAACCATCTCATCGGTTAAAAGGGATGAGAGTTTTTTTAGGGAGGCAAAGATTTTCTCTTCGGAACCACCGGGCAAATCGGTTCGACCGATTGAATCAATAAACAGAGTGTCCCCGGTAAAGACGAAATCCTTTTCTAAGAGGCAGATACTACCATCAGTATGACCTGGGGTATGAATCACCTTTAAGCGAAACTGACCGATAGGAATTTCGTCTCCTTCGGTTAAAAGCCAATCCGGCTGGAGATTGGGTATACTCTCCCCAACGAGAAGGGATAAGTTCTTAGAAGGTTGGGAGAGAAGAGGGGCATCATCCTGATGGATGAGAATCTTTGCTTTGGTTCTCTCCTTCAGAATAAAATCAGCCTGGATGTGGTCGATATGGCCGTGCGTGTTGATAATTGCCTTCAACTCCTTTCCCGCCACTACCGTTAGAATTCTTTCTGGCTCAAAGACCGGATCAATCACCACTGCTTCCTTCTCATTAAAGATGATGTAGGTATTGGTCAGGAAAGGTCCAAGAACCAGTCTTATTATCCTTTCCATTTTAAGACCTTCCTCCCTTTTATCTCTATACCTTCATTTTGGAGGAGCCACCTTTTTAATCTCAATCCACCCGTATAACCCCCAAGAGTTCTATCACCTTTTATTACCCGATGGCAGGGGATAATGATTGGGAATGGGTTTTTCCGTAAAGCCTGACCAACTGCCCTTGCCTTTTTTTTATCGCCGAGCATTTCTGCCACTTCGCCGTAGGAGTAGACAACACCATAAGGAATCTGGCGCACGATGGTTAAAACCTTTTGCGTAAAAGGGGGCAAGAAACTTAAATCAAGGGAAAGGAAAGAAAAGTCAACCTTTTCTCCTTTGAGATAATCCCGAAGGCGAGAAAGAAGCCCTTCCTTTCCTTTCCCTTGATAGAAGAGGGTTGGTTTCCTTCTTTTTAAGTCGTAAGAAAGCTGGTAATATGGGGGATGAAGCAAGAATTACTTCTCGACCTTCTCCACCTTTTCCGCCTTCCGACCACGGGGTGTGTTGGCGATTTCAAACTTCACCCTTTCCCCTTCTGTCAGAGAGCGATAGCCACTACCCGTGATATCGGAATAATGGACAAAGACATCACCGCTACCATCTTCCATCTCAATGAAACCGAAACCCTTCTTTGAATCAAACCACTTTACTCGACCGTACGGCATAATAAACATCACCTGCCTTTAGGCCTAAGACTAATCCGCCGAAGCGGATAAAGACCTAACCAATATTTTATAATAATTTTGCTATTTGTCAACTATTTATTTTTCCGAAAATCGTTCAAGAGATTGACTTTCTTCTCCTCTTTTTTATAATCTCCTATGCAAAGGATTGTCAATCCCGAGGAGATGAGAGAGATTGACCAGAGAGCAGAAGAGGAGTTTTTTATTCCGTCTCTTATCTTAATGGAGAATGCCGGAAGAGGTGTGGTCTTAGGTTTAAAGGAATACCTCGGAAAGGGATTAAGGGATTATAAAATCTGGGTCTTCTGCGGGAAAGGGAATAACGGGGGTGATGGTTTGGTCGCTGCCCGTTTTCTCCAGAACGAAGGCGCAAAGGTAAAAATCTTCCTCTGCGCCCAGGAAGGAGAACTGAAAGGTGATGCGAAAAAGAATTACGAAATCGCAAAAAGGATTGGCTTAGAAATTAAAGAGATTCCCGATGAAAACTCCCTCTCCTTCCCTCCGGAAAAGCCGGATATTATTATTGATGCCCTTTTCGGCACCGGCTTTTCCGGTAAACCCGAAGGAGTGATAAGAAAGATAATGGAGATGATTAATAATTCGCAGGCAATCGTCGCCAGTTGCGACATCCCCTCCGGGGTTGGAAAAAAGGGTGAGGTGAGTGAGATTGCGGTTAAAGCCAACCTCACCATCACCATGGGTTTTATCAAAGAGTCTCTAATCCTTTTCCCCGGGAGAAAATACGTCGGGAGATTATATGTTGCCGATATCGGTATTCCCAATTCCCTCTTTGCCCGGGAAGGCGATAAATTCCTGATTGAAAAAGATGACATTAAAAAGGTCTTTCCGAAAAGAATCCCCGAAGGGAATAAGGGAACATTTGGTAAGGTTTTAGTGATTGCCGGTTCCCGGGGATTTTCCGGAGCCGCATCCTTAACCGCGCTCTCCGCTTTAATGATTGGCTCGGGTCTGGTTCGTCTCGCTTCCCTCCAGGAGATAATGCCTTCCCTGGAGGCAAAATTGACCGAGGTGGTAAAAATCTCTCTTCCCCAGGAAGAAGAAGGAACCTATTCCGAGAATCTCATTCCCTTTCTCCGACCCTATCTTCTTGACTCCGATGTCTTAGCCATTGGACCGGGGATTGGGACCAGGGCAAAGACAAAGGGGTTTCTTCTCTCCCTCCTTCCGGAAATCAAAATACCGCTCGTGATTGATGCGGATGGGATTAATAATCTTTCGGGCGAATTAGAGATTCTCAATCGGATTGAGCCACCTGTTATCCTTACCCCTCATCCCGGAGAACTCGGTCGCCTCCTCTCTCTCTCACCCGCGGAAGTGAACCAGAACCGAATTGAAATTGCCCGGGAATTTGCTCAAAGGTATAATCTCATCTTAGTCCTCAAGGGAGCGCCAACGGTCATCGCCTCTCCCGAAGGGAAGGTCTTCTTAAATCCCACCGGAAATTCTGGTCTTGCCTCCGGTGGCACCGGCGATGTCCTCACCGGTTTCATCAGCGGTCTTTTAGCCCAAGGGGTTGAACCATTAAACAGTGCGATTGCTGGTGTCTATATCCATGGTCTTTGTGCCGATATCGGCGTAAAGGAAAAGACCGAATATGCCTTCCTCGCGGGAGATATTCTAAGTTATCTACCGCAGGCGATTCATGAGATTCTCGGATGAATCTCCTTTTCTTCCTCTTTGCCTTCTATAATCCAAACCAGTGGCAGCACCTCCTCTATTTTGATGAACCGATTGCCGCCACCGCTTCTTTAAGCAATCTCTACTTTGCCCTGGCGGACGGCATCTTAGTCTTTGACCGAAGGGAGATAAAATTTATCAAGACCCTAACAAAGGTTGATGGCATCCCCGAAGGGATAAAACTTATCGCCTACGACCAATTCTTAACCAGCCTCGTAATTCTAACGAAAGAGACCTTAACCCTCTTTCAACCCTTAACGCGCATCAAAGCCAATTATTTTCTCCCTTTCTCTCCCCGTGCCTTAGGAATCGGCGAAAAAAACATCTGCTTCCTGACGGAAAAGGATAAGTATATCTTTGACCGCGAGAAGAAAAGATTCCGTCGGGTCAAGGCATTCCCCGACACCAGTATCCTCTGGCACGGCGAAGAGTTTTCCCGAAAGGTAAGGGATTACATCTTCTTAACCCCATACCAGATAATGGATGAGGATTTAGTGACTTACCCGATGAATCTGGTGTTTCCCGAAGGGAGGAGGCTCTGGGTTGGAGTGAAGGGATACGGAATTCTGGTCTACGATTTAAATACCCAGCAGAAGATAAAGGAGTTCCGTTTCCCACCGGGGAGAGTAAAGAAGATTATAAGGCAAGAGGATGGTCTCTGGTTTCTCGGCGACAATTTCTTCCTTCGTTGCCGGGAAGGATTGGAAGACTGGGAATACTTCCTCATCCGCCCGGGAAAGATATTTGCCGCGCAGAGCCCTCTCTTTGCTCGCCCATTCTTAGAAATCTTCCAGAATCAAAGGATAGTAAGTCTCAACCGCCAGGACGGTCGTCTCTTTTTTGCTACTCTTGACAAATTCTATATCTACGACTCCGCTACCGAGCATCGGGAAGAGATTCCTCTTTCCGGGATTACTGACCTCCTCCCGCTCTCTTCCGATACCCTACTCGTTCTCACCGAGAACGGTGCCTTCTCCTATCAGATAAAAAATGGTGAGTTAGAAGAAATCATTGACCCAAAAGGCGATTTGAAGTTTGGGGTCTTTGCCGGTGGAGTTAACAATTCGGGTAAAATCTTTGCCATTCGTGGGGGCTTCTTAAGGCTTTCTCCTTCGGGCAACTGGGAGGGATTTATCATTCCGGGAATTGATTTATCCCGGCTGATTAGAAATCTCGCCACCCGGGATGATTACCTCTTCCTTGCCCTTGAAAACGAAGGACTTTTCGCTTTCAACCAGAAAGAGAACCGATACCAAATCATAAAGGAGAAAGATGGGCTCCTCTCCCTTAATCTCAACGCCCTTTATCTTGACAAAGAATATCTCTGGATTGCGAGCGATAAAGGTATCTCGCGCCTCCGCTACAAGGATTTATTTTAGATTGACTTTAATAAAAATTTGGGTAAATTAGCAAAGATTGATTTGGAGGATTTATGGTCAGTATCATCGTTGGTTCAAAATCGGACTTGCCCGAGATTGAAGGAGCAAAAAAAATCCTTGAAGAGTTTGGTGTCCAATACGAAATAAAGGTCCTCTCCGCCCATCGGACACCAGAAGCATTATTGGCTTATCTCAAAGAGGTGGAGAAGAGAGGTTTTGAGGTAATCATCGCCTGTGCTGGAATGTCCGCCCATTTACCCGGGGTGATTGCCGCCCATACCATTTTACCGGTAATTGGTGTGCCGATGAAAAGTGAACTCTTAGGTATTGACTCGCTCCTTTCCATCGTCCAGATGCCTAAAGGGATTCCGGTGGCAACGATGGGGATTGGTAAAGCCGGAGCAATCAATGGCGCCCTCTTCGCCCTTGAAATCCTTGCCCGAAAATATCCGGAGTATGAGAAAAGGATTAGAGAATATCGGGAAAAGATGAAAAGGGAGGTTCAAGGTGATTAAAAGGGCGACTCTTTTAATTGCCCTGCTTTCTTTTAATTTATTATTTGCTCAGAAAAAGGAGGGAAAGGTGAAATTGCCTGAACCCCGTTACCGAAGTGCGACAAGTGTGGAAGAGGCATTATTAAAAAGAAGGTCGGTAAGGAGTTATAAGAAAGAGAAACTCACTCTTAACGAACTCTCCCAACTCCTCTGGTCCGCCCAGGGGATAACCGCCCAATGGGGTGGAAGGACCTGTCCCTCGGCGGGTGCGACCTATCCCTTAGAAATCTATATCGCGGTCGGTGAGGTTTCCGGTCTCGAGAGTGGTGTCTATCACTACTTACCCGAAGAACACGCCATAGAAAAGGTCCTTAATAAAGATGTGAGAAAGGAACTAACCGAGGCGGCCTGGTCTCAGGAATATATCCTCTCCGCTCCCTTAAATATCATTATTGCGGCGGATTATAAGAGGACAACCCGAAGATACGGCGAAAGAGGGATAAGATATGTCCACTACGAAGTTGGTCATTGTGGTCAGAATATCCATTTGCAATGTGAGGCTTTGGGGTTGGGAACCGTCGTGATTGGTGCCTTCTCCGATGAGAAGGTGAAAAAGATTCTCAATATCAAAGAAGAACCCCAATACATAATGCCGGTCGGGAGGAGGAAGTGATGGAAGCAATCCTTGAAACCAATCTTTCGGGAATTAAGTTATATAAAAGGGGAAAGGTGCGCGACATCTACGACCTGAATGATAAACTCCTAATTGTTGCCACTGACCGGATCTCAGCATTTGACTGTGTCCTTCCCACTCCGATCCCATTAAAAGGTAAGGTTTTAACTGGCCTTTCCGTTTTCTGGTTTCATTTCTTAAAGCAGATCTCCCCTTCCCATCTCTTAACCGATGACCTTTCTCTCTTTCCGGTCGAATTAATTCCCCATTCGGAAATCTTAAAAGGAAGAAGTATCTTAGTGAAGAAGGCAAAGCCCTTACCGGTGGAATGCGTGGTTCGCGGTTATCTGGCTGGTTCCGCTTGGTCGGAGTATAAAGAGAAAGGAGAGGTCTGCGGGATAAGATTACCTTCCGGTCTTGCGGAGGCAGAAAAACTATCCCAACCAATCTTTACTCCGGCGACCAAAGCGGAGACCGGACACGATATTAACATCCCATTCGCCGAGATGACAAGACTGATTGGCGAAGAGACCGCGGAGATAATTAAAGAGAGAAGCCTCAAACTTTACCAGACCGCAGCCCGTTATGCGGAAGAGAGGGGGATTATTATTGCCGACACGAAGTTTGAATTCGGTTATCGGAACGGCGAGATAATTTTGATTGACGAAATCTTCACTCCGGACTCATCACGTTTCTGGGATAAAGAGAGATATCAGGTTGGTTCCTCGCCTCCCAGTTATGACAAACAATTCGTTCGGGACTATTTAGTAAAAATCGGCTGGGATAAAAAACCACCGGCGCCCGAATTACCGCCCGAAGTCGTTTGGAAAACGAAAGAGAAGTATCTTACCGCTTATGAGAGATTGGTTGGCAAAAAATTATCAATTTAGGGGGATAAAATGAAAATCTTAGGAATCGTTGGCTCAATGCGTAAGAAAAACACCGACCTTCTGGTGAAAACGGTTCTGAAATCCGCCCGGAAGGTAAAACCGGAAATCCAGTCCGAGGTGATTCAAATCTCCGAGGTAAAAATTGAACCCTGCCGTGCCTGTTATGACCTATGCTCAAAAAAACCTTACCAGTGTGTGATTAAAGACGATTTGTCCATTATCTTTGAGAAGATGAAGGAATCTTCGGCGCTGGTCATTGGCTCACCCCTTTACTTTAAGATTCCTTCCCGATTGACCGCCTTAATTGAGCGACTGGCTTCTCTTGCTTATTTTTACGATTTGCGGGGATTTAAAAAGCCCCATCCCCTAAACGACAAACCCTGTGGCTTGGTTGCGGTCTGTGGTAGTGATGACCCTCGTCCGGTATTAGAAGAACTCTTCAATTTTGCCCTCAACCTGAGAATGAATCCCATCACCCTAAAATCCTATCCCTATCTTGGAGTTGGGGGCAGAGGTAAGATAAAAGAGGATAAATACCTAAATCCGCTGAAAAACGCCAAACTCCTTGGCCAACTATTAGCCGAGGCACTCTAAGAAGAAAAGGGGGATATGACCTTAGAAGAGAGGATTGCCCAATTATTCCGGATGGACGAAAAAGCCCGAAGAAGGCATTCTAATCCTTGGAGTGTCTATTCAAGATTTTTCATGATTTCGCTTATTGGTTTAGCCTTCTGGAGTAGAGTGTGGCTGGGCTGGTGGTCAATAATACCAATCACCCTTGTTTTCCTCTGGGTATGGCTCAATCCCAGAATCTTCCCCGAACCAAAAAGCACAAACAATTGGGCATCCAAGGCGGTCTTCGGGGAATGGGTCTGGATGAATCGGAAAAATCTGCCTGTCCCCGCCCATCATCGCTCTCTACCCAATATCCTCTCCTCAATTGCCGCACTCGGTCTCATTCCGTTTATTGGGGGATTAATAAAACTTAATCTATGGCTAACAGTTTTTGGTAGTCTTATCATAATTTTTAGTAAACTCTGGTTTTGTGACCGGATGGTTTGGTTATACGAGGAGATGAAAGATAAAAACGAAGAATATCAGAAGTGGCTCTATTGAGAGAAAATCAGAAGGGAGGAATATGAAGACGCCATATATGATTGATTGGGCAATCACTAATAAATGTAATCTTGACTGCTGCCACTGCCGAAGAATGGAGAAAGAAGAACTTGATGGCGAAACGATTATTAAATTAGCCGAAGCGATACCTTCACTCCAACCCCGCTGGGTCATCATTGAAGGCGGCGAACCACTCCTGCGGGAAGAATTATTAGAAATCATTAAGCACCTCCGCCAAAGAAATGTCAAAATCTATCTCATCACCAATGGGATGCTCTTCAATGAGTATTTTGCCCAAAACTTTGCCAAATTAAAGATAAACCTTATGATCAGTATTGATAGCCCCGAGAAAGAAGATTACGAGACAATAAGAAGCGGGGCAAGTTTTGAAAGACTGAAAGAAGCGGTCGCAATGGCAAATAAATACAAAATCTTTGACTCAGCTCTGGTTACCATCGGAAGGTATAACTACCAGCAAATTGATAAAATCTTTCAACTGGCAAAGGAGATGGGTTGTCCGAAGATTACCTTCTTAGGTCTGAAACCTTGTCGGGATTATGAGAGGTATTTTCTCAAGGGCGAGGAGTATTTTGATTTTTTCCGCTCGGTGATTAGAAACCAAAAAGAACACCAGATTGATGTCTATGTTGACGAGCCTTTCTTTCAGCCCCTTTTGCTGGAAAATGGTATTGAATATTCTCTTAATCCCGAGAGTGGCATCGTCGTTCCGGATGTCTCTCGTTGTATCTTTGGCGAGTATCTGTTCATTGAAACCAATGGCGATATAAAACCATGCACATTTGCCCCTCTGGTCGTCGGTAATGTCAGAGAGAAATCTATTGGTGCGATATGGGCGGATATGCTCTCCTCCGAACTGATTGAAGCGATAAGGGATTTCTCAACCAGAGAATCTCCTTGTCGGGAATGTTCGTATCTTTTGACCTGTGGTGGTTGTCGGGCAAGAAGTTTCTATCTCACCAGAGATTGGTTCGCTTCCGACCCTTCTTGCCCACTCAAAAGGAGGTAAGATGAGAGTTGTCGGCATTGACCCCGGAACATACAGTTTTGACCTCTTCGGTATGGCGAATAATCAAGAAATCATAATTGACAAATCAATAAAATCCGAAGATGTGTTTCAAAACCCTTATTTGCTCATTGACGAACTGGAATCGGTAATGCCCTTAGATATAATCATCGGTCCTTCGGGATACGGAATACCAACGAAAAGGATTGATGATATTACAGAAGCGGACATCGGCAAAATGATACCATTAGACACCCAGGTTGCGGTAAATGAGGGGATAAAAAAAGTTCTTTTGGAGATGAAAGAAAAGAAGATGCCGGTTTATTTCACACCCGGAGTTATCCACCTCAAAACGGTCCCGGCTTACCGCAAGTGGCACAGATTTGATATGGGGACAGCGGATAAGGTCTGTTGTGTTGCCTTGGGGATAAAAGACCAGGCAGAACGGCTAAAAATCCCATTTAACGAAACCTCTTTTATTTATGTTGAGATTGGTTATGCCTTTACCGCGGTGATGGCGGTCTCTGAGGGAAAAATTATTGATGGCATCGGCGGAACAAATGGCGCGCTGGGATTTATCGCCGGCGGTGGCATGGATGGTGAGATTGCCATCAGACTTAAGCCACCGCTAACGCAGGAAGTCGTCTTCCAGGGCGGACTGAAGGATTTTATTGGAAAGGATATTGCGCCCGAAGAATTGGTCAACTATAAAGAGGCTCTTTTACTTTTCGGCGAGAGTGTGGAAAAGGATGTTTCTGCCCTACTTGTCACCTTGCCCAACCCGAAAGAGATTATTCTCTCCGGTCGACTCACAACCTACGATTTCATTAAAACCGAACTTATTAACCGGTTAAATAAATACGCCCCGGTCGTAAAGGTGGATAAAATTTCAAAAGTTGCCAAGGAGTCCGCTTGTGGTGCCTATATTATCGGTGAAGGAATCCTTGGGGGAAGATATCACCCGCTGGTGGAAAATATGGGGCTATTAGATACCGCTTGGTAAGCCCGCCGAATTCCCTCTCTCTATTCTAATTTCAATTCTTGCGAGTTAGACCACAAACCGTGGATATTGCAATAGGAACTGGCAAAAAGATAACCCGATTTTTCCGTCCGGAAATGAAAACTAACAATCGGCTCGGTATAAACCGAACTGGTATTCGGTCCCTGGGTGGAAGCGCCATGGCTTAAAAATTCAAACCTTCCCAGATGATAGGGAAACTTCTCCCCTTCGGGCAAGAAATAGAGATCAATCCAGGCGATATGGTGTTCGGTTGTATTCGGATGGGGAATCTCTTTCCCGACGCTTACGGTTATCTTGACCGGCTCGCCTTTCTTTATCCTTTCCGGTATTTCAATTACCGGCGTATGTTTCTCTTTCTTCCAGTCCGCGGACTGGAAAAGTTCCTTCAGTTCTTTCATTTTCCCTCCTAAATTAAAGTTTAATTATAAGATAAAAACGGTCAACAACAAATTGTAAGGCCCTCAACTTTTCCCTGGCTCCAAAAACCGAATGATTTTAGCGGTGCGCAACTATTAAGTCCGCGATGTGACGCAGGGTCTCCTGAGTTTGACGATTCATCTCCTCAATCAACTCCTGAGTCCTCTGATTCCCTGCGGCAATCAACTCGGCAAGCTTTCGTCTCCCTTCCTCAATCATCTCCTGAATCCTCTGATCACCCTCGGCAAGCCTTCGTCTCCCTTCCTCAATCATCTCCTGAATCCTCTGATTCCCCTCAGCAAGCTTTCGTCTCCCTTCCTCAATCATCTCCTGAATCCTCTGATCACCCTCGGCAAGCTTTCGTCTCCCTTCCTCAATCATCTCCTGAATCCTCTGATTCCCCTCAGCAAACATTCGTCTCCCCTCATCAATCATCTTCTGAGTCCTCTGATTCTCTGCGGCAATCAACTCAGCGAACCATTGTCTCCCTTCATCAATCATCTTCTGAGTCCTCTGATTCCCCTCCTCGATTAATCTCTTCGCTCTCTCGTCTTCGGTTTGAATCAGCCTGTCGGTCTTTTTAGTAAGGAGGATTGACCAGATGGCTAAAACCACACTGAAAACCGCAACCACTCCGGATACCACTGCTAAGAAGATTTCCATAAGTTCATTATAAAGGTAAAACCGCAAATGTCAAGCGGGCGACTCTTCCAAAACCTTAGATTTTCCCTTAAAATAAGGTATGACCAAGGAAGAGATTCGCCGGAAGGTCTGGCAGTATATGGAAGAGAATGACCTCGTCACCTTTCCGAGACCTTGTTTTGGTCGCATCCCAAACTTTAAGGGAAGTGAACTTGCCAGCCAGAGGTTACTTTCCATTCCCGAATTCATAAAGGCAAGGGGGGTCTTTTCCGCTCCGGACGGAGTGTTAAAGTTTGCTCGGCGGATTGTCCTTTCCGAAGGCAAGGCTTTAATTGTTGCCCTGCCTCATATTACCGGTTTCTTAGAAATCAAGGGGAAAGAGTTGAAGGATAAGGCGATAACCATTTCTAACTTCCGTCGTTATGGTCAGCCACCCAAAACTGAGATTGAAATCTTCTTACAGGGAAGCGTGGCAGTTGACCGGAAAGGCAATCGCCTCGGTAAAGGAAGAGGTTACGGTGATAAGGAATATCAGCTCTTAAAGGCAATTGGACTCATAAGAAAGAGACCAATTGTGATGACGATTGTTCATGACTGTCAGGTGTTTGAAGATTTCTCCGATTTAAGCGAACCCCACGACATAAAGGTTGATTACATCTTAACGCCAACCCAAACGATAAAGATTACATAATATCTTTTTTAATAAGTATTATATATTAATAAATCTTGACCCCCCTTTGGAGAATTGGTTTTCCCCTTTCTCTATCAATCTCTCCCTTAATTTCTCGGTTGTATCGCCAATCATACCGGGTTGAGTAATTAATGATACCGGGTTATATCAAGTATTGTCGGCACAGTTGGAATTCCTAATCTTCTTCTTTCAGTCCAGCGGTAACCTTCCACCAGCCATCTTCCCGCACCATTTTAACCTCAAGTGTCTTCATCCGACCGTCTCGCTTCTCACCTCGGGCATAGACATAAGCACTATCCCCTTCAATCCTTTCCTCTTCAATTCTTGTTTTACCCGGGAGAAAGAAGGAATAGGTCAAAAGCCAGCCAGAAGCGGTAAGCGAGGCAACCTTTCCGGGGTTAATCTCTTACCTGAAACTTTTAAGAATTTCCTCAACCTCTCTCATCTCGTATTTTATCGCCACCAATCTCACCAGTAAACTCTCGTCTTCGTTATCCAGTCCTTTAATTAAAAGACCAGCGACTTCTTTCGGCGGACTGTTTTTGGTTAAAGTGAGACCATAAGCGGAAATCTTTTCCGGTTCTTTTTTCTTCTCTCTCGGGCAACCGACAATTGAGATTAAAAGCAGAGATAGTATTAGCCTTCTCATCTTCTCAAAAGCCCACCAAACACTCCACCGATTAATCCGAGGAAGCCGAAGTAAAGGGTGGAGAGGAAGACTCCGCCCCCAAGGACTGCCCCGACAATTCCACCCAAAACCGCACCTCCTCCCCCACCAAACATTTTCCCCAATAGACCGCCGAGGGTCGTAAGGATTACTCCGGCGAATATCCCATCAATCGTTCCGCTCAAAAATCCCGCCAGAATCCCTCTTCCGACACCGCGGGCAATTAAACCGGCAATAAAACCGGCGATAATCGGACCGAGGATTGGGATTGGACTTAAAATTGCCATTGCTATCGCTCCAACAATAATGGCTAAAATCAGCATATCTCCTCCTATCGCTCAACCTATTCCCCTTAATTATAGAAAATCTTTACTCCAGGTCAATGGCTCCGGATACTCTCTGCCCAAAGAACCTGAGGAAAGAAACTCACGAAGCGAATAAAAGATGGGCTTAATAAAAGCCTAATTCTCCGAGGGGTAATAACACCTATTGAGGGGTTTAGGAAAAGGAATTCCTCCCCAACGGGGTGAGGGGTTGAAACCCCTATTGAAACCCACCCCAAAGAGAAATTAGTATATGACTAAGGGAGCAAAGGGGGATAAAATTGAGAAAAAGGCTCTAAGTTATTATAAGATAAGAACTTAGAGGAAAAAATAGGTGAGAAAAAATGTTAGTGACACTAACATTCTGGCAGAAGAACTCGGGATTTATAAAAATAAAAACGCCCCCGGAAATTCCGGGGGCGTCTCCTATTGATCCTCGGGCTACTTCACAACGATTAACTTCTTCTCAACTCTGTAGCCCTTTGCCTCAAAACGTAAGAGATAGATTCCAGCCGGCAGTTTCTTAATCGTAAAGAGACCTTTGTCGCTCTTAGCGGAATAGACGAGTTCACCAAGGGTATTGTAGATTCTTAGGGTTGCTTGCTCTTTCTTCGGCAGATTATAATAGACCGTTGTCAGACCCTTTGTCGGATTCGGCAGAATCCGTAGCCCAATCGCCTTGTTCTCCATCTGCTTTTCAACCATCGCTCCAGTTTTTGGCAAGCGAGCAAAGAGGTCCACCGCTTCGGTGTATTTCCAGATTGATGTCGTATTATTCCCCTTCAATGCCCAGATATCGCTCCCGAAGGTAACAAGCGAAGCACCACCTTTCACCCGTTTCCCCTCACTCCCTCTCGGAATCGTATCCCGACCATACCAGGAATCTCTCTCCGGATCATACATCCAGAATTCTCCGGTATTGCCACCCTTGAAGGCATAGAT
>Ga0272449_1002580_pt1 | contig 16717 bp, 14 predicted proteins | sample YNPCB0241_FD_198679 | JGI IMG/M metagenome (GOLD analysis project Ga0272449, IMG submission 198679) | Hot spring sediment microbial communities from Yellowstone National Park, WY, United States - YNP-CB-024-1 | ecosystem: Environmental > Aquatic > Thermal springs > Hot (42-90C) > Sediment...
TAGAGATGATCGGAAGGGAAGGAGAATACCTCGAGGTAAAAGCCGAATATTACGACTCCTATGTTGAAATAGAACTCAATAATAAGAGATATAGGGTGATTTTCCCAGAAAATGTCTGGAAACCTCTCGAGGAGCCATTTAAGAGGATTATTCTCGATCATCTCGCCTTCTTATCGACCAATTACCTCCCCCTTTTGATGGATAGGAAGGGCGTCATCTACAACACCAGGCTTCCGATGTTCGACTGCTTCTCCTTCAAGAGCATGCTCTACGACCTCCCATCCAGCGCCTTCCTCGACGGGAGGAGCACCGTTGACTATATACGCCGATACTTCAACCTGGACTTCGTCTTCAGCCATGAGGAGCCCGTCGTCTGGAGCAGGGGCTTCAACCCCGAGAGGAGGGCGGTCATATCCTTCACCTCCGGTAAGGACAGCCTCCTCACCCTGGCCCTCTGCATGGAGCTGGGCCTGGAGCCCATCCTGGTCAACGTGGTTGAGCCCTCGAATACATATGAGTACAGGCATAAGCTCGAGATCCTGAAGGGCATAGAGGAGGAGTTCGGCGTCCAGTACTACGTGGTTCCCAACGAGGTTGGCCTCCTCCACGACGCCAGGCACATGGGCTTAGAGGAGACCTCCCTGGGGTGGGGAAACCAGCTCCTCTACTACCTCTTCATCCACCTCCCCTTCATCCTCCACCACCGGGCCAGATACCTCTTCTACGGCAACGAGTTCAGCTGCGACAAGGAGATGCTGGACCCGGAGGGCTTCAGGGCGAACTTCGCCTACGACCAGAGCAGCCACTGGACCCTGCAGATGGACACGGCCCTCCGAATACTGACCCAAGGCTCATCGAGGGTTGGGAGCCTCGTAGGGCCCCTGAACGAGATAGCCATAATCAAGTGCCTCCACCTCGGATACCCCGAGCTCGCCAAGTACCAGATGTCGTGCTTCTGCGAGGACGACGCAACAAGGGAGTACAGGTGGTGCTGCAACTGCTCGAAGTGCGCCAGGAACTACGCCTTCCTAAAGGCCGTGGGAGCGGAGCCCAAAGGGGTCGGCTTCTGGAGAGACCTCTTCACGGGGGATTGTATGAGGCTCTTCCCATTCTTCGGGGGGGATGAGACATACGGCTTCGACAGGAGCGGGCTTGGGAGGGATGAGCAGGAGCTGGCCCTCTACCTAGCATACAGGAGATCTCCCGAGACGGAGTTCCTGAAGGAGTTCATCAAGAGATCCAGGTACAACAGGTGCGAAGAGGACTGCGACGGGGGAGAGCCCGAGCAGTTTGTGAAGGACTACGATTTCTACTTCGGAATCCACGATTACCCAGCAATACCCCCAGAACTCAGGGAAGATGTCTACAGGGTCTACAGGAGGCTCCTAGAGAAGGAGTAAATGGCTCAGATATCCGCCGAAGGTGACTGGATCAGCATCGATGTTTCAGAGTATTATCGCCTTGACTCCCGCCGCCTCCGCCGCCTTAGCCTGATCTCTGTCTGATGTCAGGAGGAGGGTGCCTAGGCGTTTAGCTAGCTGGATGAAGAGCGAATCATATATCGGGATCCCCGCCTCAGATGCTAGGGCTAGGGCATCGCTATACAGTTCCTCCTGTGGGGCTAACCTGAAGGGCTTGAGGTCGATGAGGTCCTTCATGACCGCTCTGGCAGCCTCGACCTCGACATCCCCCCTCATCACCCTCCTCCACAGGGAGTTGGCCACCTCCTCTAAGGCCAGCTCGAGGGTGACACATCCCCCCTCCAAAGCCCTTTCAACCTCCTCCCAGCCCCTCTCCCTGTTCACGAACTTGGCGAGGGCTGAGGAGTCAAGGACGTTCACGGTCTCCCCTCACGCTCCCAACGGAGAACCCCGGCTCGGCCGGAGGGATCCTCTCTAGGCTTCTGTTCACCATCTCCAGCCTCTCCTTAAGCTCAACCCTCCAGGCGAGTTCCTCGAGGAACCTCTTGACCTCTGAGCTGATATTGATTCCGGATCTCTTGAGGACCTCCTTGACCCTCTCATCGATCCTAACACTTACGATGGACATTGTTTTCATCTTTGTAAACGAAAAATATATACATTACGTCTACTGATAGTAAACACGAGGAAAGGAAGGGGGGCAGATGAGGCTTATAGCACGCTAGGCTTAGGGGGTCCCCCTAACAGGTCTAGGTGAGTGAGGCTTGGGCATGGCACACCATTTGGGGAGGGTTAAGGGCCCTTCAGGGGAGGGGGCCACTTCCCAATGGGCGGCTGCGTAACCCACTCGGTGCTTCCGGAAAGGGTTTGGAGGAGCATAGGGCTTAAGCGTATCCAGGGGCTGATGGGGCGTTGGCCCCGGCCTTGACACGAGCCCAGAACTCGGTAGGATGAAGGCCATGGAAAGCCCAACAAACCTAGAATCTCCCGGCCTCAGTCGAGCGTAAGGTTTCAGAGTGCCACATTTCCCTTCACAGGGCGAGCATGTTCGCATCGATCCTAATACTCATATAGTTTTTGTCTTTATAAATAAGACCGGTGATCCATGAATGGTTTTAAATCGAATAATTAATATTTTTAAATTAACTAGAAGAGTTTAACAATTTTCTAATATATAGCCCCTCCCTTTGGATTCATCTGGTGGAAAGTCGGGCTGTATCATAAACGATTTTTGATTGAAGAATGGATGAAAGGTCCATGAGTGGAGTGTGAATCGATAAAACTAGGCTGATGAATATTTCAATATAACCGGAGCATCCCTTAGAAGGATTTCATAGATGAAGGCGGATCCCATGGGGGTGATCAGCATTCCAGCGTCGAGCAGAATGAAGGGGAAGAATAAGAGTATAACATTCGGCTACTCCTCGGAAACCAGCTTCTCCCTCTCAAAATTTCCTAACCTTCTATTCATCTCATGTTTGATGGCGGAGGCGTTCAGAGGGTTAAAGCCAAGGGCCTTCCAAGGTGATCCTCGGCGGCTAGCTCTCCACCCACAGCTTCTGTCGAGGCCGGTCTGATATGTCCCTGATCGGGGGCCCGAGGCTCTTTATCGCCCTATTTCCGTGCGGGATGGCCCTGGGCATCCTGTCAATCTTGGTTCCATTATGTCTGGTTCAGGAGCTTGGAGGGACACTCGTAGATCTGGGCATTATGAAATCCCTGGGTACCGCCCTTCTCATCCCAGCCTCGGCCTATCTTGGAAGCCTCCCGGACAGGTATAGGAGGGCTAAACCCTTCATTCTATTATCCCTTCTAGGGATGTCTGTAACCTCATTCTTTCTTTCCTTAGCGTCCAGCGTCCTAGCATTCCAGGTCTCCTATGTTCTCTTGCAGCTTCTGGGCTATCTTAGAGGGCCCTCTATGGGTATTTTGATCGCAGAGTCCACCGAGAGAGGCTGTAGATCATCTGTCTTGGCGAGGAGAAACCTCTCAGAGGGTCTGGGCAATGTCGCTGGTTTGGCTATCTGTAGCCTGACGATCGGTCTTCTTGGGATGAGGGAACTCATTAGGATCTCGTCCCTCTTCCTCCTCATCTCCTTCTTCATAAGCCTCATATCCATCCGAGATCCGCCTATCTATATAGAGCGATTCTTAGACCGTTATGAGCGCTGGATAGATAGGGTTGAAGCATTCTCCCTCAACCTCACGGGTGAGGGGAGGCTCTCAAGGGGTTTTGAGACGATGTGGCGCCGGGAGCCAGACATGCGGCTCTTCGGCATTGGGAGGGCCCTCTTCGCCTTCGCCGCATCTAATGCCATTACATCTCTGCCCATATTCCTCCTATCCAAAGTAGGCCTCCAGGCCTCCATGATCTCGACGGTCTTCCTAGTTCGCAATCTCTTCGCGTCCCTCAGCTATCTGATGGCCGTAAGGTCTGCGGTTGATGGGGGCGAGAGAGCCATTAAGATGGCGTCTTTGGTGAGAATACCCATGACGGGCCTCCTTCCATTGACCGCCTCTTTAACTTATCCTTATTCGGCTGTGGCCACAGCCGCCCTCCTATCCATAATCGCCTTCTCCTGGTCCATATATGCAGTTGGAGTGGAGATGTTGACCTTATCCTTCGCCAATCCCGGGAGCCTCGGCCTCTACGACGCCCTGTCTATGGTCGGAGACGCCCTAGGCGGATTATCAGGAGGCGTTTTGCCGGGAGTCTTGGGCTTTGAGGCCATGTTCCTAACATCCTCATGCCTCTTCCTCCTCTCCCTTCTCACCTTCTCTATCGGGTTTAAAAGGGGCCCCTACTGCTGATGTTTCCGCCATCCCAAGGGAATAAGAATACCTATCGTATTTACAGGGGGTCTCCTGAACCCATTAAAGGGGTGGTCGAATCGACGGTAGGCTTATATTTTAATTCAGGTTTCACCCGCCTCTACGGGTCTCATATATGGCTAGGATGTCGACGGTGTAGGAAGGATATTCATGTGTGGGGTTTCAGGGATATGGGTAATGGGATAGATTTTTCAACTATGACCGTCTTTGAGTCGGAGACACGCATCGCTGGACAGTGATAATGCTTGGAGCCCAAGTTCAAGTGGATTCTTGTCTTTGAGGCCCTCCTCGCGGGGGTTTACACCTCCCTAACAAGGGGGCTTTTCGTTGTCTACCTTGTCTCGATGGGCTACGCTGTCGAGGGTATCTCCTTTGTGGTCATGGCCTCCTCCGCCTCTTCAGCTCTGCTGGGGGGTCTCCTCTATAGGAGGCCCTCATTCATCACGGCGAGGTCTAAGCCCAAGCTGATCTTTTTCCACGCCTTTGAAAGGATCACCTGGATGCTGATCCCCCTCGTGAGAAATATCCTGTTCCTCTCCGTCCTCTATTCTGCTTATATGATCTCTTCCTTCCTCATCAGCAGCCTGATAGCCTTCGCTATATATGGCTCTCTCGAAGAGGAGGATATACGGGATGTCACTGGGAAGAGATCTGCCGCCAGCGGGGTCTCCAGCATCCTGGGATTCGCCTTAGGGGCCTTCCTACTGGGTCTTCTCCCCCCCGATGAGAAATTCGCTGTCATATTCCCCCTCGGGTCTCTCATCGGGCTGGTCTCAACTCTCCTAGTCTCGCTTCTAGACCTCTCCCACCTCGAGGAGATGAGCCCTACAAGTGGGGTCGAGCAGCCTGAGAGGGTATTCTCAACCTCAATATTCTTTGTGGTCTTCCTTGCCTCGGGTAACTTCGGGGGGATCATCTGGTCTCCCTACGTGATTAAACGCCTAGGGGGTCCCGACTTCATACCGGCGTTGATGAGCCTATCCGGCTCCCTATCAAGCATCACCGCGTCGCTCTTCTGGAAGAAGAGGTCCTTCACCGCGCTAAGGGTGGGCCTCCTCCTCAACGCCCTTGGGCCCCCGATGATCTGGCTGACCCCTCATCCCATCCTCCACATCCCAATAAACATATACACCTCTTTCACCTACACCGCAGGGAACTTCATAGGCTCCTTCCTCTTCGCCAGGTATAAGGAATGGTTCGGGGCGGTCAAGTCGAGCGTGCTGCTGGGGCTGATAGGGAGCATCGCCCAGTTGGTGGCTTCACCCCTCGGGATGCTGGTGGGGGAGGACTATCTCCTCGGCTTCACCATCATGTCGACGCTGAAGGTGTTGGCTAACCTCCTAGCACTCCTCACCATACCCGAGGTCGCCGCCGTACCTGAGGATGTTGCAAGAACATACTCCCGCATCCTCTACAGCAGCAGCCTCACGGGCTACAAGTTCACCTTCGAGGTCTCCAGGGAGACGATATTAACCACCCTTAGACTAATCCTATTCTCAACAATCATAATCGCATTATACATCATATATAGAGTCCTGTGGATGCTGATGCTCTAGGAGAATTTTTATTCATTCCAGCCTTCTAAGTGAATGGTTGCCGCCGCCACTTAGCTCGAGAGTTCCCACCCACACATTCATGAGAATTCTTTAGAGAGAAGGGCTTAATCGCCTCAATTCACTTGAGAGGCAAGAGCATTTTTATTAGAGCTGCGCGGGTCTAGAGGGGGGTGTCCCTTGGCCGAAGATCTGTTCAGGGTCCTAAGCGAGGTCCTCCTCCAGATAGCGGGTGAGGTCGTCAGGCTACTTCCGAAATTGTTGGGGTCTCTGGTTATAATAGCCCTCACCTTCGTGGGGGTCAAGATAGTGAACATATTATTCAGAAAGCTCCTCGCCCTTGTGAAGCTGGATGAGATGTTCAAACAGCTATCTGGTTTCTCCCTCCCATTTTCCATAGACAGCCTTGTGATCTTCCTAGCCGATCTGGGCATATCCCTCATCTCCCTCTACGCTTTGGCAGGCCTCTTCCTCCCACCCCAACACTTACACCTGATGAACGAGGGGTTGGCCTACGGGGCGAGAGTGATCAGCGTCATGGGCCTCGGATTGATCCTAATGGCCATATTCAACTCCATAATCGGGAGGATCAGGGTTGAGGCAAGGCTAAGGAGCTACGCCATGTTCATACTCCTCCTCCTAGTCACCGCAATGCTGGTGGACATCACAGCCCTGGGTGAAGAAGTAAAACACGAGCTTATAGGAGGCCTCTCCCTCGGCGTAGGGATCTCCATCGGGGTCTTCGCAGTGTGGTTCTTCTTCCACGAGTACTTCGACGAGTTCCTCAGGAGAAGGCCCCCTGACTCTCAGAGGTCTCAGAACGAGTAGAGCCTCATATGAGGGAAAGCCAACCGATAAAGTAGCATCCCTGCGATATAGCTTCTGAAGGGTCTCATCGCTTTCTGAGCAACATAATGAGGCCTACCAAGAGAGCGATGATCGCCTCTATGCCCGTTATCGAGAGACGTATGGCCGAGAGCAACGGCGAGTAGAGGAGATATAACACTATGAGAGTATCGAGTTCGAGCATCCCTCATAATCCTCACCCCTTTCAACATATCCACACTCGTTACATGAGATGCTGTGACAAGGCTCCCGGCCTTCTCAGAAGGTGTCAATAATGTAGCAAAACGTTTATTAGCCGGCCTCTGAATCGATCCAGAGTACTTTATGCAACTTGGAGGGATCCTGGAGCGCTTCTGGCTAGCCCTAGTGGAAGCTATGCCTAGGATTGTGGGGGCCCTCACAGTCCTATTGGTTGGTTGGGCCTTCGGCCGCCTCTTAGGAAAGGGGGTTTCGGGCCTCATAAGGAGATTGAAGATCGAGGCCTCTTTCAGGAAGACCCTCATGGGGAGGGCCCTGGAACGCTCCGGGGTCTCCTTGGGCCTATTCTTAGACCTAGCTGTGAGGTGGCTTGTATACATAGGCTCCATCCTCGCGGCCATAGACATACTTGGATTTAAAGCTCTTGAGCCCTTCGTGACGGCTGCGATCCACTATCTGCCCAGCCTCATCGGCGGGGTCATCATATTGATAATAGGCTTTGTGGCTGTGGACTTCATCGCAGATCTGGCAAGGGCGGCGAGCTCTGAGGCCAAAATAGAATATGCTGGAGTGGTGATACTGGGCTTTAGGCTCATCCTCTACTTCGCCGTCGCCGTTGTCGCCCTCTCCATCATGAAGGTCGATGTCTCCATCCTCTATATCTTCGCTAACGCTCTGGCCTGGGGCTTGGCTGCTGGAGCAGGGGTTGGATTAGGGATAGCCTTGGGATGGGGCTTCAAAGACCTCGTCGCCAGGAATGCCGAGAGGTGGATCAGCGGGGCTAAAGGAGTCGCCGAAAAGGTGGAGGAGGCCGCCGAACTACAGTCCCTCAGAGAGAGGGTTAAGGAGCTTGAAGCCAGCCTGGCGGAGCATAAGGAAAGGATTGAGGAATTGGTCCGGGTGAGGACGGCCCTCATGGAGGAGCTTAAAGGGCCCGTGGAGGATCTCTTTTCAAGATTGAAAGAGATAGTCGGGGAGAAGGGCAATGTGGCTAAGGCCTATGGTGGCTATCATATAGTGGTTTTAGATCCTCCAACTTTTCCTTGGTTTGAAGTGTTCATTCTATTGACTAACTTGGGCTTCTCTGTCTGGCTCTCTAAAGAGGAGGAAAGATATATTATCAAAGCATCTCCTGAGGGTGGTATTTAATGGAGGCCTCAATAAAAACAAGAGTTGCTGCAATAATCTTTCTCACGCTAGTTACAGCCGCACTCACAATCCTGGCAGGCTTAGACAAGAATCAGATCGTAGCCATCACTCTGTTTAGTTTAAAGACATATGAAACGATCTTTTTATGGAGATATCGGCTTGCCTTCGCATTCATGGCCTTATTTTTACTCCTCGGTTTTGGGGTTCTAGATATCCCACATCTCATCGAATTCGCCTCCTTCGATGTAATTCTTTTTTTAGTAAGCATGATGACTGTTGTAGGATTTTTGGAGGAGAAAGCCTTTTTCGAATACTTGATTAATAAAATAGTGAAGATTGTTGGATTAAACGCCGATAAACTCATTACCACCCTTATGTTGACTGCAGCATTATTCGCCGCTCTAGTTGATGAAGTAACCTCCATTCTCTTTATGACAACAGTGATCCTTCACCTAACAGCCAGGTATAAGGTAAATCCCATCCCATTCATACTGATGACTGTTTTCACAACGAACATCGGGAGTAGCGCAACAGTCATAGGCAATCCCGTTGGCGTCATGATAGCCTTCAAAGGAGGATTAACCTTCCTAGATTTTCTCAGGTGGGCCACGCCCATCTCGATTTTAGGTTTAGTTCTCACCATACTCCTCTCCAGAAGGCTCTTTTCTAATGATATAAGGGCCCTGGACTCATCCATGAAAATCATTGGTGAGATCTCCGAAGAAGAGGAGAAGTCTATTTCGGACAGAGATCTCATAACCTGTTGGGCTATCTTCATCGGAACCATAACATTCCTAGCTCTACACCATCCCCTGGAGGAGCTACTCCACCTCGAGAAAAACACGTTGTTGATCGGCACTGCCATGGCCTCCGCAAGCATAACCCTTCTCATAGACCTCGAAAAAGGAAGAGAGGTGATAGCAAGAAGGGTGGACTGGAGGACGATCCTCTTCTTCGCCCTCCTCTTCGCCTCCGTCGGAACTCTTCAGTATGTGGGAGTAAGCAAGGTCCTCGCGGAGAGCCTCCTATCCCTCTCGAAGGGCGGCGGTATACCCCTCCTCGTGCTCTTCACATCAGTAGCAGCCGTTCTCAGCGGCTTCCTCGATAACGTATTAGCCGTCGCGATGTTCATACCCGTAATATCCGCCATGAAGGAGGCAGGCGCCCATACCTTCCCACTCTGGTGGGGTATGTTATTCGCAGGCACCTTCTTTGGGAACCTAACCATAATAGGGAGCACAGCCAATATCGTTGCCAACGGCCTCCTTGAGAGGGAGAGAGGGGAGCATATCTCGTTCCTGGATTGGATTAGGAAAGGAGCATTAATCTCTGTGGTTACCCTAGCCTTAGCCATCATTCTCATATACCTTCAGATACCCATCATGCCTAGATAGATACCATTCCCATATTTAGATTTAAACAACATTCATTAAATACTTTCCAAATGTAGCTAATTTTTATTTCATCTCATAAAATGATCTTTTAATCTTCGTTGATTCAACATTTCTATCTCAATACATTCAATTATGTGAGAATTTATAAATGGCTTAGAGGATGATTTCCATGATCCTCTTGCAGCCTAGTGAAGATTTAGAGCTGCTCAGGGATAGGCTCAGGTCTCTTCAAGCCTCTTGCATAAGGGCTATCGTGTTGTTCGGCTCCAAAGCATGAGGAGAATCCCGGGACAGGAGCGACGTTGACCTACTCATTCTACATGAAGGGTGCGGGATCGAAGATCCCATACTGAGGAGGAGGCACCTATACAAGCTTATCCGCAGGGTCCTAGGGTGGGAATTTGAAGACATCACCATCCTCGACATGGAGCTTGAAGATTTTCTGAGGCCGAAGGAGATCAGCTCGCTCCTCCTGAACATCTACTGGGATGCAGTTCCAGTCTATGATAAAACAGGGATGCTTCAAGGATTCCTAAAGCATGTTAAGGAGAGGATCGCCGGAAGCGGATTGAGGAGGATTAGGGATGGGAGGGCCTACCGCTGGGTTCTACCAGAGCCCATGAAGGAAGTGGAGATCCTATGAGCTTCAACCCCTTGAATGAGGTTAGATATAGATTGGCCGCAGAGCATCTCGAGAGGGCTGAGAGGCTTTACTCTCTGGGGGACTGGGTTGGAGTAGTATCGTCTTCCCAGATGGCCGTGGAGAACTTCGCTAAGGCGGTCATAGCCATCTTCGAGGTCCCCACATGGGGCCACGACCCCTCAAACCAGTTAAATGGCTTAGCCGGCAGGTTACCCGAAGAGGTTATAGGAGATGCCGAGGAGCTGGCAGAACTGGCGGGGGAGATGGCCCCCGAGCATGGGAGGTCAACCTATGGCGAACCCAGCGCCGGACTAGTGCCGAGCGAGATATACAAGAGAGGATCACGCCAGAGAGGCTTTAAGTAAAGCAAGAAAAGCCGGAGAGATATCCATGAAAATTTTTAATCGACTCTGCGTTGATCTCAAAACCTTAGAATAAAATGGCTGTCGCATCCTGAAATATTGCAGGAGCTTCACTAAAGGCCGCCGAGATCCTAGGCCTTCACTCCCCTTTAGACCCTCATCACTGCATCTTGGTCGTCCTCTTATAGGCCTCTGCACAATGAATACAGCAGAAGGTCGTCTCCACCCCGTTGATGTTCTCGGTGTAGCCCCCCTCGTAGATCTTGCAGCCGCAGTTGGCGCAGGTGTCGAGGCTGGGCTCTATGGCCGTCGACACGAGGCCGGCGAACCTCCTGAAGAGCTGGTTGCAAAATCTCACACCCTCATCTGTGAGGGCGTAGAGCTTCCTCTCCTTCCTCCCAACGGGTTGGACCTTATAGGTGAGCAAGCCCCTATCAAGGAGCATCTGGAGGAATGGATAGACAAGGCCTGGGCTTATAGACCTTCCGACCCTAGACCTGAACTTCCTGAGGATGCTGTAGCCATGTGCGGGCCCCTCATAGAGGATGAGGAGTATATAGAACCTTGCGAAGTCGGAGATGAGGTCTTCGATTTCCTCGGATCCCACAGGGACACCACACATATATCAAAAATTGACATATTTAAGGGTGGCCTCCCCAAGGAGAAGTACGCCAAAAGTTACCAGCCCCGCCAGAGGCCCCCCAATCCCCACATGCCCTCTAATCCTCAAGATAGCCTCGTCCTCAGCTCGGAGTGGTTAGAGCCCCTAGGAGAATCAATATTTTATTTTATGTGATCCATTCATGATAAAGTTTACGTACGAGATTAATAACTTTCCTAGCTGTATCTAATGCTCTCTCTGCATCTTCTTTTTTGAATAATTTTCTAGCAGGAGTCTTCCTATACTCATCGCCATAGAAGGACGGGGCTCTCTGTAATGCTAGGCCAGCACTTGCCTCTATCATGAAGTTTAATTCCCTCCTGAACCATTCCGGTAGCATATCCTTTATTATTATAAACTTGCCTCTATCATGAAGTTTAATTCCCTCCTGAACCATTCCGGTAGCATATCCTTTATTATTATAAGGGAGCTGCCGACTTCATGTGTCCTCGGATACTCAACGCCGTAGAGACGTAGCGCGGCCTTTAGACAAAGCTCGATGCATTCCTGAGCCCTCCTAACAGCCCTATGATAATAACCGTTTTTCAATGCCTGCTCACATTCCTTTAAAGAGTATTCTGCATCATCTAAATAAGTTTCTCCTAACTCCCTATTCGAATTCATAGGATACTTCCTCTCCAAACTTTATGTCAGGCTTAATTATCCAAATCCACTCCCTTTCATTCAACCAAATCCTTCTAGATCCAAATTTCGATAGAGTTCCAGATACTTTAGTTAATATCTTCTTGAAGAAATCATCTTTATCATATAATATCACTGCATCATAAACCATATCTAAATATAATGGTCTAAATGTCAGAGCTTCCTGCACATTTAATGGATAGAACTCTATAAATATGTTATAACCCAAATCCATCATCATCTGGGCTAAATCAGTCTTATACAGCTCAACTAGAATCTTTCCAAGAATGCCGCATCGTTCACCATAACTCTTATCAGTATCTAATATGGATAAAACATCTATATCGCTCTTCTTATCGTCATCACCCCTAGCCACACTGCCATAGAGAACAAAACTTACCAGTGAGCGGCCGAACTCCCCCCTAACCCTGTCAAGAGCCAAAGCTATATACCTACGTCTATAAGGGTCTCTAATCCGCTTAAAACCCTCCAAAGCTCATTATCCATCATTTTATAAAATCAGATATATTTGATTTTTTCCCAAAGATGCCTGGCCCTTGAGAGCCCAATAGGATGCCCCAGGTTCCTCGCAACCTTACCAATCATGTAGGGTTTCACGGGCATCAGGACAATCGGTTATCCTAGTTAACAAAAAACTTGGCTGTTTCTCATCCTCCTAAAGGATGATATATGGAATGGCATCTCTTGACATCCTCCTGTCTTCGGTCTGGAGCCCTATCCTGATATCCAGGCCGTAAGACCACATCTCCATCGGCTATATCCGAAGGATCTATGCTGTATATCCTTTATGCGCCCGTCGGTCGCCCTCCTAAGCCTCTGGTCCTCTGTCACAAGAGCTGCATCGAGCTTTTTCGCATAGAGCACGTAGGAGGCGTCATAGACCGTTATCCCGAGGTGCCGTGCACCCTTCAGAATCTTCAACTCGCTACAATTTGATGGTGACGATTTGCAGTAACCCGAGAACCCCTTATACCCTCATCAAGCGAGAATACTTCTCTTCACTCACATCGTGGAAGAGTATTTTCCAGACAACGCTGAGTAGCTCATATCTAGCAAGTCCAAGGTGTAGCCTTCCAAAACCTCAACCCTGTTGCTCGCCATCGCCTCGAAGATGGAGAAGGCATCGAAAGGGTACCTTCACCGCCCCTCCCTATCCTCCCTTATGCTCTTCACCACAAACTCTCTAGAGAATCTACGGAACAGGTCCTGTATCTCCTCCACCTCCCTCTTCACCTCGTCCACCTCGATCCTCCTCAGAAGCTTCGATGGCTTCAGGCCCAGCTTCTCGTTAACCTCCAAGGGCAATTTAACAGACACCGTTATATACCTACCCATGTTACCACCTATTTTTCATTCTTATTTGCCTACCCCACGAAGGGTGAAGATTAAATTTTAACCCAACATCCAGAAAAGCCATCACTAAACAACCGATGAACACCGCAAATAGGAGAAAACTCTACATGTTTCTAGCATTGTTTTAAATAGCTTCTATTCTGGTCGCCGCCGTCGAATCTCCTGGTGAATGAGGTTGGCCTTCTCTATATCTTTCCTCTACCGTTAGGGTCTACTGAGGAGTTCTTCCGCCTTCGCCATCTTCAGCTCCTCGATGAATCTGCAGATCTCCTCTATGTAAGGCTCCATGAGCCTCCTCCCCTCCTCCTCTGATGCCGTCTTAGAGGCTATAGCCTCTCCGGCTGCACCGAGTACGCCTGTCTCCGAGAGGTCTATGGTGTCCCATGGGAACTGGGCTGGTCCAACCCTGCCCAGCCCCACCATCCTCAGGGGGCCCAGCCTCTCCTTCTGCCTCGTGTCCACGGCCCTGTCCATCCTCACAAGCCATCTGTGGAAGTATAGGTTCACGCTGGTCTCTCCGGCTCCGGCGTGGGCAGCCATCCCCGGGGGGAAGGCCATTATCACCGCTGAGAAGACCCCATGCTCCCTCCTGAGCTCCCCCGCGACCTCGAGGAGGGAGGCGGTGTTTCCGCCGTGGCCGTTTATGAAGATGATCTTCTTGGCTCCATGGCTGGCCGCCGAGAGGGCCACGGCCCTGACATACTCCCTGAAGGTGGATGGTGGAACCCAGAGGGTTCCCGGAAAATGCCTGTGGTGCTCTGAGACCCCGACTGGTATGGTCGGCAGAACTGCCACGCCGGTCCTATCTCCGACAACCCTTGCCAGGGCTCCGGCCACGAGGTGGTCTGTCCCCAGGGGGTTGTGGGGCCCATGCTGCTCCGTGCTCCCCACGGGGATTAGGGCCACATCGGTCCGCCTGAAGAGCTCCCCGGCATCCGTCCAGCTGATCTCAGCGAGCTGCACCATTAGGATCATTGAGAATTGAAATCTGGATATTTAATACTGAGGGTTCCATCCACCTCATGAGGGGGTGGTTCTGGGTTTTCCGGGCCGCGGGCAAGTTTAATATATTAGTTTAAACTATAATATCTCGTGTCTGCCGATAAGCGGGTCTATAGGGGATTAGCCTCCTTAGGGCTGGCGTCGGGCTTGCTCGTGTTCGCCGGAGCCATAGTGCAGGTCGGCCTGGTCCTGAGCTACCTCGGGGCTGGAAGCCCCCTCACCTCCATCAGGCTCTCGGACCCGGATAGGGTGAAGGTGGCCCTCTATCTCACCATCTCCTCAGCATGCTCCGCCGCCATGATATGGGCGGGGGTCGAGGCGCTTAGGGGATATACGAGGAGAGGGAGCCTCCTAGCCTCTCTCTCAGCCCTCCTAGCCCTATCCACCCTCGCTCTCCCACTCCTCCTCGGCTACCCCTCCTCCATTCCGGGCTTGACCGTGCAGGTTCTGGCCCTGTTGATCGTCGCATCCTGCGCCTACGTGAGCTTCAGGGTCAGGGGGGTTGAGGTTAAGGGTGGGCCCTTCATGACCCCGCTGGAGGCCGCCTTCACAGCCCTCTTCTCCGCCTTGACCGCCGTCCTCACCGGAACAACGGGCATCATGCTCCCCTCCCCGACGGGGGGCTACACCCACATAGGCGACACGGCCATCTACATATCGGCCCTCCTATTCGGCGTAAAGGTCGGTGGCCTTGTCGGGGTGATAGGCCCGGTTGTCGCCGACCTCTTCGTCGGTTATCCCAGGTGGTTTGTGACGGTCCTAGCCCACGGCCTCCAGGGGCTCATCGCGGGCCTTGGCCGTAAGAGGGGGATAATCCTCCAGGCGGCCATCCTCGCGGCGGCGGGATTCACCATGTCTACCATATACTTCTTCGTAAACATCTTCATCAAGGGCTATCCAGTGGCCCTCGTCTCCTATTTCAGAGACCTCTTCGGCCAGTCCCTAGTCTCAATAATCCTGGGCCTCATCTTGACAAGGGGGGTGGAGAGGGCTCTCCCAGCCCTCAGAAAGAGATGATTCCTCAAAGGGCTCATCAGCCTCTCCGCATCTTTATCCCATCGACTTAACAAAAAATGCTCTTAAAACCGCCCCATTTTTCGATAATCCCCTTGAGGCCCTCATCTAAAATGTTTATCAAGATGGCCGGTTATTCTGAACTGGGTTGGGTCTCGTCGCTGAGAGGCTTAGGAGGCAGACCTCCATCCTCACAGACCTTCTCACCAGGAGGATAAGGGAGCTCGCGGGGAGGGAGGGGTTCAAATCCTGCATAAGATGCGGAGGCGGGGGGAGGCCAACCATCATCGGCCTCGAGCCGGGTGAACATGCCGCTGTCGGGATAGATGGGTCCATGGATTATGATGAGCTTCTGGAGATGCTCCTCTTCTATGTCTGCGCAACCGGTTTTAGATGCGGCTTCACCGTCGGAGAGGATGTATCCTTCCACCTGGAGGGAGTGGAGAGGGATAGGCGTCTAGCCGCATCCGCCTCCGTCCCCCTCTGGGCTGAGGACCTATTCCAGGTGGCCGGCGCCTCATCCTCGATGGAGGATGATCTGGAGAGGGTGGCGGAGAGGGTTCCCTTCTCCCTCATGACGATGGCCGAGCTCTCCCTGGCCCTGAGGGCGGTGGAGGATGGGAAGGTGCGCCTCATCCTCCTGGATAGGCCCCTCTCCGGAACCTATTCCCCCCTATCAAGGGACCTGGGCCTCCTCCTCAGGAGGGGGGAGTCCCCCCTCTTCGGCCTCAAGACCACCCGAGGCCCCCTCACCCCCCTAGACCTCAGATTGGCCTCCGTCCTGGGCTCTGGGGGAGGATGGGTGCCTAAGAGGAGGCGATACCTGCCATACGCGGCCATCCAGAGGCTTCTCCGCTCCGGTGGGATGAGGGCAGGGCAGCTCATAGATGAGCTCGGGGTGGGGGAGGAGCTGGGGAGGGAGCTGATCAGGAGGCTGGAGTTGATGCATAGGGAACATGGCGGAAGCCTACTGGTCGAGGACGGCCTCAAGGGCGAGAATCCCCATCTCGAGCTTCAGGAGCATGTTAAGGACTACTGGCTCAGGGTCAGGGAGGTGGCCTCGATGATCGTCGAGAGGGTCTTCGGCTCGGCGGTACACCCGCTCATGATGGACGACGGGGAGACCTGGCTGACTGTAGTTGACCTAAACTCCATAAACGCGATGCTTGTCCACATGCTCAGGGAGGAGGCCCTCAAGCGGGGCGTGCTGGTCGTGGGCATAGCGAAGGACACCTCATCGTCCGACCTGATAAGGGCGGCCATGCCCTACGCCAAGGCCGGTGGGCTGATCCCCGCGGACGAGAGGCTTCCGAGCTTCAAGCACGACAGGGCCTTCCTGACAATCCTCAGCAGCGTCAATCCCAACGCATTTAGGGCCCCCTGGAGGACCATAACCTACGACGCATGCTTCAGCACGCTCGTGGAGGATGGGGAGAAGGGAACCCTAAGGGCAGCTAGGAAGGTGGTCTCGATGGAGAGGCAGTTCGTGAGGGGATACCTCCAGCTGAGGGAGTTCAAGGGGGACAGCGCTGTCAGGTCGCCAACATTCCTATACGACCGCTTCTACGACCCTGAGAGGGATGGGAGATACACGGCCGAGCTCGAGGTCTTGGAGAGGGGGAGGCA
>Ga0272449_1002581_pt1 | contig 16716 bp, 12 predicted proteins | sample YNPCB0241_FD_198679 | JGI IMG/M metagenome (GOLD analysis project Ga0272449, IMG submission 198679) | Hot spring sediment microbial communities from Yellowstone National Park, WY, United States - YNP-CB-024-1 | ecosystem: Environmental > Aquatic > Thermal springs > Hot (42-90C) > Sediment...
GGTCGATGGAGGGCGCATGAGAAATGCGGAGGCTTTAGTCTGTCGTGCGGCTGGACCGCGGCGGGAGGCTCCGTGGGGGGCCGGGGGGTGGCGGTCGGTGAGGTGTGTCAAGGGCACAGCACGAGATCACTTGAAACGGTTAGCCTCATAACCACATGGTGCTTAGGTTCTTGAGCCAAACTTTGCACCAAAACATAAGCCAGCAGGCAAAGAGGTCCCGTTATCTCATCATGTCACGGAAGCACAATTGTTCATCGCCGTAAAGACCCCTGAGAAAGTGACCAGCGCTAATCTAATGTCTCAACTTGCACTCCGCACAGGCTACGCATGCAGGGCATAACGGATGCACACATTTCTAGAGACCGCATCTTTGCGACCCCTTTGAAAACTTATTCAAGCATAGTGGATTTTCGCTCATCGCCTAAAAACCTTATGAAAGCCTCGGCTTTTTACTGTTGAACTACTAAAGGTAAAACAGTCGCTTCTTGGGCAACGGTTGGCTTACCGATATATGGGCTTTCCAACCTCGCTGTTTAAGGTTTCCAGCGGTCATAATGCCCCAACCCACGAGCATGGCTAGGTCGCCCGTTCCCTCTCCTGAAGAGCCTTCAGGCAGTTCATTCCATGCCTGCACATGGCGGAACACTCGAATCCCGAAATCACAAATCCTTTGTGATAGAGAAAGGACGCCACCACTTCCTTCAGCGCCATTGCGTCCTTGCAGTGCATAGCCTCGATAATCTCTTCATCGCTAAGACATAGTTCACCAAAAGTCTCTTTGCAGTAGGCAATCTCTTGCTCCATTTGCATCTTGAATCTCTTTTCTTTTTTGTGCAGTTTGGCATCATACTTAGAAATGATACCGTCATAAAGGTGTTGGACCTTGACCCCGGGCCCCAACTCGACGCTTGTTACTTTCCACAGCCCCTTCTCCTCGAGAATATATTTTCTTAGCGCCAAAGCCAGATATGTCATCAGTTGAAACATCTTGGGGCTGGGATTTTGTGGGTGGTCGATGCGCATAAGAGCTTGAAATGTCGCCTTTCCACACTTTTTTATTAGTTTCTCCAAAGAATACACCTTTTTCTCTGTGACCTTGTAGCCATTATCGTGCTCTGCCAGCTGGGCTTCCTTCATAGCCAGTAGAGCGTTCCACAACTGCTTTGCCTGATTCAGGATGAAAATATTTTTGAAGCATTGATAGATCTTCTCCTCGTCAGGGTAAATCCCGATCGTCTGGATGTTGTGCATTCTGTCTGCAAGTTTTACAAGGGCGCCTCCCAGTCGCACCGCTTCGTCCGGGTCGTTGAAAATGCAAAAGATTGACTTGTAGTACATGTCTGATTTGTGTCTTGTAAGGACCTCGACTATGGTCACCACGCGTTCTGCCAGGTCCCTTGGAAACTCCGCTTTTTTGGCAATGGTGACAAGTTTTTCTCCGAACTGAGCCCTGTAACCATCCAATAACCTGTCCGCCTCGATTGCCGACAGGGGTTTGTCGTCCATTGCTTTTCTGGACCGTCGTTCGCTGTCCACAGCCTCCTCGAGCATATCGTGGAGCAACCCAGCCGCAACAACATACGCAGTGCACTTGGCGAGCCTCAGATAGTTAGCAACATTGGTAGGGTGTGAAAACGCTTCAGAGCCGTCTCTGCGAGACGGAAGATTTTTATAAAACTCTTTGCCAAAATTGTAACATCCCTCCAAGAATGCCTTGTCCCGTCCAGCGAAGCCCGAGGTGATTTCTTGTACGGGGACAACCCCTGCATGGGGCTCCCAAATCTTTATCTCCTCGAAAACGACATGCGCTGGATTTATCATAGCTGTTACTCCACACGGTCGCAACTGATCGTATATCTAAAATCTCGGCTAGATTCAAGGTTTGAAACAGGACTTAAACCGCCCCCCAAGATGCGCTCTAATGATAGATTAGGGAACATTTTCCAGAGCGTTCTGCCCGCAAATACCACCTACTATGATAGCTGGCGAAAAAACTAGGCGGTCACCTGGCAAAACACAAGCAATACCCATGCGGGGGCGTCCTGATTGGGTCACCCAGCTGATAAAAATGTTAGGCTCCTGCAAATGCGATTATATGGGAGGTCCAGGTGGAAGTTCCTCTACCTTCTCGGGCTTTCGTTGCGGCTCCTCTTCTATCTCTTCTTCTTCGCTTCTCACCTGTCCCTCAAGATTTGGTTTGCTAGTCGTCACGACCACCGGTCTTCTCTCAAGCTTTTTCCCCTCAGGGAGGTCAAGCACATAGTCCAAAACCTCGTCCATCTTCTTCACAAATATGAACTCCATTTCACGACGGACCTGTTCTGGCACCTCGACAAGGTCTTTCCTATTGCGCTCCGGCATCACAATCCGTTTGATCCCGCCTCTTTGCGCCGCAAGAACTTTGTTCTTGATGCCCCCAACGGGCAAGACCATCCCACGCAGTGTGATCTCCCCTGTCATGGCGGTATCCCCCCTTGTCCTTATCCCTGTCAGAAGCGAGAAAAGCGCTACGAACATCGTTATCCCAGCGGATGGACCGTCCTTGGGTATTGCGCCAGCAGGGACATGTATGTGCAGGTCATTTATTTCGAAAACCTTTGGATCGATACCATATTGTTCTGCATTCGCCTGCAGGTAAGACAACGCAATCTGTGCTGATTCCTTCATCACATCGCCAAGATGTCCCGTAAGTTTCAGCCTTCCCTTGCCTCCCATTCTCGTAGCCTCAACAAAAAGGATCTCGCCACCAGTGGCTGTCCATGCAAGCCCGGTTGCGATACCTGGAGACTCCGTCCTTTCAGCGGTCTCGGGCTGAAACTGCTCGGGACCCAGAATCTGGGCAACAAGTTCCTTGTCAACAGGGCGCTGTTTCCATTGCCCCTCCACCACCTGCACTGCTATTCCCCTGCACAGCGAGGCAATACACCTTTCAAGGTTTCTGACTCCCGCCTCCCTCGTGTAGTGGTCAATGATATAATAGATGATATCGTCAGACATGACCACTATTGAAGGGTCTAGCCCGTGTTCCTTTACCTGTTTCGGCAGTAAATGCCTTTTGGCTATGGCAAGTTTTTCTTCGGGAGTGTAACCAGGCAACTCCAGAAGTTCCATCCTGTCGAGCAGAGGCGGGGGTATAGTATCCGTGACATTTGCGGTTGTCATGAACAAAACCTGCGAAAGGTCGAAGGGCACATCGAGGTAGTGGTCCATGAAGCGGTGATTCTGTTCTGGGTCTAGAACCTCGAGCAATGCACTGGTCGGGTCCCCACGCCAATCACGCCCGATCTTGTCAACCTCGTCCATCATGAATACAGGGTTCTTAGATTCAGCACGCTTCAAACTCTGGATAATCTTGCCTGGAAGCGCCCCAATATAGGTTCGCCTGTGTCCTCTTATCTCTGCCTCGTCTCGGACACCCCCCAACGATATGTGCACAAACTTCCGACCAAGCGCTCTGGCGATGCTTTGCCCTAGAGAGGTCTTGCCAACCCCTGGTGGGCCAACCAGACAAAGTATAGGTCCTTTCAGGTTATTTCGTAGCCTCGAAACAGCGATATATTCCAGAATCCGCTTTTTCACCTTATCCAGATCATAATGGTCTTCGTCCAGCACCCGCCTTGCGTGTGCCACATCCAGGTTGTCTTCAGTCGTCTTGTCCCAGGGAAGATCACAAATCCACTCTAGATATGTTCTCGAAACCGTGTATTCGGGCGAAGAAGGCTGGATTGAACGAAGCCGTTTGAGCTCCTTTTCCGCGACCTTCCTCACCTCGTCAGGCAACGCCATCTTGTTGAGCTTTTGCTGGAGTTCCTCGATAACATCATTTTCATCCTCGAGCTCTCCGAGCTCCTTCTGTATTGTCTTCAACTGCTGGCGAAGCACATATTCACGCTGGCTCTTGTTGAGCTCCCCCTTCACCTCGCTGTTTATCTTCTGCGTGACTTTTAGCACTTCCAGATGATGGTAAAGGATTTTGAGCGTCGTCTTCAGCGCCTCAACTGTGTCGGTCGTTGACAGGATGCCGACCTTCTCTTCCACCGTCGTCGGAAGGTTCGATGCGATTAGAAATACTAGCCTCAGCGGCTTGTCAACCTGTTCCACGAGCTCTTGTGCAGATGGAGGCATTTCTGGGATTAGACGCAACACCTCTATCGTTGCCTGCTTCAAACTGCGCATCAAAGCCTCTATCTCGACTGTCATGGTCTCCTGCTCTGGTATCACAACGACATCCGCAGCAAGAAATGGTTGCGTCTGGACGAATCTCTCTACCCTGAACCGCTCGAGCCCCTGAACCACGATATCCACCCCTTGTTCCCTCTCTCGCACAATCCGAAGCACCCTTGCAGTTGTTCCGACTTGATACAGGTCGTCAGGGTTGGGGTCATTGATGTCCTTGTCCTTTTGGGTTAAAACTCCGATTGGCTGGTCCTTCCCAGAAACCGCATCCAGGAGCCTCAAGGTCTTTTCACGACCGATCACAAGAGGCATTACTATGCCCGGGAACAAGACCGCATTTTTCAATGGCAAAATCGGCAATCCGGATAACTTTCTTGGTTTGTTTTCCTTTTCAGCCATAGACCTCCAATAACTTCAAGTTCCTAAAAGGGCTTTTTTGCCCTAGTCATTTTACAATGATGGTAATTGTTTGGGCAAAATCAAGGGGATTTGAACTCCCGCCCCAAAAAACCTGCCAGAAACTTGTCCGCATCGCCGCCAAGATTTGCTTTCACTCGTGCAATCCTTGCATCTTGCAAAGACATACCAGTTGCCAATAGTTCGTCAACTTTTGAAATCTCGGATGCCACCATCTGCTTTATCCCTTCGTAGGAACCCCACCCGACCTGCATCTTCCCGTTTATAAAAAACGATGGCGTGCCACGAGCACCAAGTGAAGAGGCCTCTTGCCCTTCACTAAGCGCCCTTGACCTTGTGCCTGCATCCCTGAAATCCTTTTGAAACCTGTCCATGTCAAGACCAAGCCTCCTTGCATATTCCAGCAGGTTCTGTTCTGCAAGAGCGCTCTGGTTTTCGAAAAGGATTTCTGCATATTCCCAGAATTTACCCTGCTTGTGTGCAGCAATCGCTGCGCTTGCAGCGTCCAGCGCAAAACGGTGCATCTGAAGTGGATTATGCTTAAATACAAGAAGCACCTGCCCTGGGAAGTCCTTGGCAAGGTCCTTCAAAGGCGCAAAGGCACGCTTGCATACTGGGCACTGGAAATCCGAAACCTCAAGCACGATGACCTTCGCTTGCCTTGACCCAATGCTTGGACTTGGGTCACTGATGGGGGTAGTGCCAGGTGGGATGACCTGCTGTGAAGCGGTTTGCGCAGGTTGCACAATCTGCCCTTGAACCGCCTGTGGGCTTATTACTGGCTTTACTTCGAGGCTTTCCAGCCTTAGACCTTGAGGCTCGGGCGTCTCTTTGTGTGGCTGTTGTGATGCAGGTAGTTTGACCTTGTTCGAGACCAACACGCCAAGGGCAAAAAACGCAACTGCAACAACGAAGTAGCCGATTATAATGGGTGCTTTCTTCACTTTTTCACCTCCTTCGTTCGAGGCGAAGCATATAATAAAGTCATAAAAATAAAATGCAAGGCGAGTAATAAGTCACGATTTTCTGAATAGGATACATTGAACATCACAAGGTGGTTTGGGGTGATAATGCAATAAAATCAATGTGTTATCTCTAAACTTTGAGCGTTCGATAAGGGTGAAGTAGGATTTATCTTAGGATTTGTTGCGAGGGGAGCGATGGAACGCGAACCCACGAACGATAGAGACCTGGTTGACCTTTATTTATATCTTTGCTGTCTTGGACCTGATGTCTTCAGCCCTGAAAGGGCGACAAGACTCCCGTTGCCAGCCAAGTATCATGAGCTTTTGGAGCACATCATTCGTCAAGAGACAAAAGGCGAAGTCTCGAGAAAGGTTGGATTGCTATTGTCTGCATCGCTTGCCATGAAAGGTGACGATGCGCGTTTTGCACTTGGAGAAATAGCACCCTACATTCTAACTGTTGATGTTCAGTGCGGGTACGATGTCCTGAGACATATGTGTGCCTCGCTCCCCGAGCACGCAAGCGCAAAATGTGGCGAGGTCCTTCTGTCGCTAGCCATAGCAATCGAGAAGGGGATCAAGTTGGGAAGAAAGTCGCAAGAGGAGATCTCGAAGTTGAGGCATCTTATATGTGCGGTTAGTTGCCTTAGACTTGATGCAAAGGCGAGGTCCAGATTGTTTCTTGCGCTTGTTCAAAACTTTGAATCCTGCGAGGTCTTTCAGGACATATTGCTTACTAGCATATATCCAGAGACCGCTAAGGAGGCGCTTGATTGTCTTCTTTCAGGAAATAACAAGGTCGCTTCGGTGCTCATGGGAGGGGCAAAGCAAAGACCAAACGGGAAATCCGAGTTTTATGCGGTTTGCAAGGCGGTGATGGAGGTCGCCCCCATGGAGGGTCTTTCTGTACTGGGGCGGATGTATCAGTCGCTTGGCAAAGGAGACGGGGAGGCTAGGGCGCTTCAGGCTATGATCCGTGCTTCGGTTTACATTGGTATGGAAAAGGTCATCAAGAACGGGCTGGACTTCCAAGAGGTCTTCGGAAAGCCATGTCCATTGCCAGCCCTCGCCCTCTTATCGGTTGTCTTGCCAGGCATTCAAGAGCCACACAAAACAGCCCTGTGCGAATATGTGCTTTCCACAGTTTTCGACTTGTTGAAAGCCGAAGACCTTGCTTCAGACGACATCCAGACTTATGCCACGACGATTATTGCTGGGACTGTAAATCATAGCGACACCAACAGGGCAGGAGCAATGGTGCGTGAAGGCATCATGGATGCGAATGGAAGGTTTCAGGTGCGCTTGCTGAGCGAGGGAGACTCGGAGCAGGCGAGGACACGATACCATGTCTTCTTGCGAGTCGTGGAAGAAGTCGCGAAGGAACTTACTAGACGCGCCTCGACCGCAAGTGTCCTCGAGCCTATAGTGCCGATTTTGATGAATAGCAGAAGCACGGCTTCTTTTGAACATGAGGTTTGGGTCGCTTAAAAAAAGGACAGTCGGGGCGCAATGTTCCAGAGCAAAAAGTGGTTTGCACAAAAACATTCAGGGAAGGGGCAGGGGAAAGGTGTAAGAAGCACCCTCAGTTCACTGGAAAGAGCCATTTGTGAAACATTGATTTCGTTGTAGTTTTTTGTATCAGTATTTTTTCACGAACTAGTTCATTAAAAAACGATGACAAAGAACCCCTGTAGGCAGTTTTGGGTATAATCTGTTTTGATGTCTTTCCAAAGCGACATAATCGCAGCAATAGCAAGCGGACATGGTGCTTGCGCGATTGGTGTGATAAGGGTTTCGGGCGCTGGGTCGCACCGCCTTGCACTTTCATTGTGCGAAGACATAAAGAAAAAACCCGAGCCACGGAAACTTTATCTTTCATGGCTTCGTCGTCCAGACACAGGGGAAAGGCTTGACCAGGCGCTGGTTGTGTTTTATGAGGAAGGGGCGTCATACACGGGCGAGGAGGCGGTGGAGTTTTTCTGTCATGGCGGGACTTTGGTTATGCAGTCTGTGCTGGAAGCGCTCATTGCTCTGGGGGCAAGGCACGCAAGGGCAGGGGAGTTCACGAAAAGGGCGTTGCTGAATGGCAAGGTTGACCTTGTGCAGGCAGAGGCAATCTCGCTTTTGAGCGAGGCAAGGACGACAAGGGCTCGAGATTTGGCGTTACAGGCTTTGTCAGGTAAGCCATCGAAACAGATTTTGAGTTTTCACAATCGCATTGTGGATATCCTTGCAGAGGTCGAGGCAACTTTGGACTTCGCTGAAGAGGATGGCGTTGAGGTGGATATTGCCGAAGTGACTAAGGGGCTTGAAAGTTTACTAGATGAGGCAACAAGATGGGTGCAGGAAGGCATTGCCTCTTTGCCTTTGATAAACGGGGTCAAGGTCGCTATCGTAGGACCTCCGAACGCGGGAAAATCGAGCCTTTTGAACGCCATTTTAGGCCGCAAGAGGGCGATTGTGCATCCTGAACCCGGCACAACGAGAGACATCATTACTGAACATCTGGTTTTGTCTGGGATACCTTTTGTTTTTGCGGACACTGCTGGACTAAGAGAGACCTCGGATGCCGTAGAAAAGGAAGGGGTGGCTCTTGCAAAACAGGCGCTTTCTGAGGCGCAGATAGTGGTGCTTGTGGTCGATCCACGAGATACCGACCCAGAGACCGAGTCTCTGAAAATGCCCAGAAAGCCTGACATCATTGTGCTGTCAAAGGCAGATTTATGGCAGGATGGTGGTGTGGTTATGTTTTCGATCCCTGTGATAAAGACTTCTATCTACATGCCAGAAACCATTGCCTCTTTGCGAGAACATATACAAAGGCTTGGTGCTTCCATGTTTTCACATGCAAAATCGTCCGTGCTCTGCACAGAGAGACAGATAGAGGCTTGCTCAAAGGCTATATCGGCGATAAGCTCAGCAATCCTGGCGCTAAAAGGAGGCGAGCCTCTAGAGGTTGTCGCATCCATGCTGAGGAACGCCGCTGAAAGCACTGCCGAGATACTTGGACTTCGAGTCGCTGAAGATGTGATGGAGCGGATATTCGAGCGCTTCTGCGTGGGGAAATAGGTTTATGTCTTGTCATGAAAGAGTTCTTGTTCGACGAGTAAAGTGATATAGTGTTTCAGTTTCGCGAAGTCTTCCTGCCGACCTTGAACGAACTTCACTCCCATGCCTGGTTCACCGTGCTCGGCGCTCGGTCTCCACCAAACAACCTCTCCGATGACCGAAATCGGCGTGTCCTCGGTTGGCAAATAGAACATCAAAGTCACGGTCGAACCCGGGGGTGCAGGCTCGTCCGTTCGCACGAAAGCGCCACCGAGGCTTAAGTTTGTCATTAGCATCTCGGTTTCATTCACATCAATATCTGCAGCAAAAACCCCAAAGATTCTCGTCTGGAATCTGGGATGCTGTCTTTGTTCCAAATCTGGCATTCACTCACCTCCTTTCTCGATTTCGCTGACCAACCATTCGAGACCTCTAGGACGCACCAAAAAGATGAACCGCTTCCCTTCAATCAAGACCTCGAACCTCGCTTCTTCCGCCCTGGCACTTATTTTTTTTATGCCAGAAGCAAGCACCATCTTCCTTTCAGTCTCGGAAACCCCATCAAACATGGCGCATATCGCTTTTGTCACCTTCTCGACCTCTTCCCTCCATGACGCATTCATTCCCAGACCTGCAAGTTCCCGCAATCTTTTGCCTTCATCGTTTCCGAAAAGATTCAAAACCGTTGTATCAATGAACCTTTGAGCCTTTGGAATGTTACTGTTGGCGCAGGCCTCGACAAACCCGAAAATCCCTTCTTCGGGGCTTCCACAGTCGTTTGCACATCCCCCCACCATTATAAGCGCCTCCTTCTTTCGTGGCTTCATCTCGACCTTTTTGGGCGCTTCCTGCTCAGAAGTCTTGTTCTCTCGCTTCAAAACAGGGGGGATCGACTGAACATTTGTCTGCGCATCGTTTTTCGCACAGCCAAGCAAGAAGAGCATAAGAAGCATCGCCTTCATAGCCCCCTCCATCCAGATAGAGAGTAACACACCGAAAAGAGAGAAGTCAACGAAAAGTCTAGATTTCGCTTCATGAGGTCAAAGTCACAGTGTCCAGGGCGCAAAGACGAAAGGTTGAAGCAGGGAAGCGTTGTTGAAAAAGGACGACCTCAGAAATGCATGGTCGCGAAAAAGTGCATAAAGCCTACAAAACGAGCAACAAGGTCGCCAATGGTAAAGGAATGATCCGTGGGTCTTCGATTTTTATGTCGTCAGTGAGCGTTATTAGCAAGCCAAATGGGGCATTATAGACTACCTTTTCTAGAAAAGCCCGCAAGCCCAAAGTGTCTCGATGCGGATCAATATGGCGTCGGTACTTCACTTCGATGGGTATCCTGTATTCACCCACCGTGAGCACGAAGTCCACCTCGGGTTCTATCGAGCGCTCAGGAAACCACGCTAGATTCAAACCAGGAATGCTTCCCAGATAATAGCCCACGATGCTCTCGACGATGTGACCAGCCATGTCATGCAAGTGCGGACTTCGTTCGAGCGCTGAAGGGGCTATCGGGACTATCTCTTGTAACCAGCTTGCTCTCAAACCATGGTCGCAAAGACAGATTTTCGCATTTCCTTTCTTTTTCTTTAGGCGGATTTCAAGTGGGGGCACCAGTCGAATCAACAGGGTATCGCTAAGAAAACGCAGATAAGCCAGCACTCGCTGCCATCCGACATTCGCATGAAGTGCCTGACTGACTTCTTGCACAAAAACAGGCGCTCCAGGGGTTTGACCAGCGTAGCGACAGCAAAGCCTGAAAACCTCTTCCAGTAGTAGTTCGTCTCTCTTTCGCCCCCGTTCCCCTAGCCGCAAATCGTGCTGAATCACACGTCGGACAATGGTCTCGTTCAGTTGGTCCGCTATCATCTCCCAAGGAAGGTCAGCCATTGCTTGAGCAATAGGGTATGCCCCCCGTTCAGAGAATGCCTCGAAGGCTTTGTCTCGGAGTTCCGCTACTTTTTTCCCCAGTTGGATAAGCTCCGCCCAAAAATCCTTCCGTGTGAGCTCCCCGAGTCCGCTTGACGGCAGTAATCGGGATATATCGCCAAAGCCTCGAATCCCTGCTATCTCTCGTAAGGTAAGGACACCGAGCTCGAGGGTTGTGATTCGCCCTGCCAAACTATCTCGCCCTTGCTCTATTCGCAACGCAGAACTTCCCGTAACGAGCACCCGGACATCGTGATGATCGACCAATGACTTCAGCTGAGGCGCCCAGTCTTCGATGTTTTGCACCTCATCGAAAAAAACATAGGCAATCTCGCCGTCTCTCGCAGATTCGTTGAAACTTTTGTTCAGTATTTTATGCTGAAACCAGCGGCACATGGTGAGGACAGGCTCATGAACGCCTTTGAGAGATGGGATTTCATCGAACTGAACGCGTAGAATCCTTTTGGGACTTACCGCTTCGACATCCAGAAGGTGCTGTATGACTTGCATTTGTAAGGTGGTCTTGCCAACCTGTCTTGGTCCACGCAAGACAGTTATCGGAGCCAATCCGCTTTTCAATCGCTCGAGCAGTGCGTGAAATAGCCAACGCCTGAAGGGTGGCTGCGGGCGGGCTGGTTTCCCCTGCCACCACGGGTTGGTTTCGAATAGAAGTGCCTCTAGGGACGGGGGCAAGTGCAAGCGATTAGACAGAGCATCGAGGTGCGGGAAAGTCTTGTCCACCAGGTTCACCTCCGAGCAGATTATCGTGAACGCCGACATCATTGTCAAACAGATGTTCAAGGTTGTTTTTGTCAATACTTGAGAACATGGAGAGCGTGTGTGCAGAACAACGACAGCACCCGATTTTCTGCGGTGGAGAAGTGTTTGCTGGCTTCTACTTTGCCACCACCATTAGCGACACGCCCCAGGGCAAGTCTCTGTGCTTTAGGAGGCGCCTTTCCAGACTGAAAATCACTTTGAAAACATCGTTCAGCGCACCGAGTTTCAATGTCGCATCGCTTTTTGCCTCGCCTTTCAGCACTTTGCCAGCAAGTCTTGCACAAGCCACAATCGGGAAAAGAAAGCAGTTTGTATATGACGCACGGCAGATCGAAAATCCACAGTCCTGCAACAGGCGCAAGAAATCTTTTTTCCTGTATCGTCGGACATGATGCAGGGCGCAGTCGTGCGCGGAGTAGAGCCATGGATGGCAAGGGACGGTCGCAATCAAAACACCGCCATCTTTCAAAACCCTTCTTACTTCCATGACCGCCTGCCTGTCATCTTCTATGTGCTCGAAGACATCCAAAGCCAGAACAGCATCAAGGGATTTGTCCATCAAAGGGATTTGAAGCGCAGAGCCTAGCACATAAGGGGCATCTGTCCTTTGGGCACCAAACTTGCAAGCCTTCACACTCAAATCGAGCCCAATGAACCTACCAAGCCCTCTAAGTGCCCTTATCGTCCCACCAGTCCCAGCGCCAAGGTCTAGTATGAGCCGACCTTCACCTGCAAGTCTTTTTTGTAGTTCGTCCCTGACAATAGCCCTTGTGGTTACAAACCAGAAGTGCCTATCTTCTACGCTTGCCATCACTTCATATTCAGACACTTTCATACTCTAGCGCCTTCTCATCCCTGCGGAATGAGCCTCCTTGGTGCGTTTCTTTTTGCCTTTTCAAAATCTTTTGTCGCCTGCTCCAAAAGTGGATGATTATTTGCCTTGTAGCATCTTACCCTCTCTTGAAGAAACCGAACATCCCATATAGGGTTTTCTTCGTAGGGCTTCAGTGCCTCGACACATAGTTTTTCAAAGTCAGTGATAAGCGCTATCTTGTATCTTGCAAGGTTCCTTGTCTCGCTCAGAAGCCCAACCGCGAACTCTGAAGAAAGCGAGTCGAACAGCGTTTTCCCAGCATTTTTGTCCCTTCCTACCACCTCCACAGCCAAATCTAAAGCCCTCTTCATCATTGGGTGCAAAGCCCAGGGGTTTTGCCGATAAAGGGAAAAAGCCTTGACAAGCGCCCTTGTCGCATCCTCTATCATCCCCTTCCTGAAATAAAACCTCGCCTTGACAACCTCCGCTTCGACATCGAAAATCTTGTCTATCTGCTCGGCAAGCAAAAGCGCCTGCTCGTCCCCTTTTTCCGCAAGCGCTTCGCCGACTACGCTCGGAGATGCCAATCCCGATGGAGACACGGACTGCCTATTCCACCATTCGAGCACGCCCCAAAGGTCTGAACGCAAAAAGGCAATATATGCTTGAGCCCTTGCCTTCAGTCCCTCATCATTGTCCTGGTCCAAGATAGGTTCATTATCTACTGCAAGTCCAGTCTGGATCCTATATTCTTTGATCGCTTCGATGGATAGTGTTCCTACCGTAAAATGAGGCAAATTTGTCCGAAGTGCCTTTGCAAGTGCACGTAACTCCTGTAAATCCACATCACTTCGCACCCCCGTGGATCTGGCAAAACTGAACTCGATCACGGTCCTATCATCAGTGTTTATATCTGGTGCAGATTTTGCAAGGGCGTCAGCCAGGGCAGTCCCAGCCACGAAGTGCGACAAAAGCCCTTCCACCCCTTCCACACGCCATGCAATCTTCATCCCTGTGCGCAGGGGCTCCGTGCGTGTGCGCCTGTCGAGGGCTTCATAATCGTACTGGATCTCATGCATAGAACATACAAGCAAAAGGTCTCCTGCCTGTGTGTAATATGTCTCAATGTAGGGGAAAACCTCTTTCAGACTTTTATAGACTGTCTTCAGGGTATCGCCATCAACCCTGTATGTTTGAAGCCATTGAAGGAAAAGCCCCCCGTCCGCTAACCTCTTGCTTGCAGAACGATAGAAATCTGTTGTAAAAAGGCTTGCAACCCCTGCCCTGTAAGGGTTTGAAGGCTCCGAGAAGATGATGTCGTATTTCTTTTTGAAAGTGGTAAGAACCTCTCGGGCGTCTGCTATGAAGATGTGCACTTTCGGGTCTTCAAGCACACCCCTGTTGGCAACAGAACAATACTTGGATGCCTCGACCACGGAAGGCTCAAGCTCAACCACATCAACGCTTTCTATGGATTGCCAGTCCTTTAGCCATCCAGCGCTCTCACCAGTTCCAAGCCCGATTACCAGTGCATTTTTAGGTGCTTCGTGCAAAGCAGGGCCAAGGAGTGCAGCCATGACCATTGTTCCCACATCTGCTCGACAATGCCCGTCCGATTTGCCGTTGATGACAATGGCATAGCCATCCTCGTTCGTTATTGCAACACTCGATTCCCTGCCCTCGAACTCCTGAACAACCACCCTCTTTCTTTCAGACAAAAATCCCAGTATTTGGTTGTAAGACATGCCGGCAAGATTGACCCTGCCGACCCCGATGGCGCTGTGTCTGAACGCACTAGTTGGTCCTTCAGCAAGAAGTAAAACGCATGCGAGGACAGAGGCAGCCAAAGGGGCTAAAGACAAAGCCTTATTGCGTCCATATATGACGACTGTCACGATGACCATAGCCGAGAGCAGAGATACAGAAAGCCTATATGAACCCTGTGCGGTCAATGCTTGCAGGAGCCCGAAACCCCCAGCGAGCGACCCAAGTATTGCGCCAAGTGTATTGAAGCCATAAGCAAGCCCAGTTTCCTTTCCAACTTCCGCTGAACCCGCGCCAAGAAGACCCACAAGCAAAGGAAACTGATACCCCGCGATAAAAGATGGCACAAAGACATAAAAGACGGTGATCAAAGACCATCCAAACACAAGTCCATAAAAACCAAGCGCAGAAAATGGCTGGATGAGGGCTGCGAAGACTGCACCATAATCGCCTACCGCGAATGGGATCGCAAGAAACAGAGCCTCGAGGGCGCAGGTCGTTGCAAATCCCAATGCAGTTGGTCTTTTGGATTGCCCGAAGGTCGAGTAGGCAGCACCACCAAGCCCAATGCCAAAAAGGGCAGTAGCCAGAATCAAGCCGAATGTGTAAACAGAGCCCCCAAGAAGAGGACCTAGAAGGCGATACCATACGAGTTCCATAAGGAAAAAGACGAACCCGACAATAAGGGCACACACATAAACGAAGTGCTGATTCACGGTCTTTGGCGACAAAGCCGCAGGGAAGGATGAGGCTACGGCGGGTTTTAGGGGAAAGGAGATTCTGATCGCCACGAAGCCAATAAGGATATTCAAAAGCGCACAACTCCAAAGAAGGCGCTTTATGCCCAGCACCTCAAGGAGAAGAAGCGTCGAAAGAAGGACACCGCACAGTGCTCCAAGCGTGTTGGTCCCGTAAATGATTGCAAGCGAGGAACGCCTCAGGTCATTTGGCGTCTCGACTGCACGCGCAGCAGCAGGGAGTGTGCCTCCCATAAGGAAAGTAGGTGCACCAAGCACCAGCACGGAAAGAAGAATCCTTGCCACTGTTGCTGGAATGAAGCCGATACTTACCGACCCGCCCAGAGCGCCATAGACAAGTTGTGCAAATGCCACCAAGAGCGGGCTGATTCCAGCAAAAACCCCGATCAAGACTTCGAGGATGCCGTAGAAACGCAAAGGATTTGGCGTCTTATCTGCCCTTTTTCCTAGCACAACGCCTCCAATGCCCAATCCCCCCATGAATATGGCAAGGACAGCGCCTGTTGCGGGCGTAGATGACCCGAAGATCAATCTGAGCTCACGAAACCATGCAGTCTGGTAGGCAAGACCACAAAAACCAGAACAAAAGAGGAGCAAGGAAACGATTTTGAGCAATCCTGTCGGTTCTTGTCTGCCGCTTAGTGGATTCGAGGCGTCTAACATTAGATGTAAAGATAAGGTGGCGTCCCCAACCGGATTTGAACCGGTGTTGCGGGCTTGAAGGGCCCGTGTCCTTGACCTGGCTAGACGATGGGGACCTCAAATGAGCCCAGCAGGATTCGAACCTGCGACCAACAGCTTAAAAGGCTGCTGCTCTACCGCCTGAGCTATGGGCCCAGAGCAAAAACGCCATTACTTATATGGAATCTGCCAAGCGCTGTCAACCTAAAAATTTCGGTCTTTTTGCGAGCTATGCCAATCCTGATCAAATTGGGGAGTTTCTGTGTCCACATGTCCCCCAGCACTGTTTTGGACATTTTGGACATTGTCCAAAGTTGTCCAAAATGTCTAGCTTGTTTATAAGGGGCCATTCAAAATAACCCATAAAAATTGCGGGGTTGCGAGTTTGCTAAGTTTGGCACAATTATTGCTGACATAAAAACTGGAATCCGAGCTGACCCGGATTCCAGTCGTCATAACCTGGGTGTGGCGATAGCCTCGGTCGCACTCCCAATAGGGAGTGTGAAATGTCACTGAGACCCCGCAAGAAGCGAGGCACGCGGGAGTGTGCCCAGTGGTTAAAGGGACGAGGCAGGCAGGTCGGTGGGCAGGTCGGCGGGGGGTGCTTCGGTGGCTCAACTCAGCAACGCTGGTTTTTGGTGGAAAACTAAACGCTCGGGCCCGTACAGCGTTCTTTGCTGGAACAGATTTTCGCTTTCTATAGCAAGGCACGCCGGGCCGACGCCAAAGGCTTTTTTGCCCGAAGGCTTTGCCAAAGTTTTGATTTACCTATTGGGTGTTATCTTTAGCGCGACAGTAACTCCACTTCGTGTGAGGATAGGTGGGTTATTTAGCCGTTCTATCCACCATCTAGGGAGCGAACTCAGAGCAGGAGAACTGCTCGAGCCGTGCGATTTTCACCTCGTGGGTGAAGAAGTTCATAAAACCCATTTAGATGGTTTCTCCGTGGAATCACCATGAAGACGGGGTTTTACAGTAAGCAAAGTGGACATAGGTTAAGCGAACAATTTCAAGGTCGTTGGCCGAGACATTGTGACCAGGTGGTATGGGCAGTATCGTGTCTAAGATATCAATGACATTGTCAAGGATGATCACTGGGAACAGCCCTACTGACTTATCGATGCTGACGAACTTCTTGAGGTTGTCATAAGGAGTGCTCTTGATCATGCTGTGTTCCCTCTTTGTATTGTAAAACCATTCCCATCTCAAAGCCCTATACATGAACTCTTTTAGGCTTTCACATCTTTGTAGTTGGGGGATATAAAACTCGTTGTCGTCTGTCTGGTGCGACCTCTCCACATATGCGTTGAACTCCTTTTTTCCTTTCGGGATGTGCACTAGTTTTGCATTTAGCACCGAGAATATCGCCTTATTCAGGTACTCCAAC
>Ga0272449_1002582_pt1 | contig 16706 bp, 13 predicted proteins | sample YNPCB0241_FD_198679 | JGI IMG/M metagenome (GOLD analysis project Ga0272449, IMG submission 198679) | Hot spring sediment microbial communities from Yellowstone National Park, WY, United States - YNP-CB-024-1 | ecosystem: Environmental > Aquatic > Thermal springs > Hot (42-90C) > Sediment...
GGGCGAGAGAATACTAGTGGATACAGACTGTCTAATCGATTACTATAAGGGAGGACTGGAGTTAAACCCGGAGGCTCAGAAATACAAGGAGGTTATAGACTTGCATGGCTTTCAATTCTCCTTTGAGATTCTACTCTGGCTCTTCTACATTGTTGGTACTACGGTATACTTTCTTTCAATTCTCCTTTGAGATTCTACACCGGTGGAGAGGTAGTGGAGGAGGAGAAGAAGGAGGACTTTCAATTCTCCTTTGAGATTCTACGGCCGGGAAGGATCAGCTACCAAGCTTTAATGAGATTCAACTTTCAATTCTCCTTTGAGATTCTACGGGCTTACTATGTTAGCGCTAATGAAACAATCTTAATTAACTTTCAATTCTCCTTTGAGATTCTACTAAGGTGGCTCGGAAAACGTACAGATGCTTCCTATGCGGAGCCGCTTTCAATTCTCCTTTGAGATTCTACATTCCCGGGGCTCACCGTAGCATTCGAAAACCGGTCCATCTTTCAATTCTCCTTTGAGATTCTACTTTATTCCTGAGAGAGCCGTGTTTATGAAGCTCTGAAGGGCCTTTCAATTCTCCTTTGAGATTCTACAGCTCTTTTTCAGCTATATTCCGGATGAGAAGAATCGCTTTCAATTCTCCTTTGAGATTCTACAGTCCTGCTTTGGGGTGCAAAGCCCCAAGAGATTCCATCTTTCAATTCTCCTTTGAGATTCTACTTCAACAGATTCAAGCGGAATGGGAAACAATATTGAGTCTTTCAATTCTCCTTTGAGATTCTACACGGAACTAAAGTCGGAACGAACACGACGACATCTACGCTTTCAATTCTCCTTTGAGATTCTACATCCTGCGGGTCTAGACTACATACTGAGCAGATGATTGATACTTTCAATTCTCCTTTGAGATTCTACAAAGATAGCCTGAAAACCCATCGTAGAAGCCTTTCCCCAACTTTCAATTCTCCTTTGAGATTCTACTTCTTAGTGTCCTGTTCTATTGGCAAGGCATCTATCATCTCTTTCAATTCTCCTTTGAGATTCTACGGAGGGGAGGAAGTGATGGGAGAGGGGAATAATCATACTGACTTTCAATTCTCCTTTGAGATTCTACGCAAAGTGCTATTACGCTTACTTGGTATCGTCTTCTAGACATCTTTCAATTCTCCTTTGAGATTCTACGAGCATATCTACTCGTTCAATCATCCCCACCTCCATCACTTTCAATTCTCCTTTGAGATTCTACATAGAGGAATTCCTTAAAGAGCCGTACGTACTGATACCTAAACTTTCAATTCTCCTTTGAGATTCTACTTTGGAGTAGCAGTATGTCTTATTGGCATCGTATTACTGATTGCCTCCTTTCAATTCTCCTTTGAGATTCTACATCTTTAAAGGCTTTAGGAGAGCAGGCTCATGCGGATGAGACTTTCAATTCTCCTTTGAGATTCTACACGTTTCAAGATAAAGCCTCCACAACCCCATTTTATTCTTTCAATTCTCCTTTGAGATTCTACTAAGATAACAATGCCACTATGGCTAGAAAAATCGTAGCTTTCAATTCTCCTTTGAGATTCTACAGGTACATTATCTGCAGACGGCTCTGAGCAGACTGTTGTCTTTCAATTCTCCTTTGAGATTCTACCCAGAAGAGTGGAATCTTGTAGTCGACGCTTTGAACTTTCAATTCTCCTTTGAGATTCTACGCGGAAAGCCGTACAAGTATACTGAGAAAAGGATTATAGCTTTCAATTCTCCTTTGAGATTCTACCATACAGCGGGTGCAGGGTAGGGGTGGTAAAGTATATGGGGCTTTCAATTCTCCTTTGAGATTCTACTGTACGCAGAAAGACCTCGGTTGGCACAATACGCTAACACTTTCAATTCTCCTTTGAGATTCTACTGGAAGAGTCACCCAGGATGTCTTCACCCAGAAGCTTAAAGCTTTCAATTCTCCTTTGAGATTCTACGAGGAGCTGAAACATGGAGTCAGGCAGGGTGGAAACTTTCAATTCTCCTTTGAGATTCTACTATTAGCTGAAAAAGGGCTTTTAAGCCTTGAGAAGGAGGACTTTCAATTCTCCTTTGAGATTCTACCCTAAACCCAGCCTTAAGCGTTAAACATCCCTTTGCCTTTCAATTCTCCTTTGAGATTCTACAACAATGACTAGGTTTGTGCCGGATGAACTCAGAGCTCCGGACTTTCAATTCTCCTTTGAGATTCTACACTGCTACGGCAATCCCGGGGAATCGTGCCTGCATGGTAAGCTTTCAATTCTCCTTTGAGATTCTACATTGAGGATGAGTTTATCGAGGACATTTCCTCAGGCGAACTTTCAATTCTCCTTTGAGATTCTACCAGCTCCGAGGCCTCCTGATCCTTGGAAGAGTCACCCACTTTCAATTCTCCTTTGAGATTCTACAGTCTGGTGGGATATAGCTGGCTTTCTCAATTAGTTTCTTAATCCTGTCTTTCAATTCTCCTTTGAGATTCTACGGCTCTCGACCATGAGGGTAATTATTCGAGGATGGCCTGCAACTTTCAATTCTCCTTTGAGATTCTACCCTGCTGGCTTATCTCCATGACTTTAAATACTTCATCTTTCAATTCTCCTTTGAGATTCTACCCTCGACGAAATGCCTCCTAAGGAGGATGCTGAAGCATATCACTTTCAATTCTCCTTTGAGATTCTACTCAGCAAAAATCAACAAAAGTCACCACGTCTTCTTCTCGACTTTCAATTCTCCTTTGAGATTCTACAGACGTAGGTCCCGGGGATGAGCACGTTGGCCCCGTAGTCTTTCAATTCTCCTTTGAGATTCTACGAGGAGTGTGTCGGCCTTTTGAAGGAGGCTGGGAAGCCACTTTCAATTCTCCTTTGAGATTCTACCACATTACCATCGCCTCCAGGTAAGCCTCCAGCCGGACCCTTTCAATTCTCCTTTGAGATTCTACTTAGACCTTAAGCCCCTCTCAGACTTTATAAATAAGGTTCTCTTTCAATTCTCCTTTGAGATTCTACACCGGTCCTCAAGGGTTTCAGCCAGCTTCTTACCCAAGACACCTTTCAATTCTCCTTTGAGATTCTACGGCTATAAGGATACTGTCGTAGGCAATTCCGAGACTGTAACTTTCAATTCTCCTTTGAGATTCTACTGCAAATAGAGAAGCTTAAGCAGAACATTGAGAAGCTCTTTCAATTCTCCTTTGAGATTCTACAAAGACCTTTTAAGCCAGATGCCGAGGATAAGAAGCAACTTTCAATTCTCCTTTGAGATTCTACTTCTAAGGGGCCTGAGCTTAAGCATATCTATCATGAATGTCTTTCAATTCTCCTTTGAGATTCTACTGATAGCATCATGATCGCTTCTAGGGCTGATTATATAGCTTTCAATTCTCCTTTGAGATTCTACCAGCTGAGAGACTAGCAGAGGTAGGGGCTAAGGTAGAACTTTCAATTCTCCTTTGAGATTCTACAAAAACAGGAAAGGTAGAGCCGAAATAATCGAAGCGCTAACTTTCAATTCTCCTTTGAGATTCTACAGAAATATGCTATGGACGCTATTGCCGTCGCTTTGTTTTCTTTCAATTCTCCTTTGAGATTCTACTAGTTTTTGCTGGTCTGCGACCAGTACGTGCATAATTACTTTCAATTCTCCTTTGAGATTCTACTACCTGATACGACCAGCCTTCACTTCTATGGTATTATAATCTTTCAATTCTCCTTTGAGATTCTACAAGGGAGAAATCGTGGGGGAGCGCGCGCGCTATATCCTTTCAATTCTCCTTTGAGATTCTACACTTAAGAGGCATGAAGGGAAGGGAAAGATGGTTCAGCTTTCAATTCTCCTTTGAGATTCTACACTTAAGAGGCATGAAGGGAAGGGAAAGATGGTTCAGCTTTCAATTCTCCTTTGAGATTCTACAGAAGAAGGTGGGATGATCCTTTCCGGCTGGCAGCAGACTCTTTCAATTCTCCTTTGAGATTCTACCAAGCGGTGACGATAAGCGTCACGGTGAAGAACATCGGGGCTTTCAATTCTCCTTTGAGATTCTACAACTTCAGGCTGCCGGGAAACCGGGTTTTAGAGTTGGCTTTCAATTCTCCTTTGAGATTCTACAGTCATACCTCTCCTGTTCGCTTAAGTCAACCGTAGTCTTTCAATTCTCCTTTGAGATTCTACATTATTTCAGCCCTGCCTTTCCTATTTTTCGAAACACTATAAGCTTTCAATTCTCCTTTGAGATTCTACAATACTTTGAGGAGGCTGGAAAGCATGGCTGACACTTTGGACTTTCAATTCTCCTTTGAGATTCTACGAAGCCTAGAGGTTATGCAGGTTCAGAGGGAAGAGACTATGCCCGTCTCAACCTTTCAATTCTCCTTTGAGATTCTACACGTGAAAAAGTCAACTATATCTATATGCGAATATGGCACTTTCAATTCTCCTTTGAGATTCTACAGCGGGAGGATTACTCTGGAGCAGGCTGTCATGGTGACTTTCAATTCTCCTTTGAGATTCTACGAGTACACTGTCCCTGCATACCAAAATATAAAATAAAGCTTTCAATTCTCCTTTGAGATTCTACTTCTCAGTCATCATGGTTTCCCGGCCTCCTTCAAGGGGCCTTTCAATTCTCCTTTGAGATTCTACAATGGAGAAATACCCTCAGAGAGGCTTTAAGATAGTTGAACTTTCAATTCTCCTTTGAGATTCTACGTCGGGACAGACGTCATACCCATCATCCCCCTGAAGGGTAACTTTCAATTCTCCTTTGAGATTCTACTCTCCAAAAGAATTTTCTTCAACCGTGCGTTGTGGTTATCTTTCAATTCTCCTTTGAGATTCTACGAAGAGAGTAGTGGAGTATTGAAGACGCATGTGTTAAATACTTTCAATTCTCCTTTGAGATTCTACCTGGAACAAGCATAGCGACCTGTATAGTCACATGGTACCGTGTTAAATACTTTCAATTCTCCTTTGAGATTCTACTAAGCTTCAGGCTAAGCTCGACTTCATAAAAGAGCTTAGACTTTCAATTCTCCTTTGAGATTCTACACTGGTTTCACGCCGAGCATGGTGGCTAGGACTTTGAAGACTTTCAATTCTCCTTTGAGATTCTACCGCATTTATAGCCGAGCCCTCTCAGCCGAGGAGATAAGCTTTCAATTCTCCTTTGAGATTCTACAAACCTCCGACGGCAATAGTTACGGTGCCTACAGCCTGACGTCTTTCAATTCTCCTTTGAGATTCTACTCCTCCCCGCAACCCATTTACCGCCTAGCTTTCTCCCTTTCAATTCTCCTTTGAGATTCTACTGAAGCCTTAAATATCCCTATTCTGATTTTAGATTTTCTCCGGCGTTTTTAAGATTTTCTGTAAGTTTTAGATCACCCATGTGTCAGGAACTATTTAAGCAAATCTCGCTAAAATATGCCTGAAAACTTCCTATTTTTCTGAAGGCCTTCTAAGATGCGTTTATTTATAAAGGCGTCTGAAAAAACATGAGTATGAGGGTGTTTACCATTTAGACTTGTATGGTTTATACGTGGCTTCTCCTCTTATTGCAGACGCTAGGAGCCTTGCTTGAGAGATTATTTGCCTTTTCAAAGCCATTTCGTTACCGTATATGGTTGACACTATTTGTCTCCATATGATGGGCAGGGTTTTATCCCTCTCGTCAGGTAGATTTCTTACTGCCTCTTTCTCTTTTCTTGCAAACGCTATGAGAGGTCTGTCTACAGCGATCGGTCTGAATTCCTCCATCAAGTCGAATACTAACGACATTTTTCCAGATTTAGGTTTGTGTAGGAAGCCGACGTAGGGATTTAATGCTGCTAGGAAAACTGCGTTCCAAACTTCTTTTTTCAAGACTGCGTAGCCTATGTTTAGAGCTAGATTAAAACCGTCTATGCTCCTTTCAAACGTAATCCTTTGCTTGGTTAGTCTTTGAACAAAGCCTATTTCTGGCGGCAATAGTTTTGAAACGCCTTGCCAGTATATTCTTGCTGCATGCGCCTCTATGTTCATGGCTTCTTCGGGAGATGATGCGTTGACAATACTGTTTTCATACTGGCTTAACTCGAACGCTACGTTTTCAAGGTCCCTCATCGGTTTACCTTTTGCCCTCTGCTTATACGCATATTCCATTATAACCATCCTCTGGTTGTGTATCTTACCCTCTACGAATTTCTTTGAAAATTCTGTTTTCCTATACTCGTTTTCGAATGCCTTTAATTGCTTGTTCCATGTCAGCATCGTCGTACCGTATTTTGCTGGGACCAGTCTTGCTTGCGGAGAGTTTCCCTTCATAAAGACCATGTCTATTCCGAACTCGTTTGCAAGCACGACGGCTGCGGCAGATAATGAGCATCCTTCTTTTACGAAGACTATAGAGTCTACTTCCACCGGCGCTAGCTCCCACTTGACCTCGCCGCCGATTTTCAATTGAAATCTTCCCTGTTTAACCGAGAGAAAAGCACCGTATTCATCAACTAATGCTACTTTTCCTCCCATCGATAATTTTTAAGTTTACGGTATGAATGATTTAAATCTAAAGCTTGCTGCAAACTTCGTAATAAGGGCATTCGCGACTACAGTAATCTGGTTTTCCAGGATCCACGTTTTCATCAATTATTCTTAATGCAGAATCTCTTCTTTCTATCATCATCGTTCTTAGCGAGTCGGTTATTGGAACCAATTCTTCATAAACCTTTATGTCTTCGGCTTCTTTATCAAGCTTCAGGTTTAAAATAAGAGCGTAGTCAACCGGTATGTTGAAAATGGATTCGAAAACCATTGCGTAAGCAGTCAAGCCAATTTTATGCTCTTGCTTAACCTCTCTTGTTTTCAACTCGACTATTAGGAATGGTAAAAGTAATGCGTCAACCCTAATGCTTTTCTGAAAGCCTAGGTAAGTACCGTCCAATGGGAACTCTGTCACCATTGGAACTACGTTTGAAACAATACCGTCTAGAGAAAGGTAGGGAGACCTTGTGACTGTTTCATCAAGCTGGTGGGAATAGGTGCTGGCAGCTATGCTCCAAATCTTGTTAAAAATCCGTTCAAGCTTTTCTTCACCTTCCCATTTTGAAAGTAGGCCGAATTCCTTAATAAGGGCCGGTTTAATCTTTGTGCTTTCATCTAGGAAACTTATTAGAAATGACGAGCTGTCTTTAACAGTCCCGCCCAATATGATTCTTTTCGCAGTTGTTATTGCAGTATTGAAAATACTGTGAATATACCTGCCTCTTGCCAACAACGGTTTCTCTGCTTCCTTAGCTTTTTTAACATACCTTAGGAAGAACAGTCTTCCTGTTTGACAGAATTCTAGGCTTAGGTCTCCTACAGATATTTTCGAGTTTGACGGAGGCCTTACTGGATAGTCCGAATACTTCCAGCCTCTTAATTCTTCGCTAACGTCGATTTTTGACATTTGAATCCTTTGGAAAATTTTTGCAGAATCATCTATTGTCAGGAATAACCCCATTATTCTAAGCCTATAAGTTAAGGGGAGGCTTAAATATTTATTTGCAGAATATGTTTAAACCTCAACGTTCTGAAGCAAATAAATAAAACTTAAAAACATTTTTCCTCTACCTAAAGTCAAGCCTAAAGTTGGAGATAATAACATTGGTTATTTACGATATTTCTTCAGATGAGTTAAGGGAGAAAGTAGCGAGTTTCCTTAAGGGCATGGGCCTTAAGAGGATTCAGAAGAGTGCTTTTGCAGGCTCACTGTCGCATTCTAGAAGGGTTGAAGTTATAGCTGGCTTAAAGAGGCTTTCGAAGGAGGGACCTGTCAATATTCAGGTTTATCCTTTGACTCCGGCAAGCTTTAACCAGAGGGAGATAATAGGGGTAAACATAGATTACGATAAGGGGGAGGAGTTAGTAACTTAAATTGGAGGAAGAAGACTTTCTAACACCTACGGACGTTAAGAGGTTCGTATACTGTCCAAAGATCATCTACATATCTAGAGTTCTACATCTTGAAGAGAGAACTACAGACTATATGGAATTCGGAAGAGAGAAACATGACAAATCAATTATCGCGCCTTTAATAGCTTCTCTAAAAGCCAGTAGAGTTTTGGAAGATGTCGAAATGGAAAGCCAGAGATTGAAGATGAGGGGTAAGATCGACTATATTATTGTAACGAAGTTTAACGAATACGTGCCGGCTGAAATAAAGTGGGCAGAGGCTTCTCAAAGCGTAAAAAGGGATCATGCACTACAGATGGCTACGTATTCGCTTTTGATAGAAGAGAATTTTAACACTGTTGTTAAAAGGGGAGCAGTATACTACTTGAGGTCAAAGAACATATGTGTCTTATCGATAAGTGAAGACCTTAAGAAAGAGGCTAAGAGCATCATAAAGAAAATAAGCGAAATCATAGATAACGAGTTAGAGCCTGAGGTTAAGGTTATTAAGAGCAGGTGTATGAACTGCGGCTTTAAAAACTATTGTCTAACCTTTTGACTCCTCAGCGTATTCTAAAGGTATGTATTCAACCATTCCAAGTCCAGCCGTCCTGCCGCCGCCCACGTTAGAGAATCGTGAAAACCTGAGTAGAGCATCTAGATTCTTAGCAAGGCTCTCGTTGAAGAGATCATTTGGAACAGAGAAGCCAACCCTGCCAACGAATCCTACGACCCATTTATCAGCCTTCTCATGCTCGTAAAGCCTGTATGTTCTTATTCCGCTGGGATAACCTGATACCGCGATACCGCCAGCACCAACCCAAGATATTAGACTTGTGAGATTAAGCTTTATGGGTGAGAAGGCTCTCCATATTTTCGCTATACTCCTGATCAAGAGAGAGGGATCTGGAATAGGATAATACCGGTATGGAGCCTTTTCCTTAACGCCTGCAAGCTCAAGCCTAGCCTCGTAGCGGTCAAGCAATACTGGTGGGAGCCTAAAGTAGGTAGGAGTAAGAAAAACTATGTCGAATTTCTTAACTGGCTTAGAAGACTCTATAAAGCTGTTCCAGTCAATCTCTTGCATATCTATGTGGCTTAAAGGAAACTTCTCGTTGAGCAGAGTGACAGAACCTTCTTGAATAACGTGCTCAAGAAAACTTCTTGAAACTTCCTCGTTGAAAATAGAGTATTCGAAAAAAGCAGGGGAAGGATTACTGACCCTGTTAAAAACTATCTGTCTACCATTAGGCTGTTCTAAAAATATGGTTCGAGAGGAAAACGGGGCAAGCATCTTAGAATTATGAATCTTCTCAGCGAGCTCGGGATTAGACTTTCTCAAAGTCGAATAGAAGAAGCCCCTTACGTAATAGCCTGAGAAATAGTTAAATGTTAAACCTTTATAAAAGAAAAACTTAAGTGTTAAGGTAATAAAGTTCATAGCCTTACGACATTATAACATTGTTGATACTATGTTGTATAATTTTATTGTTTCGTCTAGGACCTTCCAAAACTCTGTCCTTCTACTTTCTCTAGTCTCGGAACCCCTATAGTCAGCCATAATTAGCATATTTGTTGACAAAATCATTCTTTTTCTAAAGTTTTCATCCCCAATAAATTTCTCCCAAATCTTTTCATTCAACCCTTCCGAAACATACCTATATATGTCTGACAACCGATCTTTGCTTAAGACAAGCATATTATGGGCATTTGTTCTTTCAGGCTCGATTGCCTCTAATTCACTGACAAATTGTGAAATAACTTCTTCCTCAAAAACTTTAAGACTGTTTTTAATAGTTTCATTTGACTTTTCGATGATTTTCTTAAACTCCTCATGGTTCATACAAACTTTTATTTCATTAAGCCTCTCTCTTTTCTTTAATCCCAGTGCGTGATGGTGGTATAAAATCGATCCGATGATAACCCATCTAAAATCCGTATACTCGCTAAACCTGTCCTCAATATTATTTTTCAACCAAAGTTCTAAGAATTTGTCTGCAAGAAATGTTGAAATAAATTCGTGACCAGCAAAATTTAAATATTCTTTATTTATATATAATTTGACGTTTCTTTGATAAAAGATCTTCCCAAGATCATGAAACACTATGATAAATTTAGTCCATTTTTTAACATGCTCTTCTCCATAATTGTTAAGAGTAACATAATATTTCCAGATTTTTGTATTTTTGATTTCATTTTCTAATGCCTTAATAGAGTCTTCAATGTGTTTTCCTAGGCTCTGTTTTTTTATTCTCCTTTCTGATTCTTTATCGCCATATTTTAGAAAATTATCAACATCTTTCTTTTCTCCTCGTAAATATGCATAAACCTCAATCATTATTTACTCACTTCCAAACCAAACTTTTCATCATACTTCGCATCTATGACAAATGCTAAAATGTCTCCTCCAATGATTCTTTTCAAGATTTTTCTTGAATTGGGCTTATTAAACCAATCATCAATTTTTGTTTCAATAAATTTTATTTTCGTTTTTCTCTCATCTTTCTCATCCATGACATATCTTAATAACCCTACACACTTTTCTCTCCACTTCCTACCCTTATCGTAAAAACTTTTGATAGATATTGGTATTACGCATTCCCTTACAAAATCTTCAACATTTTTATCTTTAAGCTTATCAAGCATTATTCTAGGAACAACAGGAACCTGAAACTCCTCTCTGACGAAGCTTCCTTCCATTTCAAAGAATTTACTTATTGCTATCAAAGATGCATTTTCTAGATGTAAAAATATTCCTTCAAAATCCTCTATTGCTTTCTCGTCCATTTTGAAACAATTGCCACTATAAACATAATCTAACAAATCTCGATACCCTTTCTTGATTGAATTTCCGACTTCAGGTAAGTGAACGTTAATATTTACATAATACCTGTCTCCTTTCTTTTCGGAATTATTTTTAATCCAATCTACGGTCTTACTTACTAATTCGTGATCATAAACTTTATAGCCATTTGATTCTCTTCTTTTAATCTCGTACCAAATTATCACTTTACCATTTTTCTCTCCAGGCCTCTCTTTAGGAGAATACCGTAAGAACCTACCGAGACGTTGTATTAAAGAATTTGCAGGAGCAATGTCCGTTATGAATAAGTTTGAAGATATATCTACACCTGCCTCAATAACTTGTGTAGAGATGATCAAATACTTTCGATATTCCTTGTTAAGTTTTTTAATCTTATCAACTTTATTCTCCCTGTCCTTTTCTGAAAATCTTGAATGAACTAGCACTATCTCATCGTCATTAAATATCTTTCTTAAGCTCTTAGAAGCTTTATTGTAAAATCCTATAGCTTCTTCCACCGTATTGAAAACTACTATAGCTCTTGAGAAATTATTAATGCTTTCTTCTATCCACTCAATTATTTTGTTAAACTTATCCTTGTCACTAATTTCTTCAAAGATTATTTCATATTCCTTATCCATCCTTTCTTGACAAAAATCTGGATCATCATCTCCATTAAATCTTACTAATTCGATTTCTTCATTGCTAAAGTATTTATGTAACACAGATTCGAAAGCTTTTGGAATCGTAGCGCTCATCATGATCAACTTTTGATTAAAGTCTAGAACGATTTTCATCAGAGCTATTAAAAAGTTCAGAGATTTTGTAGAATCTGCAAGCAAATGAATCTCATCAAGTATAATATTGGACAGAACTACCGAATTCCATGAAAATAAGTAGTGTCCTAAGCTACCGCCTATTGTCCCATCCCAAGCCTTGACAACTTTATCTATGCATTCGGGAGGAATCCCAAAAAGAGTTAAGGCAAGCGTATCAATAGTTGTTAGAGTTATGGGCTTAATTAAGTAACGCGAGTTGGGATTATGCATATATCTTTTACCTATGATTTTAAGTACTAGATCTTCTTCCACATCCCCCAGAATACCCTTTTTATTGTCTTCACATATCTTTTTGTCGTTTTCGATTCCTTTTTCACCTACAAATTTACAATATTGATCTTCTAATAACGCTCTTAACGGAAATGCTACTATGCATTTTAGAGTATTCTTATCCCTTAACGATAATAATGAAATCGATGCAGAAATTGTTGACTTTCCGTATCCCGTTGGAGCTTCGATTATAAAAATATTTTTTCTATTCCACTTCTCTTCCATAATATCTATAACTTTGTCCAAGAATTTTCTTTCGCCCTCATCTTTTCCGAACCAATTTTTTAATACCTGTTTGTAGCATTCTTTTAACATCATTAGAACCTCCCTAAATTACTTAAGATTTTTCTATATTCTTCTTTTCTCTTATGTTCTTTCTCCTCAGTCAACATTCGATGACAGTTCGATAACTCTCTCATAAACTGGTAGTATTCTTGCAAATCTCCAAGTACTACAAATCTATAGAGACTAGTTATAGCCCTGAGGACATTATCGGCTTCCTTCAGCTTTTGATTACTTAGTGACTCTAATGCTTCCAGTAGCGTTTTGTTCTTAACTATTTTAGATAATTCTTCAATAAACTCGTCTGGGTCTCTGAAGTATTTTCCAATAATGTCTCTAAGGATAATTCTCCTATAGACAGTTATTGGAATCTGTTCATAAATTTTATATGTGTTTCCTTCGAGAGCAATTTTAAAAAGTATGAAGGAGATCTTATCTAAATTGGATTTACTTAAAAGGTCCTGAAGCTCTAGATTTAATGCAAGCTCGGTCAGGATAATTTCATTTAGAGAAGATACTAGATAAGACCTTAGAAATTCAATGACTTTATCCTTAACATTGAAATACTTTTTAATTAGCCTTACATTATCGCACTCGCAATACAATTTTAAAACTTCTTCCGGTGAAAAGAAGAGGAAATAGAAAAATTGCCTCCCTCTCCTCTGCCCCCCTATACTTTTCTCCATCCTCTTCATTATAAAAGAAGAAGCTAAACCTGAAAGAAGTAGAATAGAGATTTCTGGCGAACAGTATACTGTTATTTGTGAATAGACTGATACATCGGTAGCTGTAAATCCACTATACCTATCACATTTAAATATCTGTAACCCCGTAATCTCATCATTGCCTATAATAAATTCTTCCTGGGAGAATTTACATTGAATTGTTATCTTTTTTAAGTCAATCCTATCAGATGGAATGCGAGTGAGTAACGATTTACAAGCCTTTATGAGATCCCCTTCTTGATCTTTTTCTAACATTATTCCATAATATTTTTTTAGACCGATTCTTTCTCTTTTACCTCTTTTACTACCTTCAAAAAATGGTCTATCATTTTTTCCCACCGAGGGTAATAATTTATTATAATTGGAAGAAGGTATTACTTCAAGAATATCCTCTTTAAACTTATCAAAATCATAATTATTTGATACTGCTCTTAAGACAGATTCATAACACAAAGAACTTAAGAATGTACTATCAATAGGAAAATTTGATTCAATCATCTACCAATAACAACCTCCTGATTATTTTTATATTGGACGGCATAAGCCTTTCCATTATTTAATGTAATTACATAGCTGGGAGGATTTTGGAAAGATATTATGATTGGAATTTTAAAAACTGTTAGAGAATCGGGTTCACCATAATATTTACTTAAAATCCCCTTTTCATCAACATAAATATCTTTAAATGGATTGACATAAACCTCATCTCCCCATTTTCTTATAATTTCCTCTCCATCTTTCACGTGAGTTTTTGGGAAAGCATAGTTGGTTATTACTTTCCCATTTTCTATGATTTTAATTTCATCAGAATTAAATTTCTTTACGTTTATCACAGAAATAACGCTTTCTTTTGATCCCAATCTATGGATTTTCCAAAAGTATTTTTCATCCAAAAATATTTTATCAATTCTGAGTTTCAATTGATTATTTTCGACACTTATCTCATTATTTTTAAAAATTAAAAACCATCTAACTTGAGGAGCATCATCATTTAAACTTGATAAGACTGTTTTACCTCTTGCCGGCGAGTCGAAAGAACCATATAGATTATCAGGCAATGGTGATTTTATTTTGTTTTTAGATACTACTCTGATCATTATTATCCTGTTTAAGTCTTCATATTTGATTGGAATACAATTTAATGGCTTAAAACCTATTGCTAAAAGATTTCTGCTAAGTTCACTTATTATAAACTTTCCCAAATCTTCACCAATATTATTATCTTTTGCTATAGCTTCTGCCAATGCTCCTAGGAATGTTGTTGGAGGTGGATAGTAGAATGAGGGTGTTGTTTTAGATAATCCTACTACTCTAGCTTGAAAGCCCCAAGCAAATTCTGTATCTACTATGATGCCGAACATAGTTTATTCTTTACTGACTCTACTTTTTGCTTCTTCCACAGCTTCTTTTACAGATTCTTCAAAATTGTAATAGATCTTAACTTTATTTTCCTTCCCCTTAGCCGTTTCTATAAAGTCTGCATACTTCTTCTGGACTTTAGAAACATATTTCAAATCACCGGATTCAACGAGCTCATTAACCTTTCTATCTAGAAATTCTTCAAGCTTTTTCTTCTTAAACTCCTGCCAGTTCACTATGTTCACATCGCCTTTTTCTTCAAGCCTTTTCTTAAAGTCTTCCAAAGCTTCATAGAAATTGTTAAGCAGCTCCTCAGTTTTCTTCTTCACGTATACACTTGTATCTTCAAGAAGGGTAGGATTAATGTATATGAAAAGCTTTGTATTCTCATTAGTTTTCTCTAGCTTTCTTAACGAGTTTTCTGTATAATTGGTTGTGAACGGGCTTGGTGTTGTCCAAACATCGTCGCTTAATGCCATTATCATAGACTCCCAATCGACAACTGGTAAGAACCTTGTTCTCTTCGCTCCGAACAGCGTTTCCCGTAGAAAGTTTGACACGGCATTAATCGAAACACTTATTCTTTTTTCTCTACTATCTCCTTGTCGAAATGTTACTGGTTCTCCAGCTTTTTCTAAAACAAACGTAGTTCTCCCTATAAATTTAGAATCCAAGTCAAAGCTGAAAGCGTATACTGCTGAAGAAAGTTCTACGTAATATAACATTTGGCCCATTTGTTCTCTTTCGACAAATGGGGTTCCTAGAGCATATCGAGAGTGAAGTTGAGGTTCTATTACTGTTCCTTCAAGCGATTCTTTTGTTGGTATCATATATCCAACGAAGAAATTAGATGTTCTTTTCACATTTTTTCCTCCAGCTCTTGGCGCATAGAGAAAACCACCTACATCCTCTACTAAACATTTGCTTATTACTGTCCTTTCAAAATCTGCCTCACTATCCGGTGGTTTAATGCCAAAAGAGCTTTCAAATACCTTATCGTTTGTACTTTTTAGAAAATACCCCTTTTTGCATAAATTGCACACTGGTATTCCATTCTTTTCTGCTTCTTCAGCCAGTACTGCTTGGTATCCGTGAGCTATTGATTCCCCGCTTACTGCAGGAACGAAATAAGTAGTGTATGTTCCGGGCATTATTACTGGTACTCTTCTATGCTTAACGTAGTTTCCAACGCTTTCAGTCATGTTTAATGCTTCAACATTCACTAGGATTCTTCCTCTTATAGATAGGAAGATGTTACTCATCAAGATCATCCTCCGGCTTGTTTTCCACTACTCGTTTCTGTTTTTGCTAATGTGGCCGCTAGGGCCAAGGCCTTGGCTGTGATGAAGGATATTTCCTCCCTTAAATCCTTGATGCTACTAACCTTCTTTATTTTCTCTAATTCAGTAATTGCCCTTTCCATGTCTATTTCCTTCGCTTTGTTTTTTGCCTTTTCACTACTCCATTGGGATTCCGGCTTTTTAGAAATAGAGTGGAAATCTCTCAAGGCTTCTCTCAAATAGTATAATGCTAGGTCTTTTGACGGAGCATATCCAAGCTTATCGACGTAGGTATAGCTTTCGTTTTCAGCTATTAGAACTGCAAGAAGTTCCGGGACACTTCTATACGGGGGTGACATCATTTTCTGTTTATTTTAATGTAGAACAGAGGTATTTATACTTTATCGTATCTAAGAAAACTTTTTCTTTTATATGAAAACGTTCCCGTTAAAAGTAAAACATTTATTTACCTGGCGATCTTTCCTTAATGTCATGAGGACTTTCATAGCAACTATAGGCTGGACCGAGTGGCCCATAGCCTCCGCTTTATTGAAGCATGGTCTTTCGAAAGGAGATAGGATAATTCTACTTTCTCCGGAGAAGAGGGATGAGAGGTCTAAGGAGGCGATTAATGAGGTTAAAGGTTTTGTTTCAAGGTTTGTCCCTGGCGTGAATGTTCATGATATTCAGGTTCCTGTTTACGACCCGGTGGAGGCAATAGCTTTTTTGGCTAAACGGATTAACAGTGAGGCTAAAGAAGGCAGGAGGCTGATCGTTAACTTAAGCGGAGGAATGAGGATACTAGTGACTGAGGTGCTTCTAGCATTGACTCTTCTAAGGATTAGCGATTTGGATTTGGAAATTAGGACTGAGGATAAGGTTGACCTTAGCATTCCGAAAGTGTGGATGCAGTATCCTGATTTCAGTAACAAGGAGGTCATGGTTCTGAGCATGTTGGCAAACGGAGAGGAAGTGTCGTTAAGCGAACTGGCAAAGAGGCTTAGGGTCTCCGTCTCTACGATGCATAGGGTTTTAAAGCGGATGGAGGAGAACGGTGTCGTAGCTTCCAAGAGAGTTAGTAAGGAGAGGATCGCGGGATTAACGCTTAAAGGCAGGGTTTTATCGAAACTTTTCCGAGAATAGACAGATTTCTCAGAGGCAGAAACTAGCATATGCTGTAATCGTAAGTAGCACGCTAACCCATTTTCTACTGCAACACTTC
>Ga0272449_1002584_pt1 | contig 16696 bp, 17 predicted proteins | sample YNPCB0241_FD_198679 | JGI IMG/M metagenome (GOLD analysis project Ga0272449, IMG submission 198679) | Hot spring sediment microbial communities from Yellowstone National Park, WY, United States - YNP-CB-024-1 | ecosystem: Environmental > Aquatic > Thermal springs > Hot (42-90C) > Sediment...
CAGCTTGAGGTTCTATACGGCGGCACCACAGACGCCATGGCCATAGCCTTCAGGAGGGAGGGGATACCGGCCGTAGCCATCTCCATACCGACGAGATACGTCCACTCGCCGGTGGAGTTGCTGGACGTAAGAGATGCGGTCAACGCCGCCACGTTGCTTAGACACGTGATCGAGAAGACGCCGCCCCCGGTCATAGACAAGTTCCTAGAGAGGAGAGTCAAATGAAGAGGCGGCTGGTAGCGGTAACTCTATCCAAGCTTGTACTTATTGTCATAATTTCCGTCACTCTGTACTACTTCGCTAAGCTGTTTCTGCCTCTTTTTGGAGTAGTCCTAGACGCGGAGCAGCTCAACTTGGTGAAGTCCCTGATTATAGTGGTCGCCGGGGCCGTCGCCATAAACATAGTGGGAAACGCGATTATTGTCTACCTAAGAGATTGGGTGAAGGAGAAGGCGTACGCCGTGGGCAACGTAGTAAAGGTCATCGGCATACTAGCGGTGTTGCTGTTTGCGATATCCACCTCCCGCCTGGGCGCCGAGCTCGCACTGCTCGGCGGCGCCGTGACCGGCCTCGTGCTGGGTCTGGCCCTCCAACCCGTCTTAGGCAACCTATTCGCCGGCATCATCATATTAACCACGCGGTTTGTGGAGGTGGGCGACATGGTTAGGATAGTTGCCTCTCAAATACCCTACCAGGTCGCCTCTTTCCCCGTCTACAAGTACTTCTCGCCTGACTACGTGGCGCCGGGATACAAGGGGAGGGTTGTCGAAATAGGGCTCGTCTACACGACCTTAATCCTAGACACTGGCTACGAGCTGAGGGTGCCCAACATGGTTCTCCTGAGCTCGGGCGTCGTGGACTACACGCCTAAGTGGAGCGAGAAGCAGGTGGTTCTGGTCAGGCTGGAGCTCCCCCTCTCAGTCATCGACCTGGATAAGCTCGAGGAGGAGATAAGGAAGGCTTTAGAAGGGCTTAACGTCGTTGCGGTGGACTACACCGAGCAGAGCGACAAAGACTTCGTCATCGTGCGGGTGAAGCTAGAGATACCGCCCGGCGAAAACTGGAGAGCGGTCAAAAGCGAGGCCTTGAAACGGCTCTTGAAATACCGCAACGAAAAAATCGGACAAAACCTCCCCCGCTACCTCTGCCTCACCAGAGGCGTGGAGTGCACACGTTACCTAACACAGACACAGATGTAAAACCGGTCTACCTGTATAGGTTATCTGCGCCTCGTCTCCCCCGTTACGAGGTAGTAGGCGTGGCTTGCGATGTAGACGGCGTGGTCGGAGGCTCTCTCCAGGAGGCGCAACACCACCGTCTCCATCACCTTGCACCTGTCGGCGCCCTTCAACACGTCCAGCAGAGCCTCCTCGTAGCTCTTGTCCACCACCTCGTCGTCTAGCCTCTCCACCTCCTCCAACGCCGAAACGTCGCGGCTGAGGAACATCTCAACGGCCTTAGCCACCATTTCTTTAACCACCCCGCCCACAGTCTCAACCCTTTTCGACCAGCAACCTCCCCCCAGTTTCTCAGACACAGCCGCTATGTCAAAGGCGTAGCGGGCAACCCTGTAGAGGTCGTATGAGACAAACAACGCGCTTTTCAAGAAGCGGAGGTCCGTGGCCACTGGCGAGTACCTAGCAACAGCCTCCATCACGAGGTCCGACACCTCGTCGTGGAGCTTGTGGAGCTTGGAGGCGAGTCCCCTTATCTCCTCCGCCTTAGCCTCCTCCTTAAGCGCCATGGAGAGCGCCTCCACAGCCAGCTTTACGCCCTCCCTCAGCCTCTGCGAGATCTCCTCCTCGGCGATGTCAAGCAACCTCCTCATGGAAGCCTCAACCCACGTCTTTAAAAATTGTTTTCATATGTCACACGCCTAGGTACGCCTTCTTTACATGTTCGTTCGCGGCTAGCTCCTCCGGCCCGCCCTGGAGGATGATCCTCCCGTTTTCAATTACATATGCATAGTCGCTTATCTCCAGCGCCGCCGCCACGTTCTGCTCCACCAGCAACACCGACATCTCCTCCTTAAGCCGCTTCACCGTCTGGAAGAGGTCGCTGACTACCTTGGGCGCGAGCCCGGCGCTGGGCTCGTCTACCAGCAACACCCTGGGCCTCGACATAAGCGCCCGGGCGATGGCCAGCATCTGCTGCTCGCCGCCGCTCATGGTCCCCGCCTTCTGGCGCCTACGCTCCTTCAGCCGCGGAAAGAGCGCATACACAAACTCCAGGGTGTCGTGCATCTTATCCCTGGCCCTCTTCGTGAAGGCCCCCATCAGCAGGTTCTCCTCCACGGTCATCTCGGGGAATAGGCGCCGCCCCTCGGGCACCAGCGCAAGCCCCAGCTCCACCTTCTTATGAGGCGGCACCTTCGTCAAGTCTGCGCCCTCCAGCAGTATCCTCCCCTCCCAGGGCCTCACCACGCCCATGACTGTCCAGAGCGTGGTGGACTTCCCGGCGCCGTTTGGCCCCAGGAGCGATATTATGGACTTATCCGGCACCTCCAGGCTGATGCCAAACAGCACCTGAAGCCTCCCGTAGCCCGAGGAGAGGTTCTGAACGCTCAGCGCCATGGCCTCCCCAGATACACCTCCACCACCTTGGGGTCGTTCAGAGCCTTCTCGGGGGGACCCTCGGCTATCATCTTCCCCTGGTGCATCACGATTACTCTGTGTGCCAGCTGCGCCACGGCACGCATTCTGTGCTCAACCAGCGAAATCGCGGCGATGCCCCGCTCCTCTGCCAACCTCTTAATCAGCTGGACCAAGGCGTCTATCTCCCTAGGAGTTAAGCCAGCCATCACCTCGTCAAGGAGCAACAGCTTCGGGTTGCCCGCGAGCGCGCGGGCGAGTTCAAGAAGACGCAGTTCGTTAAACGTGAGCCGGCCGGCTAGCTCGTGCCGCTTGTCGTATAGACCCACGTACCTAAGCGCCTCCTCCGCCACATTCCTAGCTCTCCTCAGGTCGTAGCCGCCGTTGAAAAGCGCCCCTACAACGACGTTGTCAAGCACCGTGCTTTCGGGAAACGGCCGGGGCACCTGGAAGGCGCGGGACATGCCAAGCCTCGCCCTCTTGTAAGGCGGCAACTCCGTTACGTCTGCCCCCTCGAAGAATATCCTCCCCTCGTCCGGCTTGTAGACCCCGTTTATTAGGTTGAGAAGCGTAGTTTTTCCAGAGCCGTTGGGGCCCACGACGGCTAGGAACTCCCCTCTGTCTAGGGCAAACGACACGCCGTCTACGGCTCTGAGCCCCCCGAACTTCTTAACCACGTGTTCCACCTTGAGGAGCGTCATGGCAACCACTCCCTGGCCTTGGGGGGCAGGTAGAGCCTTAGGGTGCCCACTATGCCTCTTGGCAGAAGCACCACTATTATAAAGACGAGAAGCGCCGTCACAAGCGCCTGGGCGCCTGGCCACACCTGACCGACGAGGTCCCTGGCGAAGTAGTAGATGAGACCTCCCACTATGGGCCCGGTCACCGTGGCGGCGCCGCCTAGGAACATAACCGCCATGCCGTCTAGTATATACTCTATGAAGAAGACGTTCTCCGGGAACACCTGCATGTTGCTAACTGCGAAGTAGGAGGCGCCAAGTAGCCCAGACAGCGACGCGCTCGTCATGAAGGCCAGTAGCTTATACTTCGTGGGGTTTATGCCCATGACCTTCGCCGCGTCCTCGTCCTGCCTCACCGCCGCCAGGGCGTATCCAGCTCTGCTGGACTGAATGAGATACATCGCCACCACGGCGAGGGCGCCTGCGACGAGTATCAACGCCGTGGAGCCCACTGTGGACAGAAACAGCGCGGTCTCCCTCCCAAACTCCCTAAACATGGCCGAGCTGAGGATCAGCCCGGCGCCGCCGCCCCAGATGTTGGCCCCCACTATGAGGTGCTTCAAACCCTCGTTAACCCCTATCGTGGCGATGGCGAAGTAAGCGCCTCTCAGCCTAAGCGCTATGGCCCCCACGACGGCGGCCAAGGCGGCAGCCATGGCGACCCCCAGGGCGATGCCTACGGGCAACGCCGCGAGGCCCAGCCCGGGGAGATACGTCAGCACTACGCCGACTCCGTATGCCCCCATGGCGAGGAAAGCCACGTATCCGAAGTCCACGTACCTAGTCAGCCCCACAAATATGTTCACGGCCTGGCCCAGCGCCATGAAAAAGGCCACGGAGGCTATCAGCTTCGAGTACTCAGGGGCCGCGAAGGCCGCCGCCATCAAGGCCAGGTAAATCCCCAGCGGGATGTAGGGCTTCATAGCCTAAACAGCCCTGTGGGCTTGAAGAGCAGTATGAGCAGGAGGAGAACAAAGGCAAGGAAGAGCGCCATCTCGAAGGGCTGGGCGAACCCCATGAGCGAGAAGACGTAGTACCCCACGGACTGGAAGACGCCGAAGAGCAGGCCGGCCATGTAGGCCCCCATGATAGAGCCGAGGCCTCCCATCACGGCAATTACGAAGCTTATCAAGGTGTAGATCCCGCCCATGTATGGGTTGATGCCCACGGGGATAAACAACGTGAGCATCACGCCCCCCAGAGTCGTTATCCCTATGCCCATGGCCGTGCTCAGCAGAAAGACCCTCTCCACGTCTATACCCACCACCTGGGCCCCCACCGGGTCCTGCACCACGGCCCTCACGGCCCGTCCGAAGTAGGTCCGCCTTAGAAACACCTCGAGACCCACCGCTATGGCCAGCGCCGTCAATGCGCCGAGGGCCTTAGAGAGCTCAACCACAAGCACCCCCAAGCTCACGGAGCCTATGCTCCAGGTGTACCCCCGGAAGTCGGGCCCCCAGGCCATCCGCGCCGCCTCGGCGATTAGAAGTCCCAGCGCAAACAGCGCCACCAATATGTTCAACTCGCCGGCCTTCATCAGGGGCTTGACGACGACGTAGTAAACCAATGCGCCTAGCCCCGCCCCCAGCGCCAATGCGCCAATCCCCGCCACGGGAGGCGGCGCCCCCCACAGCGTGAAGCCGAAGAAGGCCACATACGCTCCAATCATCACAAACGAGCCGTGGGCCACGTTGGCCACCCTCAAAACGCCAAAGATAAGGCTAAGCCCAAGCGTGATCAGGCCGTAAACAGAGCCAATAATGAGGCCGCTCAAAAAATAGGGAATTACCTCCATCTTATCTACAGGTCTGGCCCGCCGCCTTCTGGTCCCAGGTCAGCGATGGATACGCCAGCTTCCCTTCGGCGACTCCGGCTGGCCACACGACGTATCTATCCCCGCCCTGCCACTGAATCACCACCATGGAATGCGCCACGTTTAGGTTTGTGGCCGGGTCCAGCTTGAACTCGCCGAAGAATGTCATGAATCTGGCATTTCTAAGCACCTCCAGCACCTTATCGGCCTCGACAGTGCCGGCCTTCTGCACGCCGTATAGAATAGTCAACACGCCCTCGGCGCTCCAACCGGCGTGGTAGCCAGGATCCACCTCCTGCCCGCCCATCTGCTTAGCCACCGACTTGAAGTACTGTATAAACTCCTCCTTCGTGGGGCCGAACCACTCCACGCCTCTCTGCCTCGCCAGCTCCGGCGTGTAGTTGACGTCGGGCTCCCAGTGCGAGGGTCCGACGATGCACTCCGCCTTGGTCTGCAGGGCCTTGTAGAAGTCGGGCACCAGAGGAGCCACAGACAGCGCGATGAGCTTGGCGTCTACCTTCTGCTCCGCCAGTTGCCTCACGGCCAGCTGCCCATCGGCGAAGTGGCTAGCCACGATTATTATGTCGGGGCTGGCCTGCTTAACCTTTAAGATCTGCGGCGTCAGGTCTTGGGGAGACGCCGGGTACTTCTCATACACCACCACCTGCAGGCCCAGCTTCTCCGCGTATTTCTTGGCCCCCTCGGCCACCATGATGTTGAACTCGCTGTCTCTGTACAGTATGGCGACCCTCTTAACTGTGGGGTCCGTCTTCACCGCCATGTCCAACACCGGAACCATGTATTGGCTAGCCACAGCCGCCACGCCCATCACGTATCTGAACCCCTGCTGGAAGATCCTGTCAGACGAGGCGCCCACAACCGCCATCAACACGCCGTATTTCTCCGCGATAGGCGACACGCCCAATGCGAGGTCAGAGCCGTAGGGGCTCAGGAGGAAGTGCACCTTATCCCTCGTGATGAGAGACTCCGTGAGGCTTTGGGCGAGCTCTAGTTTGGACTCGCTGTCTCTATACAGCAACTTCACCTTCACCTTCTTCCCTCCGCAGTCTACGCCGCCTTTGTCGTTGATCCAGTTAACTACGGCAAGGGCGCCCCACAGCGAGTACTGGGCCTCGGCGGCGTATCTGCCGGAAATGGGCATGGGCGTGCCAATCACAATCTCGTCGGGACATTTACCCGCAGGTGGCTGTGTTGTTGTGGGTGACTGAGTTGCGGTGGGGGTGGTCGGCAGAGGGGTCTGAGGAGTCTGGGTCGCGGTAGGCGTCTGAGCTGGAGAGGTCGGCGATGGAGACGTGATCTGTGCCGGCGATGTCGCGGTGGGAGCGCCGGCGGGCGGCTGAGTCGCCATCCAAGCAACCACACCCAACACGATCACAACTACAGCCGCAATCACACCCCAGAGAGTTTTTGAACCAGCCATAGGGTAGGAGTTATTTAACTATTTAAACATTATCCATCATTATATATAATTATATACTAACCACAAAACAAGATGCAGGGTGTGAAATATCTTTGCCGCAGTAAATTTAAGATTTTAAATACTGTTATTTTAATTTTTGGTTGTTTCTATGCGTTAATATAGTCTTCCAGTTACGTATTTTTCCGTAAGTTCGTGTCTTGGCTTTGTAAATACGTCCCTTGTCGGCCCCCACTCGACGATTTGACCCTTGTACAGGAAGGCCGCGTAGTCGCTTATCCGTGCCGCCTGCGGCGGGTAATGGGTGACGAGCACAATAGTCATCTCCTTCTTTAGTTCCAGGAAAAGCGCCTCCACCTTCGCCGTGTTTTCCGGATCCAGGTTGGCGGTGGGCTCGTCGGCGAGCAGAACCTCCGGCTCGAAGGCGAGGGCCCTCGCGACGCAGAGCCTCTGCTGCTGGCCGCCGGACAGCTTGCCGGCCGGCGCCCTCAGCCTGTCCTTCACCTCGTCCCAGAGCTGGGCCTTCTCAAGCGCGGATTTGACCCGCTCAAAGAGCTCCCTCCTGCCCCTGACCAGGTGGTTGAGCTTAAGGCCGAGAGCCACGTTTTCAAAGATGGATAGGTTGGGGATGGGGTTGGGGATCTGGAAGATCATCTGGACCTTCCTCCTCAGCTCCAACATGTTCATGTCAAAGATGTTCTGCCCGTCTAGATAGACCTCGCCGCTGACCTTGGCCTCGGGGTAGAGCTCTATAAGCCTGTTGAGGACCCTCAAGATGGTAGATTTGCCGCTTCCAGAGGGCCCCATGAGCGCCGTTATGCTCCGATCTGGTATAGAGAGGTTAACCCCCGTTATGACCGGGAGAGCGCCGAAGGAGACGCGCAGATCCTTGAGCTCAACCTTGGCCATGGTCAACCCCTGATGCGGGCAATTATAAATATTGTTAATATGATTGTAAGCAAGACGGCAGCTGCGCCGTAGGCAGATGCTATCTGGACTTCATATGGAGTCTGCGCCGCGTACCAAACCCAGAGCGGCACCGCTCCTGTGGGGCCGGTGAAGGGAGCGTAGTAGAAGTTGCCGAAGGCTGTGAAGAGAAGCGGCGCCGTCTCTCCCGCGATCTTCGCCGTCCCCAGCAACGCCGCGGTGAGGACAGCCCTGGAGACTGCCTTACGGAGAACTACAAACAACGCGTTGAACTCCCGGCCAGCCGTGGCGTAAGCCGCCTCGCGTAGCGGCTGCTCTATGGAGGCGTAGGCGCTTGCCGTGATCAAAGCCACATAGGGTATCATTATTATTGACAGAGCCGCGGCCCCTGCGTAGGCGTTGAAACCGTCTAGCGGACCTATAAATTGAGTGATCCATCCGCCCACCGGCGAGATGGCGTTGGAGAGCGGACCCAACAGGTATCGGTTGATGTCCTCCTTTGCGAGGCTCATCACGGCGTAGACGAAGAGGCCCACCACTATGGTGGGGAACTCCACCAAGACGTTTACCCCCGCCCTCGCGACGTTGGCGAATTTCTCTTTTCGCATCTCGCCGATGTAGACGCCCAGCGGAAATCCCACGGCGATGCCGAGGAGGGCTCCCAGAGCGGTCATGTACAACGTGCCCACGAGCATAGGCCCTATGCCGCCACTCTCGTCGAAGGGGGTAGGCGGAAGCCCCGTGAGGAAGTGCCAGAGGCCGCCGAGTCTGTTGATGGCGTCTACGCCCTTTATATAGACGTCGCCTATTATTAAGAAAAGCGGCACGACGGCAGCCACGCCGAGGAAGGCGAAGAGCCCCAGCCCGAGCCAGTTAATCACCATCCGCACGGCGGTTATATTTTCCGCTTTTCGTTCGGCGGTCATATCTGCCCCCTCTGGATTATATATATCGCAACTGCGTTGATGGCTAGGCCGAACAAGGTGAGGAGCAAAGCACCTGCAAATAACGCAGGGACCATGTACTGATACGAGGCGGCGTTAGGGAACTGAAGCGCTATGAGCGAAGAGATGGTTATGCCGCTCTCAAAGATGTTTGTGGTAAACCTCACGAAGTTCCCCCCCACGACCATGGCCACCGCAACCGTCTCCCCCATGGCTCTGCCAAGGGCGAGGAAGAAGCCGCCAAATATGTAGTTCCGGACGTACCTCAGCTTTATAAGCGCCGCCTCGAACCTGGTGGCCCCCACTGCGTATATCGCCTCTTCCACAGGTTTGGGAACTAGGGCGTAGCCCTCTCTGATCACCGCGGCAGCGTACGGGGTTATCATTATGGCCAGCAAGACCCCGGCCGTAAAGAGCGTATATGGAGATGTCATCGTGTCGCGTGCCAGGGTGTTGATCAGGCTCTGGAGGGTAGGCCCCAGCACGAAGAGGCCCCAGAGGCCGTAGATCACCGTGGGCATTGTGGCCGTGAGGTCTACCAGGGAGCCGAATAAGCCCCTCCACCTAGTGGGTAGAATCTCGTTTATGGTCACCGCGACTCCCAAGGCCATCGGCATGGCCAGCGCCATGGCCACCGCTGACGTCAAGACCGTCCCTGCAAGAGCCTGGAGCACCCCGTAGGTCTCCCTTACGGGGTCCCAGCGGGTTTGGAGGAATACTGCGACGCCGTCGCGCGCAATTATTGGGTAGGCCTCCACGAGAAACATGGCGGTCAAAAGGCCGATAGTTGCCACAATAAACGCGCCGAACAGCCTCAGGCCCCACCTCAGCTTCACAAAAAGGAGCCCATATGCGGCAATTAGGTACGGGATTAGAAGCACGACGAGGAGAAACCCGAGCATGGGAAAAAATACGGGTTGTTTTTATGGCTTTACGAGGTTAAGCGCCTCCAGACCTATCTTGGCGACCTCGCTCGGCAACGAGATGTAGCCCTCTACTACGTTCTCCTGCTTCTGGCCCTCGGTAAGCACCCACTTGAAGAACTCCTTTAGAAGTGCCGCCTTGGTGGCGGCGTCGCCGTAGCCCTCAGCCGCGTAGTCCTTCCACAAGAAGACGTATGAAAACGACACTATGGGATAGCCCCGCGGCGGGTTTGTGAACTCTATGGACACGGGATTCCAGTCGGCGTCGGGCGCGGGCTTTGCGCCGTACTTCCTCGTGTACCTCTCAAGGCCGGCGGCAGCGCCTATGGCCACGTTCTCCGTCGTGGGGAAGTAGTACTTGCCGTCGTTGTCGTTGCGCACGAAAGCGACGCCGCCCACATTGTCGTATTTATCCTTGTTTTTAGCCCAATAGGCGAATTCCACGTAGCCTATGGAGTACGGGGTCTGTAGAACTGCCTGGGCCACGCCCTCGTTGCCCTTGGCGCCGGTTCCCTTGGCCTTCTCGTCGGCGGGCCAGTTCACCGTGTAGCCCCAGCCCACCGTCTGGTTCCACGGCTGGTAGGCCCTGGTGAGATACAGCGTGAAGGCAGCCGTGGTGCCGGAGCCGTCGCTTCTGTGAACCGCCACGATGTCTTTGCACGGTAGCTTATCGGCGAGGCCGGGGTTAAGCGCCTTAATCCTCGGGTCGCACCACTGCTTGATCTCGCCCATGTAGATAAGCGATATGACCTCGGAGGTGAGGTTGAGGTACTTGCCGGTCTTGCTATACGTGAGCTCCGGCACGTTGTAAACAAGCACGATTGAGCCTATGATGACGGGAAACTGGACAAACCGGCCGGCAACCTGTTCATACCTGTCTCTGGGCATCGGCACATCCGAGGCGCCGAAGTCTAGCTTCTTCTCCAGGAACTGGGCGGCGCCGGCGCCGGACCCGATGGACTGGTAGTTAACCTGGATCTTGCCCCCCGTGACTTGATAAAACGTCTTAGACCAGCTAAACATCTGAGGAGCTAAAAACGTCGCGCCGCCCCCAGTCAACGCACCGCTCAGCCGACTCGGCACGGACGTCGTAGTAGGCGGCGGAGTGGTGGTAGGCGTAGGCGTTGTGGCGGGTTGCGACGGGGAGGTGGTGGCTGTGGGCGTAGGCGTTGTGGTAGGAGTTGGGGTGGGGGTGGCTGTAGGCTGAGTGACAGGCGGCGGGGTGGTGGGTGGCGGAGACCCGCCGGGTTGCGTCGCGAGGAGGGCTATGGCCACGACGGCCACTATAGCTACCGCTGCTATTATTGCCAGAACCTTGGGGTTTTGGGTTGGACTCATGGGCCGTGGATGGCTGTACGGTAAAAACCTGTTTGCTATGTTCAACAGCGGATATATAGATGCGGTAAGGCATAGCTTGAGGCAAAATTCATATGAATGTTATCTGTGTCCTGCTGTGGTGGGGAAGTCGTCGAGCCTGGGGGTCTTACCTTGTCTGTCCAAGACGCCGCATCGTTGTTTGGTCGGCATCAAGTGAGCTATTTAAAGCGACGCCGAGGCGCGGCGGAGAGGCAGGGGTAGGGGTAGTGGATTTGTTGCAGGCGGTCTTTATTGTATGGCCAGGTATTGATTTAGGCTGGGGATCCGTGGCGACGGCCTGGTAACGGCCGTGACCATGATATTCGGCGAGCTGTGTGGGTCGAGGGAGGGGTCTCTATGGGTGTCCAAGGTCATACGCGACCTACGCTGTTTAGCTGGGTGGAGAGACGCCGTTGATGTGGATGTCGCCGGTTGGTTACCGTAACTGTTGTTGAAAACCGGCGCTGGGCGCTCAGGACCCACGCGAAAGGTCCGTTGTTTATAGACGTAGCTGGTGGGTTTCCGCTGGACCGGGGTCTGTGGGTTACGAACCTCATGCAAGACGGCGTTCTGCGCCGTATTAATGACCTGAGGCGGAGCCCGTGCGGCTTGTTGTTCGGTGTAGGCCGCTTAGCAGTCCTGACCGCGCAACGGTGGGGGGGGGGGGTGGACGCGGCTCTTGGGGTTTATAAGACTTTGTGGAGTTTGGGTCTACAAAGTTTTTAAGGTGTTGTGGAGTGTAAGTAAACATGATTGAGGATTTTAACCCTTGGTGGGCGTCTAGGGAGGGGGTTGAGGAGGTGGAGATCTACCGTCGGTATGTGGAGTCTGAGGTTAGGTGGAGGCCGGACCTCATCGACAGGCTGTCGCTGAGGCCGTTTTCGCTGAACTTTGTCTTTGGGCCTAGGCAGGTGGGTAAATCCACGGCGCTTATACTGCTGGTGAAGGAGCTTCTGGAGAGGGGCGTCCATCCGAAGTCCATCTTCTACCTCTCCTGCGACGCGATTGCGGACTACAGGGAGCTCGCCGAGGTGCTGAGGATGTACCTAAAGGTGAGGAGGGCTGAGGGCATCTCCTCGTCTTACATACTGCTCGACGAGGTGACGTACCCCAGGGAGTGGTTTAGGGCGGTCAAGAGCATGATAGACATGGGCTATTTCAGAAACGACGTGTTGGTGCTGTCGGGCTCCCTCTCCATCTCGGCGAGGAGGGAGGCCGAGACCTTCGCCGGCAGGAGGGGCCACGGCAGGAACCTGGTCATGTTGCCTCTGCCCTTCGGCAGGTTCGCGGAGCTCTTCGGGCTTAGGCTTCCCCGGGGCGGGCTGGAGCACGTGCTCAGCGGCTACATGCGTTTTCTGCAGTACGTCTCGCGCCTGGTCGACGTCTTCGAGACGTACCTCGCCGTGGGGGGCTTCCCCAACGCCGTGCGGGAGTACTTCAAATACGGCAGAATCTCCACAGCATACGGCGACTTCGTCTCGGCGGTGCTCAGCGATTTGAACAAGCTCCGGAGAAGTGAGACGTTCTTCAAGCTCACCGTGAGGGCCATAGTGGAAAAGACGCCGTCTAGGTTCAGCTACCACACGATCTCCAAATCGTTCGGAGTCGGGACGGTCAAGACCGCCATAAGCTACGTGGAGCTACTCGAGAAGATGTTCCTCCTCAAGACGGTATACGCCATGGACGCCTCGGGCGAGGTACAGCCGAGGAGGGAGAAGAAGTTCTACTTCATCGATCCCTTCATCTACCGCGCCTTCGCCCGCTGGACCATGGCGAAGCCCCCAGACGAACACGCCCTGGCCGAGGCGGCCGTCGCGACCCACCTAGCCCGGCTGTACGACGTGTTCTACCTCAGACACGACGGGGAAGTCGACGCGGTGGTGAGAAGCGGCGACGCGTACATAGGCATCGAGGTGAAATACGGCCGGGCCGAAGGCGCCAGGAGAGTTCTCGGCGTCGTTAAGCGGATCTACACGCTGAGCAGAGACTCCGCAGACGAGGGAGTCATCCCAACCCCCCTCTTCCTAGCGTTGCTGGACGTCCCCCAGACCGTGGAGGTGCCCATACTCGCCTAGAGACCGACCGCGAGCCTGCAACCGACTCGGCAAGGACCCGCCCCTCTATCACAAACCCCGCCACGTCCGCCGCGGCCTCTCCTGCCTCGTGTGTAGAGAGGGGGCTGTGTCGAGGCTGGATAGACCGTCGTGGAGGTTAAGCGGTTAATGGATGCAATGCCGACAAGTCCTAAGTCCTGTGGCCTGTACGCGTAAATGCCGCAGGCCTATCGTAGCAGTCCACGACCGCCGCTAGCCTAGGGAGCTCGAAACAGCGGCGGCGCCGACGCCTAGCGGCCGGCCACTCGGCGGCTACTCGTATTAGCAATCGGCATCGCCCGCTCTAGCCAGCGCGGCGCTGGAGAGCTGGCGCAAGTCAGGGGTCTCCCGCGGCCTCCAAGATCTTTAGGGGAGGTCTGCCAGCTTTCTGTACTCCCGCCCCGCGAGTATCTGCGAGATCCTCAACATATCAACAGAGGTGTAGCCGTGAACCAGCACGTTTCTAAACCCCACCACCGCCCTGTACAGCCTCAAGTCCTCCGGAGAGAAGACGCCTCTCCTCGCCAACGCCGCGCCCGCCTCCGCATAGCTCTGCGTCGGCTCGCCCATCAAGGCCGCGGCCCTCTGCACCATGTCTATCAAGACCTGCGCCTGAAGCGCGTGGAGAAACTTCATGAGTTGCCCCATGTCGTTTAGGTCAAAGCCCTTAGACACCTCCTGGTCTAACTCTGTGAGTTTAAGCAGGTATTCAGCCAGCGCCTTTATGCGCGCCATCGCGCCACCAAAGTCTCGTGGAGCTGGAGTTTCCTGGCGTCTATTTCCCAGTCTTGGCATATGTTGAAGAGGCGGAAGACGAGGTCCCAGTCCTCCACATACAGAGGCACGCCTCTCAAAGCCTCAAGGACCAGCGGGCAGGGCGTCTCGGGCCCCACCTCGACTAAGTCGATGTAGTCCTCTCTGACGCCAAGCCACAGCGCCAGCTCGGCCAGCAACTCGGAGTAGGTCTCCAGATCCGCCTTAGGGATAGCTATGTCTATATCCTCCGCGGGGCCTCCCGCGGCGGCGGAGCCGAAGAGGAAGGCGAACTTCACGTAGCGGCCCCAAGGAAACTGGCGAAGCTTCTCAAGAGAAACTCTATAACACCTCCCCACCAAGATCTCCGCCATGACACATGTTGGGCGCTTGTTAAAATACTTTCCCGAGTCCGCCGTTAACCCCCTCGTTAACTAAGTTCAACCCTTAAAGAGCAGGGTGCCACCTTCTAGCGACCACGGCAGAGGGGGCAGGCGCGCCACAGCCCCCCGAACTTCCCCGCGAAAGAAACGCCCACCCGCCCAGACCCCCCGCCGACTCGAGCAGTCAAACGCCGAACGCTAAAAAAAGAGCACCGCGAATGCGGCGAGGAGCAAACGAGCAGGCTCGACGCAGTCACGCATCAACGACGTCTTATGCCGGAGGCGATTTCCGGCGCCTAAGAGCTCCCTAAGATATCCCCCGCGATGCTACTCTTACAGTCATAAAGAAAACAACTCCTCTTCGAGGCGCTCAATCACCGCCCTACCTCCCTCTCTATTGATCTAATTTTCCGGGCCATGCCGGGCTCCACGCCTATCGTCTCTCCCTCCTTATCCACGCGTACGTGCTACGTGCGTCTACGATCAGCTAGGCTTCTGCCCATTTACTGCTGACCAATGGGTTGCAGATCTTGACCGCGGCCGCCGTGCGGCTCATCGCCGTCCTCATTCTGTTTTGGCTAAGCCTTGGGCTGGTTTTTGGTTGATGTAGGTGCTTTTAGAACTGAGAATCCCGAGGGTGGAATACGGACCGCCGCCAGGATGGTGCACCTTGATACCCCCATTAGGTCCCTCATCTGGGCTGGGTAAGCCCCTATATGGTCTCGCCAAGGCGGTTCGCAACATCCCAGAGAGGGAGGCGCCTGGTGGGGGCCGCTACGGGCTTGTGAGCCTTTCGAGGGCGCGCTCGGCGCCCTTGCGGAAGTGGGAGGATATCCAAGGCTTGAGGGGGATGAACAAGTCGTTGATTGTGACATCCCAATCGCTGACGAGGACGCCGCCGGCGACGTAGTTCTTCACGACGCCTCTGAAGGGGCCCTTGACGTAGTTCAGCAAAACCTCCCGCCTAGCCTCGTCGACGGCCGCCTCAGCGTACCCCACGTTGAGAGGTCCAGGGAAGGCAAAAGTTATCCTAAGGGAGTATCTGCCGGAGTCGACGCCGAGCACCTCTACCCGCCTGTGGCCGCGCCAATACTTGGGCATGTCCTCCAGCCTAGAAAGGCGGCGCCAGACGACCTCCGCGTCGCCGACGCGCCGCTCCACCCTGAACTTGACAGCCCCCAACACGAGGAACCCACTGCATCGGCATTAAAATATTACCCCACCACTGCGGGGGCGGCAACCCCCCTCCAGGCCCGTGGAGCGCCGCGGCGAGGTGCAGATGACGACGTCCCACCTGCCGCCGTGCCTTCAAAAGCTTTGAGCCCCCTCTGAAAACAGGTGGTGCGCCCGCGGCGCCGCGTGCAGATGCGCCCGCCATCAGCGCATAAGGCCGGGCTCCTCCTATGCGGCTGGCCGATGCGCACTCCCCCGGAGGGAGTAAGCGTTTTTACACCAGCCAGTGGATGAACCGTGATTAGGATCGATAAGGCCAAGTGGAGAAGTGTATTGACCAGGTCCGCCATAGTGGTGCTGGTGTTTGTACTACTACTTGAAATTAAATTCGTGGATCTCAACATTAAGGCTAATAGCCTAAGTCGACCCGGGTTCGAATTCGTGTTGCTTAATGAGAGCGATGCGTATGCCTTGATCATCGAGTCGCTATCTAATCTTAAGTATAGAGTAGATGTGAGGCTCCAGGTTATCAGCGGCTCGGCGCTGGTTATTCTAAATAACGGCAGTATGTTCTTGATTAAAGCGGGTGTTGTATCTCCGCCCCCCATTGAGATAACCCTAACTAGGGATTTAAGACACGGCGGCTTCACCTCGCAGTGCTATTCGTCCTATGTGTGGCTCAACATTAATGGAAGCTTGTACAAATCAGTCCCCCCTTCAATACCTGGCAACTTAACGTTTAAGGTCATCGAGGTGCCCTTCGAACTATCCAGAGAGAGACCCGTCGACGCAAATCTGCTCTACCTAGGCTCGCTTTCAGCCTCAACGCTAGGTAATGCCACATATTTAATAGACGTGCTTAACGCTACAGATTGCGGCGGCGCTGTCAGCCTAACCCCAGCCATGATAGTGGTTGGCCTATCCGGCGGAACCATTGTCAGCCTATCGTGGAGCTACCGGGTGGTTGTGGCATGAGGAACGACGTGGCTGAGAAGGTGCTAAGGCTCCGGGACGCGTTAGAGACCGTGGAGAGCATCAACAACCAGATTAATGAACTGCGCAAGGTCTTCATAGTGGTGCTAACCGTGGCCGTGGCGACGCTGGGGATCGCCAGCATCTTGTGGTTTATGTGGGGGATCACATATCCTCAACTTCACGGCATGTGGGTGTTTGTGAGTCTCGTGTTGTTCTTCTTTCCGCTGATGTATACGGCGCGCAGGTTGGGCAAAGCCGCTAAAGTCAAGGGGCTTTACCAAGATTGGGACGACAAGCTTAGGGAGGGGGAGCTGGGGGTGTTGGCAATACTGGAGAGTCTTGACTGGGACTACGTGGAGTATAGGGTCAACAGGGCTAAGACGCTCTACCCAATCCTGCTAATCATAGACGAGGCCCTGTGGATAGCGGTCCTGCTGATCTTCGTGGCGCCTGCCTACGCGATTCTCAACAACCTCCTATTTAACACAATTGACACCATGGCGCTGGTGGGCTCGGTGGTTTTGGCGGTGGCCATAGCCCTGGCCATAACCTGGGACAAGGTGGTCAACAAGTTCAAGACCCTGTGG
>Ga0272449_1002585_pt1 | contig 16691 bp, 14 predicted proteins | sample YNPCB0241_FD_198679 | JGI IMG/M metagenome (GOLD analysis project Ga0272449, IMG submission 198679) | Hot spring sediment microbial communities from Yellowstone National Park, WY, United States - YNP-CB-024-1 | ecosystem: Environmental > Aquatic > Thermal springs > Hot (42-90C) > Sediment...
TTGGTAAATTTTTTGTTAAAAATTAACTTCATATTAATTTTTTAAAGATTTTCACCTGCCGCTAGTCTCAGATTTAAAATCAATCATCATTTAACAAAAAATTTACAAAATTATACTAATCAAATCCCCAACTTTTACTTCTTCAGTATGTGATTCAACAACAACTGCTGCTTCCAACCTTGGGTCGTATACTGCAACAAATTTTGTAGGATGGTAAAAATGTATAAGATATCCATAAAGCCAAATAGGTCCTCTTCCTGACAACACCACACCTTTTGATGAAAATTTGTTTTTCACCGGATCCGGAGGTAGTATGTGTTTAAGATCTTCTGGTTTTAAATCTCTTGAGAGTTCAAAATTTATGATACATAAGTTATTGTTTTGTTTTATTTCAAAATTTATAAAATTATTTTTATTATTCATTACAAATGTTCTCCCAACCTGTCTATTACTATTACATTATCTTCATAGTGACAGTAAATCCTATCAGCAGTTCCGTCTGACCATGCATAAAATTCATGTGTACTTCTTCCATGGTTTCCCTGTATGGTTTTAAGTATATAAACCTTATCACTCAACATACACTTATATCTTATTAGTATTCATTTATCTTATTAGTATTCATTAACATGTGCCCGTATCCTAATGATGTTTTAGCACCGATACCATAATTGGTAAGAGCTTCTAATAATAATTTTTTGGCTTTATTAAATAGGTGCTTATCCGAATCACCTTTGTTAATTGAGGCAAGATAGAATTCAAATTTAGTGTTTTCCACTGTCAGAAACTTTATGGGGACTGGGTTTTGCCAGTCAGTGGGAGGTTGTCCTTCAGAGTAATATTTTGGATAATGAGGATTCATTATGTCTATTTTTAATTTTATCTCTCCAATAGGATATGCATCAAAAAATATCACTTTACCTTGCTGTTTTTGTGTTCCAAAAATGTCAATTAAATCTTTGAAGGTAATTTCATCTACTTCAATATTCAAATCATTGCCACTTTCTAATGCTCCTGCAATTCTTTTTATAGCGTCTTCAAACTTTTCATTGTCTTTTCTATTATTATCTGCAAATTTTAAAACCGCCCAATGTCTTGTAACACCTTTTATAGCACTTCCCGGAATATAAGGAATTCCATAAATATGATGAAGTGTCATAGATGTTTCCTGTGGATGAGATGCACCAAGACCAATAACAAGACGCCAGGAAATAGATAAAGGAAAGTTTTCTAAATGGTATCCTTCTTTTTGAAGTTGCATAATTATTTGTTTTTTTCTGATTTCAATAGCGTTTATGAAATCCTTATCCCACTTAAAATTTTCAATATCTTCGTTTATTGTGATTTTCAATTCATTTCCTCTTATAGAAATTGCTGGTAAATTAAAAAGATACGCAAAATTGATTTCTTTAAATTTTTGGGGATAAATTTGGGAACCTAAAAACTTCTTAATAGAATTTTGAAAATCTTTGTTAAAATAAATGTTTTGAGGAATTTCAATATTATTCATTCTCCTTCCTCCTCTACTTCAATCAATCCTTCTGCAAATCTTTTAAGCCAGTTTAAGAATGCAAGGATCTCTTGAGTTATGTATCTATATGTTGAGGAATTACAGGATATTACCCATTCAACAAGGTCGTTTTTCTCTTGAGGCATTTTTATTCTTGCAGTGTGGTCGCTTTTCATATACTCTGTAAGTTGTTTATAGATTAAATCATAAGCGTTTTTAGGATTTTTCTCATCGCCTGGTTCCAATTTTTGACCTTTTTCTTGTTTTTGTTTTTGCTTCTTTGATACAACAAACGCAAGTGTTTGTCCTAAACCATTGGATAATATCATAGATGGGAGTTTCTTGACATAAGATTTATATTTATCATCTTCATACCATTCTCCATCTATTTGTGTTTTTCTAATTATTTTTTTACCCTTTTCAGCACATCTATACGCAAACTCTGCTCTCCCTTTTTCAAGTTTAGTTATTATTGTTTCATTTGTCATTTTTAACCTCCTATTTCAAAATCTGAATTTTTACAATACCCTTTCCAATTGTCTGGTTTCCACCAATTTGGATAACATCGGGGATACCCAGTTCAAAAAAATGAAGAACCATTTCTGCTTCTTCATCTGGAGTTTCTGCCTTAAAAACCCCTTTTGCTTCGTCTTTTTCAACCCTTACTGGCGAAGCCATTGCAAGTGAATAAAGAATTGTATCTTGAGGAAGATATTCTTCTGTCCACAATCCACCTCTTTTAGTATCAACTGTGCCAGTTACATCATCAATTCTTGTTCTCGTTATAACCTCAGTTGAACTTGTGACAAATTGCTCAAAATCGTCATCTGATAGAATTACTAAATCCTTTTCAAGTTTCTCTCGCCAGAATTTATATGTATCATTTTCCTGTTGTGGGAAAATCTTTTGAGCCAAAAAGTTTGCAATATTTTTTACTTCGTCTTTTTTTTCGGCTTTAAATGTATATTCTTCAAGAACAATTTGGTCATTAATTTGGTCATTAACTATTATTGTTGATTCATTAGATACCAGACACTTACCTTCCTCAATTTTTTCTGAAATTGAGCAATTAAAATTTTCGCCTGTCAACTTCAAATCCTCTTTAAACCTTTCAAGAATCATCGGACAGGTTACCCAGGCAAATACTCCTTTCAAAGATTTAACGGGGAACAAAAGTATTCTGGCGTCAGTAAAAACAAGGGCACCTGCATGTACTTCTTCTGTATCTTCTGGACCAAACACGAGGGAAATAATTTTTTTATCATTTATATTAATTTGCTGTGAATTTAAAGAAATCTGCTTGGTTGAATTCTCAAATGCTTCTCTTATACACCCCTTTAACCCCGACGCTTCAATTTTTGGAAAGTTTGTATGTCTTTCCCTTTGAACAGGTAAATCAACAAGTCCGGTGATCTCTCCTCCACTTCCTGGATGAAGCGGTGTTTCAGCGATTATAAAAAACAATTTTGATTTTTTAATCATTTTGGCCCTCCTTTTTTATCTCATAAATTTTATATTTATCGATATTTCTTATCTTTTCTATATCCCTTTCAAAATCCTTTATATATTCGTTCTCCACATTATGAACATCACTTCCTATTTTTATATTGCCGATGTATATATCAAATTCTTTTGAACCATATCTTGTTTCCCATTCTTTAATTTTGTAAAGAATCCTTACTTGTAAATTTTCTTCTTTATGTTTAAAGCATTTAAATCCTTCTCTGTTGTCAAAGTCTACTATCCTGTGATCTAAATCAGGGTCGTTGGGATTCAAGATGTATCGTCTTTTTAATTCTTTCATTGATTTTTCAGAAATAACCTTCCACTGATTATTTCGATTTAGGTAACTCATAACTAAATCTGAAATATAAAATATCTCAAAATTTTTCTTGTATTTTTCCCAAAGAATCACTCCGAGTGGATTTAAAGTGTATAAGTTATCTGTTTGTTCCAATAAAGAGAAAATATCCTTTCTTTCATCTTCTGAAAGTCCTTGAGGTAGTTCGAAGATCTTTTCTCTTTCTAATTTTCTAAAAAAACCTTTATGAAGTTCAAAAATTTGCCAGTTTATATCAATTGGAATATATGGAATTTTAATTAAGGCGTCTGTATCTTCAAAAATATAATATATTGGGCATCTATTTACCTGAGCAAGAATTGTTAAATATGGAATGGTAGCTTTATATCCACCTGTTATATTAATAATTACATTTTCCCAACATCCTTGAGAAATATTCTCAATCGTTTTGATTAAATTTACCATCCCTTTGTTAAATTCACTTCTATCCCAGATTTGAAGACCTTCAATTTTTTTGGGTTCTTTTATTTCACAGTCCCTAAGTTCATCATAGGGTTTATACTCGTAAAGATATTTATGTAATATTTCAGCAGCGAGGCGACTTAATGCGGTATCTGAATATAAAAGATAAATCTCAAAATCCTTTTTTAATTCTTTTTTCAGTGTTATTAAACTCTTAATTTCTGCTGAAGCATCCGGATTATTTCTGAAATAACTTTGATTTAATTTACTTACTATATTTTTTGTTCTATTCAGTTCTTTACATAAGTCATCTGTTTTGGTTTTATTGTCTTTAAAATGATCATAAGCATCTATAAAATTTCCATCATTGCTATGCTTTTCCAAATAATTTTCAAAAAGCGATGTCCCTACCATTGTAATTACTTTTTTCATTGCTTTACCTCTCCAACCAAACTTAAGCCAAATCCTTCCTCAGAGTTTATATCTGAGATGTTTTTAAGATGAAAAACTTCTTTAATTCTTTCAGCAGGTGTATTATCTAAAATTTTAAAATAGTAAACACTACCAGCAGGAACTGCTTTATGCATAGGTTTTGGTTTTTTATTTGCCAAATCCCACCCACCTATTAATTTGAATTTTCCAATGGAACAAGCAATAAGCTTTAACTTTATTTCTTTATAGTTCCCTTCAAAATTTGTTTCATTAATCCAATCTGGAATCCAGCCTTTTTTAAAAATTGCAGGTGTTGCAAAATAAATTTTAAAGATTTTATTATTCAATTGAAAATCTATTTCTCTTAGTTCCTTAAGTAAATCCTCTTCAGTTTTTTCAATTTTTACAATCTTCCAGTCAGCACCAAGTTGAACCTTACCTTCCTGAGGGTAGGAATTTAATCCTTCAATTTCTATATAAAAAGAGGCTTCTCTTTTTAATCTTATCATAGAAATTCTGTATAAATGACCTTCTTCAGAAGATAAAGTTTTCCTACTCCTTTTAATCCCTGTTTTTCTTTCATAAGAAAAAATTTCTTTTTTCTCCCTAAACCTAAGTTGTTTTTCGTAACCCATCAAATAATCTTTAAGTGAATTTATACTCAAAAATTCATCACATTCTTTAAGTTCAAAGTCATTTTTATTCACTAATATCCTTTCCAAGGAATAATCTGATATAAAAATTTCAGGTCTATTTATGCAATTTATATAAAAAAGTTTTTTTTCTTTTTCTGCAGCATCTTTTTTCTCAAGCAAATCAAAGGGCACAGGGAAATATGTATTGTTGTCCAAACAGATAAAAGGTCCTTTTATTTTTAACCTTCCTTTTATTATTTCTTTAAAGTTGCTTTTTTCATTTTTTATTATTCTGCCAAGTTCAATTTTATATTTACCATCTTCAAATTCTTTTAAACTTCCTTTTTCAAAAATAAGCCATGTCCATATTGCTCCATAAACTGTTGAAGGATAAGGAGGAAATATTGAATTTGCCCAAGTTTCAGCCCCCATTGAAAAAGGTCTTCCGTCTCTGAAAAATAGTGTATCAAGAGGTTTAATTTTATACCCCATTCTATTCCTCCTTGTTCATAAAACTTGCGATTTCAAGAAGATTTGTAAAATTATCAATGTCCCCACCAGTTCTCCAAAAAAGTATTTCTGCGTTTTTAACGAACTCTTCTATAAACCTTTTTTTCTCTTCTTTAGGTCCATTGTAAGCTCTTGTAACAAGTCTTTTGAGTTCTGTGTTTATTATTCCCTCTGAAAATGAAGTTTCTTTCAATTTGAGAAATCCCATTTTAAATTTTTGGATAAAGCCATCGGAAATATATCTTTTTTCTTCTCTATTTTTATTCATCCAATCTTGTAATTTTTTCAAAATTGTTGTTGTTAATTCATTATCAATTTTCCATTCAGCAACTCCCGCTCTTTCTTCCCCCGAATGTTTTAATAAACAAATAGCAAATCTGTTCCTTCCCGCTTTCTTTGCTTTCTCATTCATTTCAAAAACCTTATCAATCACAATTTTTAATGGTTCCTTATAATGTGCAATTACAACTCCCATTGAACAAGTTGCATTTTTACCCATTGTTAAGTAATAAACGCCGTCTTTAAGAACAAAACCGGAGTTGTTTGCAGTATCAACCTTAATTGTCTCGTTCTCCAATTCTATCTGCCCTGAAAAAGCCCATCTAAGTTTTTCCATAACATCAAATAGGTCTTTTAAATTTACAAAAGCAAGAACATCGTCACCACCAGCATAAATTAGTTTTCCCAAATGTTCTTCTTCAACTATTTTTCTTACAAATTCAATAGCATAATTTCTTAACGCAGTTGATATAGCAGAATGGATGGCAGGCGTTAGGATTTTATTAGGAGTGTATCTTTGTAAGTCCTTTTTAAAATCTTCTGGCAAATTGTTCCACACTTCTGAATTATATGCGTATTGAATTTCTGGCAAAAGTTCTCCAGAGAGCCATTTCCCCATATTATCTCCATCAAGGCAAATAACTGCATAATATTTTTTTAGTTTGCCTGCTTTAGTGTAAAGACTTCTTAAACAGTCTTTCAGGTTTTCTATTTGAGAGGAGTTAACTGCGACTCCAAGTTCATCGTTGAACTTTTTTACAGAGAGATTTTCTTCATAAAACCAAGACCCTTCAAGGGTTTTTTCTAATTTTAATTTTGGTAAAGAATGAATCTTGAGATATGGTATTCGAGTAGACTCAAAAAATTTATTTTCATATTCCTTAAATTCTGGCAATTCCTTCGCTTTTTCCTTAAAATCTGCACAGGCAACTTCAGCAACTGAAGGAAAAGAAAAATCTTTAAAAATGGGATCTACTTCTTTTTCTAAATATATTTCAAATGTTCTTTTCAGGAAACAAAGGGCACAAAGTCCTTCACCATCGGCTAAATATTTTTCTTCAATTTTACCTGTTAAATCGTAAGCCATTGGATTATATTTTAAAAATTTGTTTTTGTTTTTACTCTCCCAGAAAAACAAAACATTTTTTTCTCCACAAACAGAACACTTTCTTCCTTCCTCTGGTTTTTGTTTAAATTCCCTTAAATTCTTCCTCGCACCAATTGATTTTTCAAGCGCTGTATAAAGAAGCTGATAGAGAAAACCGATGTTAGGAGGAAACTCTCCTTTTTCGTTTGCAAATTTATATAGTTCTTTCCAGCTATTTATTTTGTCATCTGTGAAAAAGTGTTTCAGATCATCTATCTGTAAGTCATTCTCTCTCCTCCAAGGAATTGCAACCCAATATATCTGTGGGAAATCTGAAAGTTGATTTTGTAATATTTCCTTTTGAGTATCGGACAATGTTTCATTGATTTTCAGTCCTTTTAAAATTTTTTCTTTTGCATTTTTGATTTCATCTTCAATTTTTCCTACCATATTTTTTGCAAGTTCTTCAATTTTATTTTTATCTGTAGTTCCAATAATCGCAACAAATCTATTAGGGATAGTTGGAAGAGTAATGTGATCTGGATTAAAGTTTTTAAGTTCTAATCCTTTATTTTTGATATACCAATCCATCAATGGCTGTTTATAAAGGTCTGGATAGATTATTGAAGTAGGTCCATATTTTTCGATTACCTCTTTCATGGCAATGAAAGTGAAATATGAAAGCATAAAACTTCCCATATAAAAATCCTGTGTCTTTCTTGCCTGAGAAATAAAAGATTGCACAGGACCAATTGTGAATAAAAATAAGGAATTGTTTTGATATATTGCTGTTGTAACTTTTAAATGTTCCCAGATCGAATGGTCAGGAACTCTTGTATCTGCTGGAAGGATAGGAATATATTTCTTTAGTTCTTTGTTCTGAATTCTTTCTAAAATTTCTTCAAGTAAATTTCTCCATATTAAAAGTGCTTTTTTTTCTCCATCGGATAGATTCAAATGGAACAAATAAAAATCTGAGATTTCTCTTAATAATGATGAAATTTCTTCAATAGATTTTTGACTGTCAAAAGAAATATCCATTTTCTCTTCGCTCAATGGGTGTCGTATTTCAGTCATTTCCTGCTTGATACCTTGGGGCAATAAACTTCTTTCCATACACGAAGCAATTTGATCAGAATTTTTCTCTTCTTCAATTCCATAAACGCCAAAAAATTCAGCATATTCTCTCGCTCTTTTTTCATGTTCAGGAACATTCAAAGGTTTATCTACTGGATCATGGAAAAACTTTTTAAGAAAATCTTCATACCAATTCATAAACATATCTCCTCTTTATTTCTTATATTATTTAAAAACTCATCAATTTTAGTAAAATTTATATTTTGCACTTGCTCTTTTTGCCAGTTATTTCCCTCTTTTCTTTCTTTTCCAGCTAAAGGAAGACTAGTAGATAATCTTACTATGACTGGAAAATATTTTTTTTCTACCTTAATGAGTTTTATTATCAAAGGAGAAGCCATTCTTTCAGAAAATCTGTTATTGGTATTTTCATAGGGGACTATCCTAACTCTAAATCTATTATGCATTATAGGCATTCCAAAGGCTCCCATATTAAATATATCTGATTTGTTATTCTCTCTGAACTCTTTAAAAATATTTCCAATTTTGTCCAAAGCTTTTTGCCAACTGTCTTCGTGGTCTAAAATAATTATTTTTGAATTTTTTAAATTTGGATATAAAGCAACACTACTTTTACAATCACAAATTTTGAAAATTTTGTCTAAATTTTCCTTCAAGCGGTTATTTAGTTCTGTCTTAGAAGAAGCAGATAATCTAAAACTTAATTCATATAAATTCCCTTTGGCTTCTACTATTTCAAGATTTCCTCCTCCTCTCCTTGCTCTTGTTCCAAATCCTCCAAGATAGATTGCTGTCCATAAAGATGCAAGTGCATTTTTAAAAGATTCTTCATCATAAGATGAAAGTTCTATGTTGAATTGAAAATTAGGTTTTATGTATGCTCTTTCTTGATTTGGTAATACAGTAGAATAAAGCAGATATCCAATTCCAGCATCTCTTCCTTCCAAAGAGTTGATATTTCTATTAAAACTCCATTGTAATCCGAAATCTTCTTTTAAATTCGTCCCACAAAATTGATTTGATGGTTGTGGATAAACTTTTATTATTACTTTACTCTTTCCCTGCTCCTCTCCTGAACCTCCCAAAATTCTTGCTTCATCTTTTCTGAGTTCTTCAATATTATCATCTGCCCTTATTGCCCTCCACCAGAAACGCATCATTCCTTTGAATTCAGAAGGTCTCAGCTCCGGAGTTCTTCCGTCTGCTCCTGCCATAAACATTGGAGTAATTAGTTTGCATTTAAGTGTTATGGTTTTCATTACTCCTTCTCCTTATAAATAATTTATATAATAACTTCGTATTTTCCTAAACCGAAGGTTGTGTTTTTGCCGATGTGGGTTAACTCGCCAATTTTTAGTAATGGGACAAAGTTTGTGATGTCCCCTTCGTAGACAACTTCGCCTATTATACCACCGAGTTTCATCTTTGTTTTTTGTCGTGTTGAGTACCGTTCTAAATCAACCCATTTGATTGACGAATATTTTGTGTTTACACTTTCTGCTTCTTTTAGAATTGTTTCAAAATCGTTGTCTAATCTTTTGTCAAAATAAAACAAAAATAATCCTGCTAAACGACGTAATATCAGCCGGATAAGTGTTTGGAAAGTAATCTCTGTAGTGTATTTATTGTTGATTTTTATTCTTGTGGGTGTTAAAAATTTTATTTTTATCTCTTTTACATCTTTGTAGTTACCATCAAATGACAACTTTATTGTTGAGTCAATATTGTGTAGAGTTTGTGTTTCTACATCATAAATTTTTTTGCCATCATATGTTTCTACTGACAAAAGTTCGTATTTTGCTCTTGTTTTCCCTATACCTTTTTTACCTAATTCGTAAAAAGTATAAATGATATATGGCAAAAATTGTATTGAATTACCAAAGATTAAAATTGAGAATTCTATTGTCTCGTTAGGCGAGTATTTTGTTTTTTCATCAATTGGTGGTTCTATGACAAAAGGTCGTGGTGGTTCTGTATAACCTAAAATTTTGTATTCAGCATTACTAATTTTTGCTTCAAAGATTATGCTGTAGACACATTTTGTTTTAAGCAAACAAGAAATACAATCTTTATCTTTTGCTACACAACAGATTTTTTTTAATGTATAACCAAACGCACCACGAAATGTTGACCCTTTGAAGTTAGAGAATATAATATCTTCTTTCGGTTGGATGATGAACTTATACTTTGCTACAGGGAAAGATGTGATTAAGTTTTTTAAGTGCATTTGGTTTTTGTACTTATAAAAACTTTGTTGATTTAAAAATACAAAATTTTGTTGTTGACAGTCAAGTGGTGAAACAAAATATTTATTTCACAATTTATAGAACTTCCCTGCCAGCAGCCCAGCCTATAGAAGATCACTGTGAAAGTACTTATACTACTAAAATGTCATTGCGAGGAGCGTAAACGACGAAGCAATCTCGTTGTAAAAATAGATTGCTATGCCATCTTGATGAAAAAGGATGGCTCGCAATGACAAAGGTAATAGCCAATGAAAACGGACCAAAAATTTTGTAAAATATATTTCTATGAGACGGCGATGTCCGAAATGTGGCTCTTACTGAGCATGGAAATGCAAAAATGGCAGATTTAAGTGTCGCAAATGTAGATATACATATACTTTTAAAAGTATTTGGGATTCTTTTAGAATATCTGAGAAAGACAAAAAGGAAACTTTTGGAATATTTTGTTTTGGGTGTTCCTATTTATCAGCTGAGGTTTATAACTAAAGTATGTGATGAAACAATTAAAAAGTTTTTTAGAGTTATTCGCAAGTTGTTGAGTATTGAGGAAGAGTGTACTGAACCATTTACTGGGGAAATAGAATGTGACGAAACGACATTTGGCGGAAAAAAACACAGAAAACGAGGTTGGGGAGCAGCTGGGAAAATTATTGTTTTTGGCATTTTGAAACAGGATGGACAGATACGAGTTTTCCCAATTGCTGAAGAAAAAAAGATATTGTTCAAGAGTTGATACAACATTATACAAAGCCGGGTTCCATTTATTATACTGATGACTGGCATGCTTATGCCTCGCTGTCTCTTAGAGGCGACCATGTAGTAGTTAGCAAAGAAAGCTGAAATTTCATTTAGGTTTAATCATAGACATAAAGATTTTATCCGACGATATTAAAAATGTTAAAACATACTCCTTTTGATAAAAATTTGGTCCGAAATCTTTAGCCATTACCTTAAGATAAATTACAAATCTTTCAAGGGTTACACACTCTACATGCTCTAAAACCTTGCAGTATTGCCTCTGTTTTAGTTTTAAATTCAATTCTGTTATATTTTGATATTTTTTGTGCCCATTCGCAAGTTGGTCTGTGAAAAACTTTAGTCCTCATGTTACCAATGTAATAATTAGCACTTTCTTCGATAAAACTATCCTCCTCCCATAAACCTGTTTTGTTTTCTTTAGCTTCTCGCTGAAATTTAATAAAAAAGTTTACATATTTAACATTAGGTGGATATGTATATATTTTAGCATAACCATCAAGTAATAAACGAGCGTTAAACATATTTTCTCGTATTTCATCTTCGCTAAACTCTTTCGGTGGTTTCAACCATACATAAGCAAGCAACCGTCCATGTCTATCTCTTTTTTGAACATCAAACTCAAGCCAAACTTTTTTATATAACAAATTCTTCTTAGTATATCTAAGAGCTTTTTGTGCATAATATTTTTCTTCAGGATGTGACAGTTCAGGACAGTCCACTCCTATGAATCTTACTTTATCTTCAAACTCATCTGTTTCTATAGATATCGTATCACCATCTATCACAGAAGTAACATAAGCTTCCAAAATAGTGGGTTGTTCTATTGCTTTTTCTTCAGCAGAATATCCCTGCGGGTAAAGAAAATTAATTGGTAAGAATGTGTAAGATATAACAAAATATGCTAAGAAAAAATTTATAATTAACCTTAATGGTGTCCTATAGTATATTCTACGAATTTGTGATAAACATGACATAAATATTTAATCGTGAAAAATATTTGTAATTTATTTCAATAAATTAGCTTCTTTAAAGAACCCGTTAGCAATAAGAAATTCTTTTGCTTTATAAATTTCTTTATCGTCTATTTCAAACCTTTCTTTGAGCATCTTTGATGATATTCCTTCAACGAGTGTCCATAACGCAATCTGTTTTGATATAACAGAAAGTTTTTCAGCAGTTTTAAAATTAATTTTATTTAAAACTTTTATATTTTTGTTTGAAATATAAAACTCTGATTTTGTTAAAGGCCGTTTTTTCTTGAATCCTAAAGCATAAACTTCTAAAACATACCTTTTTGTTTGTTTTGGTAACAATTCAATTCTCTCCGTAACAATATATCGTTCGTTATCAACAACTTCTCCTTTTAGTTTAAATACTATTGCATCCTGTGAGAAAGAACTTACATTTTTTAATATACTTCCTGGCAAAACTTTATATCTTTGGATTTCGTTTGTTTTATTTGTGACGCACATCTCAACAGTGTCACCACATAGATAAATTTCTTCACTATCATTTTTTACAGGACTAAACGATACATCAAGTTTGTTTTTGATTATCCCGTATCTGATATCTTCCACACTATATGTTCCACGAGACAAAAAATACTGTGTTTTTCCACCGACATTAAAGTTAATTTTTGTTGATAAAACCCCTGCAGCGAATAAAGATGCTTGTTTTAAAATATCATTTTTTATTTTATCTGTCTCATCCTGTGTAATTTTTAAAACATTTTCTGGTTCTATCTTAACATCTATAGATACTCCGCCTGAAATACCATATTTATGGATACAAACATATCTATATTTTTTATCTTGCCATTCATGTTGCAGTTCACCACTAACATTCACACCTTTAACACTTTTTGGACAATGAAATTCTTTTGTTTTGTATTCATTAAGAAGATAATCAATATCTACAGGAACTCTTTCCTCAACCATAAATTTTGCTAATGCATATAGTTTGAATAACGCATGTAATCGTCTATAAACAAAATAATTATTACAAAAATCGTTGTATCTGTTTGTAAACAAATATGCGAACTTTTCTGCGAGTTCATCTCGTTCTCCAGAAAGTGAAACAAGCTTTTTTTCAGATTTATCTAAAAACTGTTTTTCAGTAAGCAGTGATATTTCACATTGTTTCACAATACCAACATCGCCATTATCTGATTTTGCAAACAAAATATTTGATGGATAAAACCAAAAACGGTTTAACGATTCTTTAGGTTCTACCTTACCAGAACAGGTTTTCATTTCTTCTTTCGCCGATTGGATAATTAGGTCTCTGTATGTATAAAAATCTGTGATTTCAGGGGTCACAACATTAGCAGCAATTTTTTTAAGCAGGTAGTCGGCATCAAAAAGCGTATAGCCAAAATATGTATTCTCAACTGGACCAAAAAATCTTACATCTTGAATTTTGTAAGGGTCAGCAGCAGTAACCCTCGGGTCAATAGTCACACCGGGCGGTTCGTTAGAAAATGTAGCACATCTTAATGCAACAACAAAATCGTCTAAAGTTAAAACATTATCACCTTTTTTACCAAATATAATGACATCATATGAGTGTTCATCAACAACAAAACCTTCAACAGATTCTATTGAATAAAAGTTTTCAATTTCGTCTGGTAGTTTAATTTTGTGTTCAACACAGTGTTTCACATTGTTTTGCAATTGAACTATAGAAAACACAATTTTATCATTTTGTTCAGCAACTAATGGATAAGAAACAGATAAGATAAAAATTAAGAAATAAAAAACCAAAATTTTTTCTGCAATTTTCATATATATAGTCCGTTTTAACATAATTGTTTAGACAAAATTTGATATAATTAATAGGGGTTTATATAACAAAACAATGTTCAAAGGAGAAATATCTGCTCTTGTACTTATGTTTCCCATATAATTTGTTCTGTAGATACACAAAAAGTGATACAACAAACCCTCTTTGTCAAAAGAAAATACTTCTTTTGAAAATTATATTTTATGATTCTTCAAAACTAGGATTATGTTTTATTTAATAGAGAAAGGACATTATTATTTTATTAATTATTAAAATTATTAACCTAAGATAATCAAACATAACCGCTATAAAAAAAAGCCATACAAAAATTTTGTGAAAATCTTTACGAAAAATAAGAGAAATTAAACCTGAGATAATAGCAATAGTTAAACAATAACATATAAATCTCACACTGAATTCTATTAACACAAAAGTTAAATCTTTTGGACCAAGTGCTAATTCATAAAAAAACAGAAGAAAACAACTTAGAATAAAAATTAAAGATTGTTCTATATTTTTTTCTTTTTCCTCTATAGGATATGAATCCACATAAACCAATGTCTCTGAATTATAATCAAAAACATAATATGTTCTTTCTGTGCGATCAGAAAATTTTTTGTCTATTAAAATTCCCACAAGTATTTCTCTTTCTGTATTATTTTTGTTACAGCGGAAGATACTATACCAACAATTTTCCCCTTGGAATTCGAGACCTTTCTTAAGAACTTCTAAATCATCTTCTTTGATATTTTTAATATATTCCCATACTACCTTCGGTAATTCAATTGAAGAGTTAACAACAGGATATTTTATAACTTCTTTCTCTTCTTTCTTGCTGAGATAAACAACACGAAGTTCTAACGGTAACAATTCTTCTAATGGTATAGTTTTTGAAAGTATATCTTTTATTACATCATCTTTTTCTTTATATTCTTTTTCCATTTGATTTTATACCTCCCATTATAAATTTTTCAGCCAGTCAGGAAATTAATTTTTCGTCGAAAATTTTAGGAATAACAATTTTTCCCACCTCCACCTGTTTTTATCGTCGACAACAATTTTTAAAATTATCAAAAAACATACTTTTTAGGTCTATTTTTTTAGTAGGTGGAGGTGGAATTTTTCTTATTCCATTTATTTCCTGACTAGCTGAGTTATTGTAAATTTTTTTTTTCTCACACTAACTTGACCTCCACCACATAATTTTTGTTATTATTTCTATACTATAAAATCTCATCTAGTCAGAAAATTCAGAAAGGAGGCCTTTATGTTTCAAAAATTTCTATTTAAACCATCAATCCCTACAAAAGAACATCTAAAAAAATTCGCTTTACTTTTTTTCTAATTTACCACTATTTGAGATCCCACATCGCAGAGGAAGAAATCCAATATACACTAAATTTAACCTTCTCTGTGCCTCAATATATAAAAACTTACGAGGCCTATCTACTTTCTCAGATCTAATTAGAGAATTTTATGATTTCCCAGAAGTAGCAAAACTTTGTCAAATTAAATTACCTATTAACAAAGAACTCTTTTCTGCTTTTATTAAAGATACTCCTAACACATTCTTCAAAACTATTCAAAAAACACTCATTGAAGAGCTAATCTCTCTTGGTGAAATAACAGGTAAATATCTCTCTTGTGATTCTTTTCCTATATTTGCTAACGTCAAAGAAAATAACTTTAAAACATATGTCCCAAATCGCTTTGATAAAACAAAAATTCCAGCCGGAGATCCAGACGCTACTTTAGGTACTTATGTTATATATCACCTAGAAAAGAAAATCGAGTATTTTTTGGGGATATCGCAATCACATAATAAACGACGCTATCTCTGAACTACCTATCGCTGAAATTACTAAACCAAACAACATCTCCGGCTCACTACTACTTATCCCACAACTTAATTTTGTCAAAGATACTTTCCATCTTGACATCCAAGCAGTTATCGGTGACTCAGAATTCGATTCCTACAAAAATATTGAATTCATCGTCAAAGAATTAGAAGCTGAACCAATAATCGCAAAAAATCCAACAGCTGGCTACAAACATCTATATAGAATTTCAAAAACTGGCGAACCAATTTGTATCGCCGGAATCACTATGGTATCACAAGGCAGATACTTCGATAAAGGAAAAAATCGCTTAAGACATAAATTTATCTGCAGAATCAAAACTCTAAAACTCTAAAAAGTTTCGCTAAAAAACAACCATTTTGCCCTTGGAATCATCCTAACTTCATAAATAACCGCTACGGATGTACCATAAATATCCGTATTGATGTCGATGAAAATATACGAAAATCTATAAATTACGGCTCACAAAAATTTAAAAAACTTTATAACCTTAGACCTAGCTCAGAAAGAATATTTTCTCATCTATTAAATTACTTCATCCAATACCTAACTGTTAGTGGCCTCGATGCAGTTAGCAATATATGTAGTATCGCTCATATCACTATCCTTCTTATAGCGTTAACTGCAGTAAAAACTAACCACAAGGATAAAATCAGATTTATCAAAAACTTCTTACAAATACTTTAACGCAACTTTTTGCTATTTTTTACCATCTTTTTGTATTTTTTATCAAACCACGAAATCGTCTCTCGTTGGAAAAATTTCTTGCTACTATAAATCAAAGAACCCTATCCGACGATACTACTTTTTTATCAACCAATTTCCTGACTCCCTAATTTATGCTTGGTTATTTCCCTTTAATAAATCTTCCCTTATTTTCCTCCCACCACTTCTGCCACTTTTCTGGGGCTTTTCCAAAATTTTGTCCTGTGATTTTCCGAAGTGTCCCGGCGACAGCGTTTCGGACATCTGAGTCTTCATCCTTCAATGTCTCAATTAAGGGCTCTACTGCCCGAGGGTCTTTTAGCTTACCAAGGGCTTCGGCTGCGCTCCTTCGGACATGCCAGCCTTCATCCTTCAGTGCCTCAATTAAGGGTTCTACTGCTCGAGGGTCTCTTAGCTCACCAAGGACATATGCTGCCCTCTTTCGGACATCCGAGTCTTCATCCTTCAATGCCTCAATTAAGGGCTCTACTGCCCGAGGGTCTTTTAGCTTACCAAGGGCTTCGGCT
>Ga0272449_1002587_pt1 | contig 16682 bp, 12 predicted proteins | sample YNPCB0241_FD_198679 | JGI IMG/M metagenome (GOLD analysis project Ga0272449, IMG submission 198679) | Hot spring sediment microbial communities from Yellowstone National Park, WY, United States - YNP-CB-024-1 | ecosystem: Environmental > Aquatic > Thermal springs > Hot (42-90C) > Sediment...
CTCTGCCTGGAGGCAGGCCACCCGAGCTTCCAGATAAGCCACTCGCTTCAACAGCAAATCGGTTCCCAGCCGTAGCTTGACCACGGCTGTAGTTTAGCACAATTCCTGCAAATGGGTAGGTAGTTACGCCTTCTCGCAGAAAGGCAAGTCCCTCATTTGGGCCCGGAACGATGTGTTGGCGGCTCTCTCATCATCACCGGAACGATGTCTTGGCATATGACACCTACTCCATACTTCCTACTCCCTACTCCATACTCCCCACTCCGTACCACCCATTCCCCTTCACCGCGTCCTTCCCCACATGGGTGAACTGGCCCCAGAGGAGATACGGCCAGAAGGGAGACCAGTCCTCGGCCTGGAGGGCGACGATGCCCAGGAGACCGGAGGTGGGGGATTCCCTCCGGCGGCGGGTGGAGTAACTCCAGACCTCCTCCCAGCGCAGACCGTTCTCCACGACGCGCACCCGTTCGGCGGCGGCGATCAGCCCCCGGGGGTCGTCAAAGACCAGGGGGGTGTCGGAGAAGTGGCGGGTGAGGGCCTCCAGCCGCTCCATCAGCCGCTGGAAGAAGGGCCGGAAGGCGAAGCGGTCGGGCTTGACCAGCGCGGCCCCCTGGATCAGCCGGGTGGGGGTGAGGAAGCGCAGGACGACCACCGCCCCCGGCGGCGGGACCGGCACGGCCAGGACCTGGTCGTGGGTGATGGGAACATCGGGGACGTGGACCATCCGGTCGCCGGAGCGGAGGACGGGCTGGCGGGCACCGGTGAGGGGGTTCTCCGCCCAGACCTCGCGGATAGTCAGAGTGCCCCGCCGCCAGACGGGGCGGGGGCGGCCAGGGGCTTCCTGGGGCAACCGGCGGCCCAGGCCGCCCCGCTCCAGTTCCGTCAGCGCCAGGACGACGTAGGGGAAGAGTTGCATCGCGCGGGCGTAGAGGGTGAGGCCGAACTCCAGGGGTTCCCCCGCCTCGTAGCGGAAGAAGAGGCGGTCCTCCCCCTCCACAGGGTGGCCGCTGCCGGGGAGGGGCGGCTGGACGGTGAAGGGGCGGGGGACGTCCCGGCCCCGGTCGCTTTCCGGCCGCATGGTGCTGACCAGGAAGGCAACGGGGCAGGCGGCCACCAGGGGGCAGAGGGCGCACTCCGGGGCCTCCCGGTTCGTGCAGAAGCGGTCCAGGAGGGCGTGGTAGAGGGCCCCCCGGATGGCTGCCCCCTGGTGCTCGTTCAGTTCCACTGGCGTCCGTACCTCGGTGACGAATCGGAGGCGGTGAGCGGTGAAGGCGTGCATCGCTGGACTTCCCGTCAGTGTGCCTCCAACTGGACATTCAGCGGTGTTTGCTCCAGATAAAAGTCCGGTAAGCAAAGGCGGTCATCGGGCCAGAGAAATTCCAGGTACCGAACCCGGTGCCTGCTTTTACCCCGCAGAATGACATAGCGCACCGTTCCCGCCAGGACCTCAAACTGCTGGAATCGGTCCGCACTGCGAGGCGGCAGTTCCAACCACCAGGTGACGACCTCGCCCTGCTGAAGACTGCCCGCGACTACCGCTGACAGACTGACGATCTGGACCATTGTCCGCTTCTTGCCCAGGAGGAAAGTCTGGCCTTCGGTAAACTCCTCCAGCAGTTCCCGGTGGGGTGAGAAAGCATAGGTGATCAGCCTCTGATCCGGTTTGATTGCCTGGATGGTGCCGTAGGTCGGGACGTGGTGAGGCCGCTCTTCCTTTTCTTCCAGACCACCTTTCTTGAAGACGTAACTTTGGCTGGTGCTGGGATAGAACTCATGTACCACGTTGAAAGCCGTGGTATCCAGCACCGCATCGGGCAGGTGAGGGCTCCTGTCAGCCATAAAGATACCAGGCAGGAACCAGATGGGCATGGCGGCCACATCGTAGGCCAGCGAGAAATCCTCCGGGTCATCTTTCAGGTTGATCAGGCGCGGCCGCCAGGTAGCACCTCGGGTCAGGCTGGCGTAGAGAGCCTCGCTGGTGACGTGGGTATGGGTGCGGTAGTCCGAGCCGAAGTCGGAGGCGATCACCGTGAAACGCCCGCAGTTGCGGAGGGTAATGGCTCGGGCGTAGAGCATGGCTCACCTCCTTAGCCCAGGGCACGCAGGTATTCCTCAAAAGCCTCCGTGAGTTTTCCGGCCAGGGTTTCTATTTCCTCGCCGAAGAGCGCCACGCTACCATTCAGGTCATCAAAGCGCACGTCCCGATGGGCGAAGCGGCTCTCCAGCGTTCCCTCATCCGCCCACTGAAGCATATCCAGCACCGAGAAGCGGGGATAGCCAGTAGCCACCACCAGGAAGCGGGTCTCAAACTTGCCGTGGTTCGCCGAGTATTTGCCGTAGCCATGCTCATCGGCCCGGCGGACGGCGTGCAGATAACCGGCCACGTCCAGCAGCGTCGGGCTCTCAATGATAGTGATAAACGGGAAACGGGTACCCGCCTTAACATACTCATAGAGGTGATAGGTCTCGGGGCCCCGGGCCTTGTTCACATCTTCGTAGACCTGATTGCCGATGCCCATCCCCTCTTCGCTGCCCTCCATGGCGATGCAGTCTTCGGCGGCTTCAATGGAGTATGTGTCAAAGTAACGGATGCGCGAGAACGTCGCCCCCTTGCCGGCTTCCAGGCCGCCGAAGAGGGAGCAGTTCCAGCAGGCAACACACAGGGCATCGGGGATAGTGCAGGGCTTATCAAAATGGGTCTGGAAGTAGTCTTCCCAGCCCTGGCCAGTACGCTGTTCCACCATTTCGCGGAACAGGCTCATATGGGCTCGCCGCTCAATCCCCTTGAGTTTGCGGCCGATGAACTCGGCCCGGGTCTTGCCCAGGAGTTCCAGTTTATCCACATAGGACTCAATGCCATAGCCCTCGTGGGACACGGGCAGGAAACGGGACTTCGCCGTCTTGATGCCGACGATGGTCACCGCCCGGCGGGTAAAAATCGGTTGGGCAACCCGTCGCTTGTTCACCACCCTGGGAATCAGAACATCAACGGCAGCCATCTGCTGGATGAAGGGTGCGATCGTGTCCATGGTTTTTCCTCCTCCTTGAGTTTATGATATAAATGAAGGTTATTTCTCGGTTGCTTCCTCAGTTGCTCTGAGGGCCTCTATCTCGGGCAACTTCCAGCGGTAGCGCTGGCGATTGGCGATGAGAAACTCCTCGGCCTCGGCCACGATCTTTTCCAGCCGCTCTCCCTCGCCGTAGACCTCGGCCAGTCTGGCGATATACGGTTGTACCACCTGGCGGAAGTTGGCCCGGATGGCGTCTTCTTCCAGGGCCTCGGGTTTCCCCCGGCTGGCCTCCGCATAGGCGCCGGTGAGCAACCGCCGGGGGTAGAGATATTCGTAGGCCCGGGCGTAGAGGCTGCGCTTGAGATGGTTCAGATTATCCTTGCGACCCTCAAAGAGGATCCGGTGTTCCAGGAGCCACTGCTTGAGGGCCAGGAGTTCCGGGAATTCTTCCTCCCGACGGCGGTTGCTGGCATCGCGCAGGACCTTGCTCTTCCATTCCTCAAAGCCCGCTTCCACATTATCGTAGCGGCGGATGAGTTCCAGGAGCCGACGGGGGTACTTCTCGTAGGCTGTGGGCGGCTCGCTCAGGAAGAGCGGCAACAGGTCGCCCCCCAGGCGGTCCAGGGTGCGGAAGAGAAGTCCGCAGAACTCCTCCAGTTGGGCTGTGTCAACCTGCTTTGGCATCTTGTCACCTCCTCATCTTGAGATGTAACTGCTGCGGCCTATAGGTGTTTGAGTTGGTCTATGAGTTTCAGATACTCTATCCCATCCACCACCCCCGTTCCTTTGATGAACTCATTGGAAAGGCGTCTGTAGCGGGCCTCTTGCAGGTCATCTCCACCCCGCAAAGGTGAGTTTCGCAGGATGTCGGAGAACATACCCAGCGGGTCCTCCTCCAGCCGCTCGGCCAGGAGGATCCAATCGGCCAGGAGCGAATGTCCCTCCCGCCCCTTCGCTACCCGCCGGGCAAAGTTCACGATGGCACTATAGCGCCGCAAGGCCTCGTCGGCATTCTCGGCCCTGCCGTGAACATAGAAGGTGTTGGTGTCAAAGCCACCCGGGGCCAGAGTGGGCACCGATTGGAAGTAATATGGCCCATCGCAGCCGCACAGTTTGCGCAGGAGAGCCAGCAGGGTGAAGACGGCCAGGCGGCTGCGGGAGAAACGCCGCTGGACGAAATCCAGCGCCTCGTCCCGGCCAGGCTGGAGTTGAGGCAGGATAAAGGCGAGCAGGCGGTAGTGGCCTACCCCCAGGGGCAGGACCTGGGCCTGCACATCGGTGCGCATCTGCCCCAGAGTTTCCAGGCCAGGGGCTACCGCGTCGTCGGCGATCAGCGCGGCAAAGGCTTCTTCCCGGCTGAGGGCTTCGCCTGTCACCCGGCGTTCCGCTGCCCGCCTGGCTACTTCTTCCCGGATGTACTCTACTGAGAAAAACCGCTTCTCCTCTCGCGCTCTTCGCCTGAAAGAGCTGATCAGATCAAAGAGGTCGTCAATCATAGCGGCGATCTGCTGTGCCCCGGCCTCGTCATGGTGGCCGTAGTGGAAGATCAGGTTGTATTGTCTGGGGACCGGGTAGTCCTTGCCTTTGGGCTGGGGCCGGGCATTATGCATCCCCAGAAGTTTGGTGATCAGATAGCTACTGATGCCACATCGCCCGCATAAGGCCTCCTCAAAGGGTTGCTGCTTGGGTGACTGGTTGTAAAAGCGGCCAGCCCCGAATCCAGCGGTTATGTTCTTCTCTACAATAACAGCAGCATCGGCGCCACAGAAGCGACAGGGTAACCCTCCCTTCACACCTTCTGCCAGCGTCAGAAAGCCGAGTTGTGCCCCTTGAACCAGCACCCCGGCCACCTGTTCAGTGCTTAACGTCAGCATCTTACCCGCCAGATTGGCCGCCAGGGCTTCTGCCTGTCCCCGCTCTATCTGCTGTTCAACGTTGCCCAGGAAGCCGACAATCGCTTCCTGGAGTTGGGCCCGGTCAATCACCTGACCCTTCTTCCGTTCGGTGAAAACTCCCTTGTCAAAGTCCGCGCCGGGCTTCAGACCAAAAACTGCACGCATGGCATCAGGAGGAAGTAGATTCTCGTCCATGGCCCGTTTCAGAAAGGCGTGAAAACTTTGCATTTCGGCACCGTCCCTGGCATAGAAAAAACTCAGGATGGCCAGGATAACATTGATGTTCGTTTCCCCATCTCCTGCCAGATAACGCAACCGTTTGTTGACTTTGCTCAGCAGTGCAGGCAAAAGGGAACGGGGAATAGCGAAGACCGGAAAGGGCTCAATGTTACTCTTGTAAAAAGTCAGCATCCGCCCTACATCCCCGTAAATGCCTCTACCCGGGTTTTCATCGGCCAGGTACAGGTCGGGCAAGCAGGACAGCACTTCCTGCCGGAACGCTTCGGCAACCTCTTCCAGAGTCGCACGGCCGTGATAGAGATAGTAGCAGTTCTCCAGGTCGTTGGCCAGAAGAGCTATGCGGCCCTGGTCCTTTTGCTCTACAGCCCGCAAGAGCGCCTTGCTCAGAAAGTCGTTGAGGAGCACGTTGCCCAGGAAGACCTCCTCTCGCCGCACCACCGGCGCGAAAAAGCGGATGAGGGCCAGGAGAGAGCCATCAGGAAGGCCACACTCCCAATAAGCGGCGCCATCGGCAACCAGCGAGGCGATCGCGTTGCCGCTGATCGTTCCTGACACCCCCCATCGGGCAAGGGTTTCGTCGGCCGCCTGAGCCACAAACGTAAACGCCTCTTTGGTCATTGTATTCCTCCTGCAAGTAATGTCAGGGTCTCTTTCAATCCGTAGTCCCGTGGATCATAACGCCTGATACCTTCTTCAATCGCGTCCGCATTGGCGATCAGGCGTGCAAATATGTCTCTCAGATGCTGTGCCTGTCCAAAGAGCGTCTGGTAATCTTTCCCCTGCTCGTGACAATATGAGGCTATCAAGTCACTGATGATCACCAGCCCGCCCAGAGGATGGTACTCAAACAACAAATCCACCAGGGTAATGCGCCGTTCCTCGTTGGGGTAGAAACTGGTCCACTGGCGGCGGATCAGAGGACGGAGGTCACCCGCCCTATCCCGTTCATAGGAGAGGTAGAACAACCCGTGGTGGGTCACAGCGAAGGCCCAGATATGATCCATAGCCCCTTTCAGGTTCATCAGGTTCAGGTCGTATCCAAAGGCTCCTCGCAGTTCCTGTTGGATGGCTTCTTTGCTCTCCTCCACTAACCGGGGGTGGTCGTAGTCAAAGGTGCTCGCTTCGTGCTTTATCCTTTTGCCTGGCAAGGGCTGGCCTTGCGCCGCTGCTTCCAGCATGACCTGAAAGTCCGGGTCCAGTTTGCCCACATCGTGGACGAACGTAGCAAAGATCAGCCGGTCCAGCCGGGGGCCAGGCGCTTCTCTGACCAGCCGGGCCACCCGCAGCGCCACATCCACACAGGCCATAGAGTGATCATAAAGGCTCTGGCAGCCCGTGGATTTGCCCAGAGTGGCCCTGTATCTATCCAGCAAGGCGGACATGCTCCACCAGCCTCCGGTAAACCTCAAAGCAGGCCCCTGTCACCCGGTCCAGGAGTATTGGCCCGATGATGCGACCCCCCTGTACGTCCAGGGTCTGCCAGTCGTAGATTACCTCCTCCCAATCCAGAGCAGACACCCTCTCCAGCAACTTCTCGGCCTCCTCCTGGCCATACCCATAGAGGAGTAGCCAGGTCTGATTGGGAATCATCAGAGGGTTCCCCAGGCGGTCTTCCACTGGTTCAGCAACCCCATTTTGATCCACCCGTAACAGGTAAACATTGCCCTGACCCAGGACGAAGCGGGCATGGGGCGTAAAGAACAGGGGAAGCGCCTGACCCACCCGGAGCAGAAGGCGGGGTAGGGGCTTCGCCCCCTGCTCCTGAAGTTTGGAAAGAAAACCCTTCAGATTCTGGGCAATATCGTCCTTAAGCGAGGCCAGCAGATGAGAGAGGGTTCTGCCCTGGCTCACCGATTGCGGGCTGAAGAGTTTCAGGTAGTCAGCACCAATGCCATAGCCTGCTCGCAGATGCCACCGGCCATCCTGCCACCAGAAGAGGGCCTGGCTGGCCTCCAGTGTGGCCTGGACATCCACCACGATCTTCCAGGCAGCAGATTTCCACAGGAACTCCATGTATCCCATTTCTGCCCTAGCCATCTCAAAGGGCGAATCAGACGGCAAAAGTCGGTCGTTCGGCACTTTACGCAGGATGTAGAAGGGCTCGCCGCTTCCCCTGCCCTGCAAAGCGACCTCGGGAAGCGTCCCTCGCAGGCCATAGGCGAAGGGCAGGTTGGCCTCCTGGATCTGAGAGGCGAGATCTGCGATTCCCTTTCCAAACATCTCCTGATTTAACCAACCGCCGATTTCACCCAACTGAGCGTTGACCAGCCAGTGGGTGGCATCCAGGAAATCCGATCCCTGGGCGTAAAACCGGGCCGGAAATATCCTGGCAATCATCTCGGAGAACTCCTCCCGGTTCATCTGAGGCCGATGACTTTGATCCAGGCGCATATACGTCTTCCCGTCCCTGATCAGAACGACCACTTTGCCCTGGATGCCCGGCCGACGCCCCACCCGCCCGAAGCGCTGCAGGAAACTGTTGCCATCGCATTGCTCAGTGATCAGCACGTCGGCAGCAAAATCCACTCCCACTTCCACCGCCGGCGTGGAGATCAACACGGCGCGAGGAAGCCCGGCAAAAGCCTCTATCAGCCCCTGGCGCTCGGTTTTAGTCATCTTGCCGGTATAGATGACAACTGGCACTCCTGTGTCACCCCAAGAGGCAATGTGTCTGGTTTCGGCATCCAGATTGCCATTGTTCAGGGCTTGTCGTATCCGCTCCGCCAGTTCCTCTCGCGCTGAGTGGTCTTTGATCAACCATCCCAACCAATGAAAAGCCAGGCGGCGCTGAGCCAACTCCTGGGGTGATATCTTGTGTGCAGTGGCCTGTTCGGGCAATTCCACGGTGTATTTCAGATAATTTGTGACGGCTTCAGCCAATTCTGGCCCTGCTCCCGCTTGTCGCAGAGCCGCAGTAACCTCTTGGAAGTCGGGAGCGGTCACGCAGGTGAAATCCTCTGTCCATATACGCTCCACACCAGCCTGGATCTGGCTGACCTGGGCTTCCAGGGCCTCCAGCAAGCTTTCCGGGGCTCCTCTATCTTGGGCAACAGGCAACGCAGCACGCCATAACAGCCGGGATAACCTTCTCTGTCCTACCAGCCGTCTGTTAACACCTTCAACCAGGTCGTGCTCGTCGTCCCTGGCTACTGCGTACACTATGCGCTGGAAACACTGCATCTCTTCTTCTAAGAGGCGAGCCATATGGGCCATCAAGACGTCGGCAGGTATATCTACAGATTGTCCTGGCTCCAGGTCTTTCAGGTAAAAAGGCCCTTCTCGTTTCAGCCATCGCTCAATCTCGGCAACGGCTTCGGTCGCGATTCCTTCTTTCTCCATCCAGGCTTTAAACTTCTCCCACGGGATACGCCCAAAACGCCATAGCAGGTCAGGCGATAGGCGGGGCCGGGATTTGCCCTGGATGCCCTCAAAGACCCGATGGGCCAGATCGGCAGAGTTGAAAACCAAAAGCACCTTCTGTGCTCCATCAGCCAGGGCGGATTCCACGGCATTTACCAACTTGTCCCGACGTTCGTTGTACCCGTTGGTTGGCTCCAAAAAGGTGACCTCTACATCCCCACACCTGGATCGGCCGTGCACTTCTTTACCTTTGGTCAGGTGGCGTAGTTCGGGTGTAGGGGTAGCGGTGAGTATGTGCCAGCGCGGACATCTGCCCAACCTCTTGGCCAATAGGTGGACCCGCTGCTTGAGATATGCAAGATTGCGCAGCATCAGCCCGTTGAACAGATGTGCTTCATCCACAACAAACTCGTCCACAAGTGCCAGACCATAGATCAGCAGGCCACTATACTTCACATTCTTGCGGAAGAACCAATAGACCTCATCAGGGGTTGCCAGGATGACAGGCTTGTTCAGGGTGCTCATCAACTCAGTGCGGGACATGCCGCCCTGCAACTGGCCGATCTCCAGGCCGGTGATCTGACCCAGGGTATCCATCACCCGGCGCTGGTCTTCCATCAGGGCAATGGTGGGGTACATCAGGAGTATCTTCCGGATTTGCCCGGTTTTCAGTTTGTTGAATAGCGGCACAGCGACTGCCAGGGTTTTCCCTGCTGCCGTCCCGGCCACTAAGAAGACCTCCTGGTTCCCCATTACCAACTGAAAGACTTCAACCTGATGGCGAAAAGGAGAGGACGCCCGGCCATCTGGAGTGCGTGTGTATTCTTGGAAAAGTTCCAGCATCGGCCGAGGCACATCATTGTCTATATCAGGTGGTTGGTTGGTAACTAAAACCGACAAAGGCATTTACCCTCCTTATAGGGAAAACCATTCCTCTATCACCCTCTCTATCTCCTCCCTCACCCCCGCAAACCGCCCATCCAGCAGGAACTTCCAGGCTCGCACCTCCTCCCCCAGCGGCACGAAAGTGGGATCGGTGATGCCCGCTTCTTGCGCCGCACGAATGCTCTCCTGGATACGCCCGGCCATCGGGCTCAGCAGGTTGCGAGAGTAGGCTGCCAGGTGTGGATTGCCCAGGATAGTTTCCACATCCTCTGGCACCAGCGGTAGTCCGTTCAGCCGCAGCAGGTCACTGATGGAACTTTCATCAGCCTCTACCAGCAATTCTATCAGCAGGCAGCCAGCCTGGTATTTCACCTCGTGCTCCGGGTAGAGTTGCTTCGCCACCCAATCAGCCAATCCCTCAGCCAGCAGAGTGTAGAGCAGGGAGAAGCCCCGAAACTGCTCCAGCGTTCCCTGGGCGATGTGTACCAGTTCATGAGCAATAACCGACTCGGGCACCGAGGTCCCTCGGACCACCACGGTGCCCGGGTAGCGATGAGTTGCCAGCGTCTCTTCATGAAGTCCGGGATCACAAACGATACGAGTGGGAGGAAGGTCACAACCATACCGGGCCAGATAATCCCTTACCCTCTTCTCAGCCCCCCGCAGTCGCCCTTCCAGATCCAACTCCATCATTCTCCCTCCGTTTCCTGGTTCACCGACTCGTTCACTTCTGCTGCCCTCCGGTGCTCCTCCGCCACCCGTTCCCGGAGCCAGTCCGGCTCCAGGACCTGTACCCGACTGCCATAGTACAGAAGCCAGTTCACCATCTCCGGCGTAATGCCCACACAGAACTTCACCAGCACGCGACCATCGGGTAACATCTCACTGATCTGGCTTTTGTGCCAAATTTCCTCTGCCACCCAGCGGCCAGCCTCCGGTTCAAAGAGCAACACCACCCGTTCCGGTTCCCTGGATGCTCCCCGCATCACTCCCCAGGCATCACCCAAATAGGCATCCAGGTCAAAATCTGCCGGGATGGTGTAGGTTGTTTCCAGAAGTTCGGCCTCCTGCACCCGGTCCACCTTGAACTGAATCACCTCCTGACGCAGATGATCGTACGCGATCAGGTGCCAGGAGCGACCATAGGGCATAATGTGATAGGGCTCCACAACTCGCTCTTTCACTTCACCGCCGCGGGAGGCCGTGACGTACCGGATTCGGACCTGTCGCCGTTCAGCCAGAGCCCGATGAAGAAGGGTTAACATTTCCTGCCGATGAGCCCGTACAGCCCGGCGCGGCAGTTTCTCCAGCGCATCCCTCAGCAGTCGGCCCATTCCGGCGGGGAAAAGAGATTCCAGACGGGCAATCGCCGCTGCCAGTTCTGCCGAGTTGATGCCCGGGATCGCCTGGGCCGCCCGGGCAGCGGCCAGAAGAGCCAGGGCCTCTGAGAAAGAATATGTTGCGACAGGCAACTGGGGCAGTCGTTCAAAATAGTACGTTCCATCCTCATGTCGTAAAGAGAGGCCCAGACGGTAACGGATGAGTTCCAGGTCCTTCTGAATCATTCGTTCGGAGACCCCGTAGTACTCTGCCAAAGCCCGTCGGCTCCAATAGCGAGGGCGTAAGGTGATCCACTGGATGATCTCCAGCACACGCGCGGTCCGCCGAATGGTGTTATCTCGTCCCTGACCTGGCATCTGGGTCATAGTTTTCTTCCGCTTTTTGGCCTAATTATACCACACTCGCGAGAACGCAGCGGTTCCCGCCCCGGAGAGCGTCACGGGTTTGGGACATGATTCTGGACTCCCTCCAGCGGCCAGTCCACGCTCAGGCCAGCACCTGACGGATGTCGTAGCCCGCTAACTCAAGAGAATTTTCCCCTTGGGCCTCCTGCCCAAGTGTGCTATAATGGGCTGTGAAGGAGTGCAAGACTACCAGAGAGTAAGATCGCACGAAAAGAGGGCCGCTGGCCGTTATGCGGACTGACGAATCCTACCCGAGCGCTATATGCGCGCGGCGCAGGCATTGCATCCATGCCTGTTCCCTTCTGGACCTGATCGTCAGGACGGAAGCATTGCAGACGCTCTCGCCCTTCTGCGGGAGATTCTCATCCAGGGACATTTGCCTGTATGACGGAGCGTGAGCCTCTTTTCGCCCGATGGCATCGGCCGGCGCGCTGGCCGGTATCGGTATCTCATCTCTGGCCGCTGACGGTCCTGCTGGGCATCTTTGCGTTTCTGAACACTCACCCCATCCGCCCCCACGACTTCTGGTGGCATATGGCCGTGGGGCGGGAGATTCTCGCCACCGGGCATATCCCCTCGGTAGACACCTTCTCCTTCATTGCCGCCGGGACACCGTACCCTTCCTACGCGGCCTTCTGGCTGCCGGAGGTGGTGCTCTATGGCCTCTATACTCTGGGCGGACCGGCGCTGGTCGTCTTTGTCCACAGCCTGACGGTCACCGCCGCGTATGGGCTGACCATCGCTCTGGCCTGGCGCATCTCCGGAAGTCCCCGCATCGCGGCGGCGGCCACCCTCTTCGCCGCCGCGCTGGGGATCAACGACTGGAACGTCCGCCCGCAGGCGTTCACCTTTTTCCTGGCCCCGCTGTTCCTCTGGGCCGTCCACGAAATCCGCTGTGGCGCAGGCTTTAGCCTGCAACCCTGCATCCGGGGTTCCGGTCTGCGCTGGCTGGCGGTTTTCCCGCTGGGGATGGCGCTCTGGGCGAACTGCCACGGCTCTTTCCCGCTGGGGCTGCTGATCGTTGGGCTCTGGGGGGCGGATGAGGTCTGGGGGGCGGTGCGCGGGGGAGAGGGCGGGTGCGGGAGCGCCCGCCCTCTCCCCCGCATCGCGGCGGGGGGGCCCCCGCGGGGGGGCGGCCCCCAGCGCTCTGGCGCTGGCCGCCGCCGCCAGTCTCCTCAACCCGCGCGGGCCGCGGGCCCTCTCGTATCTGGCCGGGATGTCTGTCCACCCCGTCATCCAGGGCATGGTCCCCGAGTGGGCCCCGCCGACGTTCTCCACCCTCACCGGCGCGCTGTTCCTGATAGGGCTGCTGGCGACCGCCGCGCTGCTGGCCATCTCCCCCCGTCGCCCTGAACCGCTGGAATTGCTCCTCTTCCTGGCTTTCGGCGCACTGGGCCTGCGGACCACGCGAGGGGCCATCTGGTTCGGCCTGGCCCTGGCACCGGTGTGGGCGGCGCATTTATCGGCTGTATCCGGCACTTCGCTGCGCTCTGCGCCTCCCTGCAAAGGCGATCTCCCTGCCACCCTGCTGGCAGTCATGCTGACCGCCAGCGCGCTGGTCACCCTCCCCTGGTTCAAGGAACGGTTACCCTTTCCGCCTGCGAAGGCGGGCCTGGTCTCTGCCGAGACCCCGGTGGCGGCGACGGAGTTTCTCCTGCGGGAGCGTCTGCCGGGCCCTCTGTTCCATGCCATGCCCTTCGGCAGTTACCTGGTCTGGGCCGCGCAGCCGGATTACCCCGTCTTCGTGGACTCGCGGATAGAACTCTACCCGGTGGAGGTCTGGCTGGACTACCTGCACATCTCGGCGGCCAGGTGCGGGTGGGAGGAGCAGCTGGCCCGCTACGGGGTCCGCACGCTGATGCTGAGCCCGCAGGAGCAACCCGCGCTGGTGGCGGCCGCGCGGGCGTCTCCCCACTGGCGACAGGTCTACGAGGACTCCGCTACCATCATCTTCGTCAGCAGGTAGCGGGGGGATGGGGGTCGAGGGCGGCGGCTTCGCCGCCGCCCTCAACTCCTATCTTATCCTCTCGCGAATCCTCTTTGCCAGCGCCCGGGCCCGCTGCGGCGCGTCCCCCACATACCCGGAGACGTCCAGCAGGGAGCGGATGCGCTCCGCGGGCAGGTGGGCCGTCAGGCGGGGGTCGGTTGCCAGTTGGTCCGCCAGCGGGTTGGGTTCCCCCCGCCGAATCGCCTCCCACGCGGCCATGCTGTGGGCCCGCAGGACTTCGTGCATCTCCTGCCGGTCGGCGCCGGCCCGCACCAGTTCCATCAGCAGCCGCTCCGTCGCCGCGAAGGTCCCGTAGGTGGCCAGGTTGCGCTGCATGGCCGTCGGGTCCAGCACCAGCCCCCGCACCAGGCGGAGCGCGCGGCGGAGCATCTCGTCGGTCGCCAGGAACCCCTCCGCCAGAAACACCCGCCGGTTGGCGGAGTCGTCCAGTGTCCGCTCCAGGAGCGACCCGGCGGCGTTCTCCCACGCCACTGCCGGCAGTGCCGCCACGTAGCGAGCCAGGGAGCAGATGTTCTCCGCCTGGATGGGGTTGCGCTTGAAGGGCATGGCGGAGGAGCCGACCTGGGCGCGGCCGAAGGGCTCGCTCCATTCCCCCGCCAGCGGCGACTGCAACAGCCGCAGGTCCATCGCGAACCGGTGCAAACTCTGGGCGATGCCCGCCAGTGCCACCATCACCTCCCAGTCCTGGCGGCGCGGGCAGACCTGAGTGGTGACCGGATAGGCCTCCAGTCCCAGGAACGCCATCGCCCGCCGCTCCATCCCGGCGGGGTCCAGGAGTTGGGCGTAGGAGGCGGCGGTGCCGACCGCGCCCTTGAACCCCTTGCCGCGCAGGCGCCCCAGGAGTCGGTCCACGGTCTCCAGGTCGTCCAGCAGGTCCTGGGCGTACTGGGCCATCCGGTAGCCGACGGTCGTCGGTTCGGCGGGCTGCAGATGGGTGTAGCCCATACAGGCCAGGTCCGCCGTCTCCTCTATCCGGTCGGCGAAGGCCAGGAGCAGGTCGCGCAGACGCTGCCGGACCAGGGTCAGCGCTTCCCGCAGCCGCAGCGCGTCGGCGTTATCCAGAATGTCCTGACTGGTGGCGCCCAGGTGGAGAATCGGCCCGCCGATGGGACACTGTTCGGCAAAGGTCCGCAGTTCCGCCACCAGGTCGTGGTGGATTTCGGCCTCTATCTGCTCGGCGCGGGCGATGTCCACGTCGTCCTGATGGGCCTCCAGGTCGGCGACCTGCTCAGGGGTGACCAGGCCCATTTCGGCCTGGGCTCGGGCCAGCGCCACCCAGACCCGGCGCAGGAGTCGGCGGCGGTGGGCCTCGCTCCAGATGCGGCGCATCTCCTCCGAACCGTAGCGCCAGGTGAAGGGGGAAAGATAAGTCTCGTGGTCAAACTGTCCGCTCATTTCTGCCTCCTGGGGGGTATTATACCATCCTTCACCGGCGGAGGAAGGGCTTGCGTCCCGCCCGGATTCCAGTACAATAAGGCCGCGATGGAAATCATCCTCACCCACGAAAACGCCGATTTTGACGCCATCGCCTCGCTCCTGGGGGCACAGAAACTGTTCCCCGAGGCGGTGCCGGTCCTCCCGCGCCGGATCAACCGCAACGGGCGCGCGTTCCTCTCCCTCTACGGCGCGGCCCTTCCCTTCGTCCATCCCGACGACCTCCCCCGCCGCACCGTCCGGCGGGTCATCCTGGTGGACACCCAGGCGCTGACCACCGTCCGCGGCATGCGGCCCGACACGCCCGTGGACATCATAGATCACCACGCCCTGAGCCGGGAACTCCCACCACACTGGACGTTCTGGGGGGAGCCCCTGGGGGCGACGACGACGTTGCTGGTGGAGGAGATGGCCCAGCGGGACATTTCCGTGACACCCATAGAGGCCACGCTGCTCCTGATGGGGATTTACGAGGATACCGGCAACCTGTCCTATATGACCACCACGGCGCGGGACGTGCGGGCGGCGGCATGGCTTCTGGAACGAGGGGCCAGCCTGACCATCGCTGGGGAGTTCCTCCAGTACCCGCTGACACCCAGCCAGCAGGAGTTGTACGAGCAACTGCTGGAATCGGCGACGACCCACCGCATCGGCGGTCATACCATCGTTGTGGCGGCCGGACGGGCGGGGAAGTACGAAGAAGAAATCTCCACCCTGGCCCACCGGCTGCGGGACATGCTGGAGCCGTCGGCCCTGTTCGTTCTGGTTGCACTGAACCACCACGTCCAACTGGTAGCCCGTTCCTCCACCGGCGATATAGACGTCGCGGCGGTTGCGGCCCACTTCGGCGGCGGTGGACATCCCCGTGCCGCTGCCGCCCTGGTGCGGGACCGGACCCTGGAATCGGTCCGCGCGGAACTGCTGGAGTTGCTCCCCAGCGCCGTCCGCCCGGCGGTGACCGTCCGGCAGATTATGTCCCGGGGCGTCCAGGTCCTCTCCCCCGATACCTCCATCGCCGAGGCCGACGAGCGGATGCGTCGGACCGGCCATGAGGGCTTCCCGGTGGTGGAGAATGGCCGCGTCATCGGCCTGCTCACCCGTCGGGCAGTGGACCGGGCGGTTCAGTTCGGCATGGCCGCCGAAAGCATCCGGCAGATTATGGAACCGGGCAGCGTCACCGTCTCCCCGGACGATTCGGTGGAGAGTCTGCAGCGGCTGATGTTGGAGACCGGCTGGGGGCAGGTACCGGTGGTGGAGAACGGCGAAATCATCGGCGTCGTCACCCGTACCGACCTCATCACCCTGTGGGGGAAGGCCGGGCCGGGCCCCTCCCGCCGGGAGCAAATCGCGGCCCTGCTGGAGGCCGCTGTGCCGCCCCCGGTCCTGACCCTGGTCCGGCGTGCCGCCGAGGCCGCCCAGCAGATGGGGTTCAGCCTCTACCTGGTCGGCGGGCCGGTGCGGGACCTGCTCCTGGGGCAGCCGGTGGTGGACCTGGACCTGGTGGTGGAAGGGGACGCCATCCGTCTGGCCCGTCATCTGGCCCATCAGTTCGGCGGGCGGGTGGTGGCCCACCGGCGCTTCGGGACGGCGAAGTGGCTGCTGGACGACCGGGTCTGGCAAGGGATGGGAGGGCCGCCGCCCCCCGACCGGGCCATCGCGGCGGTGGACTTCGCCACGGCCCGAACGGAGTTCTACACCCATCCCACGGCGCTCCCCGAAGTGGAGCGCAGTTCCATCAAACAGGACCTCCACCGGCGGGACTTCACCATCAACACGCTGGCCATCCGGCTGGACCCGCCGCACTGGGGGGAACTGCTGGATTTCTACGGCGGCGAGAACGACCTGCGGGAGGGCGTCATCCGCGTCCTGCACAGCCTGAGTTTCATAGACGACCCGACCCGCATCCTGCGCGCGGCCCGTCTGGAGGCCCGCCTGGGGTTCCGCCTGGACCCCCGCAGTGAGGCGCTCATCGCCAACGCCCTGCCCATGCTGAACCGGGTCAGCGGCGACCGCATCCGGCATGAACTGGAACTGATCCTGGCGGAGGACGAGCCGGAGCGGGCCCTCTGTCGGCTGGAGCGGCTGGGGGTCCTCCCGCAGATTC
>Ga0272449_1002588_pt1 | contig 16680 bp, 19 predicted proteins | sample YNPCB0241_FD_198679 | JGI IMG/M metagenome (GOLD analysis project Ga0272449, IMG submission 198679) | Hot spring sediment microbial communities from Yellowstone National Park, WY, United States - YNP-CB-024-1 | ecosystem: Environmental > Aquatic > Thermal springs > Hot (42-90C) > Sediment...
ATTAGAGAGCTGGGCTTAATTTTAATCGAAAACAGGTTTCTGTCTTCTTTCCTTTTCTTCACAACGTTCTCCATTATTTTAATGAACTCGTCCTTGTTCCAATCAAGAAAGATATTGATAAACTTGAAAACATATGAAAGGTCATTTGGGCTTACTTTTATTATTTTTTCAGTGCTTTCCATTTTGTACCTCCTTTTGTTTGTGTAAAATTATAAAGCAAAAAATTGTGAATTGTCAAGTTTGTAGATTTTACAACGGTTTTGCGTGACAAAGCAAAAAAATTTTTAACGCTATATAACGAATCTTTTTGACTCACTTTCATTAACTTTTCAATAGCGTTTTCCATATTTTAACCAACTAAAACCATTAACTCATTTATAGTGGACAACATATCCTCAAAGGTATTCCCATAACTCCGCAAGAGATCCGAGAATGGCTTAAAAAGTCTACTTTCAACCGTATCATCCTCAAAATGTTCATTGTATAAGGCATAAAGGAAGTTCAGGAAAACGAACATACCGTTTTCAATAGCGTATAGATGGCTCAAAACTTTCGAATGAAGAATTCCTCTGCTTTCGAAGTTTAAATACTTTCTACCCCGTGCCCATCGTAAAGTCTTCAAGTAATTATTATACCAAATACTCCACACAATTATAACGCTATAATAGTCTTTATTGGAACCAATTTTGAAATTAACAGTTATGTCGAAAAGTCTTGCTATCTTTTCATTGTTCGGTTTAATTTCAGGTAAGGTTTCGGTAGAAATTGTAATCTCAACTTCAGGGTCAACATCCTCAACAATACGGTATATGTTGAAGAGTGAAAGGTTTTCAATTTTTATGCGTTCGCCTCTTTCAAATTCAACGCCCAATTTTTCAGCAACAGTATGTCTCGGAATTGAAGAATATCTATAAACTGGAAATAAAAGGAATTTCGGTCTTATAACCGCTTTGTAGTCTAAATACTCAATGGCTGGGGCTTCAACAGGACGCCACCTTATATCCTTTCTACCAACAGCCTTCAGATATTCATCGTGATCCCACTTTATAAAATCAGTTAAGAATCTGTGTAATGGAACAATGTATTCGGGTTTTATCTTCATAATTTCTTTTGTTTTTTCCAGTTTCATTTTGCCCCCACCAAATTTTAGACAAATAAAGTAAGAATTCCTATGTTATCCACAACCTCTTCAAAGGTATCACCACAACCTTTAAGAAGGTTCCTAAGTGGTTTCAATAGATCATACTCAAACGAATCCTCTTGAAAGCCTGCATAGATAGTGTATAGCAAGTTGACTATAACGAACCAGTCTTCCTCAAAATCCGATAGCATACTTGAGATTCTGTGGTTCCTTTCTTTTATGGTCGAATACTTCCTACTCTCTGCCCATTTCAGTGCTTTGAGTTCATTCCTAAGTCTGTTTGTATCTGTACTATTCTCTTCTATATCCTTTTCAATTCTATAGTGCTCACGTTTGTTGTTTTTCCAAGATTGAAAGTTGATCTCAATTTCCTTTAGTATTACCTTACCACCACTTTCCCTCATAATTGGAACGCCTACCCACAGACTAATATCAATTCTAAAATCCCGATTATCGGGGGGAATTTTACAAACCGTAAACCTTGAGAAATTATCAACTCTTACCCTCTCATCTTTCTTAATATTGACCCTAAGGTTCTCTTCTAACATTTCAAGACCGCTTGAATAACGGTACTCAGGAACCAAAATGTAATGTGGGAGAAGCTCAATTCTACTGGAGTTAACTCTACCCCATCTATTTGATTTCTTAATTGTAAATTTTAAGTAATCGCTCTGGCTAAAGACGAAGAATCTTTTTACAAACTCATAAAGTTCCAAAATATTATGTGGTTTGATAATTAATATCTCCACCTTTTACCTCCTGTTTTTGTTGTTAAAGCATCAAAAACTGACATGGCTTCAATTGTTTCAATGAAATTATCTCCAAAATTTTTTATTCCGCAAAATAGAGCATCAACAAAGGGTGTCAATTTGACACCCATTCTTTCATAATTATACACTATATAAACAAGAGTTGCAATTGATGAGGCGTGTCTTGAAAGATTAGAAATGACCAAATCAATGGGGCGTCTATCCGAAAGTTTCAATCCGCTGTTCAAATCAAACGGAAACTTTTCGGCAATTTCCCTATAGTCGTTGTATATACCCTCGGCTGAAGGTCTTCCAATTTCATACCAATGGTTCTGGAGATAGAGGTAGAGGGTAGAATCAACTACTGTAGGAGTTAAATATCTAAACTCAATCTTCCCAAAACCATTGAAATCAATAACCTCAAAGTTATCAAAGTCTTCTTCTGTGATAATGGTATCGGTTTTCTCGAACTTAAATGGAAGGTAAGACTTAAAGTCGCAAACTAAACTGCAAATTCTTGGAGCCACGAGTTTACCAGAGAACCCGAGAGTAGCCCTATAGCCTGCAGGTTTGTCCATATCGATTAAAACTTTTGCTACTGTGCTACAACTTCTTAAAACCCTTAAAAACTCTATTTTTAAAATATCATTGTTTTTCATTTTACACCTCCATAAACAAAATCATCCAACAAAAATATCAAAAATTGCCATAGTTTCAATCGCACTTGGAATGTCATCTCCAAATTCAGTTATCCTCTTTCTCACAGTATTGATGTACTCTAAGACAAGATCCTTGTCATCCTCTATTGCAATTGAATACTTGTCGCTAAAGTTGAACATTAAGTAAAGAAAGGTTGTGACTACGGCACCAACATTAGACAGCTCTTTAATCGTTTCCAAAGTTAAATGATCCTCGAGAAGTCTTCTATTATAGTCATCAAGATCATAAGGAAGCTTATTAACAATATTCCAGTATCTTTTGCACATCTCCTTCACATTTTTTCTGGACAGCAAAGAGTCAGAAATCCTACCAAATTCATCTTCATTCTCCCATAAGAAAGGTCGCCTTATGTTATTTTCATCAAATATGTAAATGCTAATACCGAAAACATCAAGAGTTACAAAAGCAATCCTAACCCTTCCTTTACCTCCGACATCAACGACTTCATAATTGTTGAAATCTTCAACTGTGATAAACCTGCCCACACTACTCCTGAGAGGGTTGTTTTCCAAATAATAGTAAGCCGGGCCATGAACCTTTGGAAGCACAATCTTGTCAATATTTCTAATATCAACCAGATCAATGTAGCTTTTTCTCTCATTAGTGAGAACATAATACAAAGTAGAATATGCTCTTACAACTTTTTGGAAATCTATCCTGAAGTTTTTGACTTCTTCCATCTGATACCTCCTACGGTAAAATTATATAGCATAAGGCTCGAACTTTCAAGTCTGTAGTTGTATCAATGGTTTTAGATTCCAAACACATATTTTGAAACATAAACAAACCTCCAGATTTTGACATCATCAACGGTTCTTGAATCTTAAGTTCAAAGATCCTCATTTTTAACTTCACTATTTTGTTACATAAAACTGGTAAGTATCAATAAATTACTAATAGCTGTAGAAAAATCTTCGCCACCAATCTCTTCTTTAAATCTATTTGCCACTGACTGCAAATACTCCATAGCCTCATACTTACTCTTACTAGGAGGAACATTAATTTCAACTTCATTTAGGTTATATAGAACATTGATAAAACTGAAAACAATAATAGGAATTCCACAAACCAAAAGAGAAGGATTAGGAGTACCAACAAAGTAATCCTGCCATTTTTCTAAATCTTCAAGGCTGGTGGGAAGTCTCTCAGCCAAAGATTCATACCTTTGCATGATGAAGTCATAATTCGAGTTCCAAAGACCAACACTGTACGATGACTTTCGCCATATAACATCCATTCTCATATGGTCGATTTCATTTCCAAAAGGTGCGCTGCAAAATAAATAGGCATTCTGAACATTTACTATTTCGTGAGTATTGAAATCCTTGAGATAAATGATAGTTTTACCATTAGCGGGTCTGCAGGCATTGAAAATTGGCTTTCTGAAGCGGGGAAAGTATCTTGCCGCAGTTGGAACTACAAGTGACTTAATACCTCCAATTGACATTCTCGAAGGTAGAGTTTCACTTTCCATTATACGACGTAAAACTCCTAACACCTTCAAAACTGAAGGAAAAACAAATTCAAATCTTTCCATTTTTAGCCCCCTAAAACAGAAAAGCTGAAATAACTCCCGCTGCTGCTGGAAGTACCTCTTCGAATTTACATCCAAAACCTTTAAAAGTATCAGAATAGGGTTTGAGTAGCTGACCTATTATATCATTCTCATCAAATTCATTAGTATACAAAGCATTGATTAAGTTGATGGTAGTAATTAAACTCTCCTCAAGCCAGAAGATATCTAAAATGTCTTCCTTAATTCTGTAAAAATAATTCCTCTCTTGATACTCCTCAAGTTCAGAGTATTTCGTCCCCTGAAGTTTTTTTATGATTTTAAGGTATCCTGCAAACTTATCTTCCTCCCTAATAAGATCATGAAATACCGACATAATCAAAAAATCCTGTGGACTTTTTATGTATTTATCTTTAGCAAACACTTCTAATGCCTTAACTCCATAACAATCTATATTATCTCGGTATTCAATTGAAACACCAAGTTTAACAAGACTAAATCTACCGTTGACATCATCAACGACCTGGTATACATTGAAGAGTGAAAACTCATTAATGTCTATCACATCACTTTTTTTAGATTTAATGATGTTTTTGTATGGTTCTGGAACATATATATGCAAGTAGGTAGGCAACAACACGTAATTAAGAGGAATGTAAAAGCGTATACCTTCTTCTATATTATCCTTTTTAACAAACTGCACCTTTTCATAGTAGTCATAATAGTTTGACTCTCTAACAAGAGGATAAATTTCCCTCAATTTCTTGATAAATTCTTCAGATTCCCATTTTATGTAGTACTTTGCATACCTGTAAAGGGTTAATAAGTTTTCTGGATTAACCATTATAACTTTGTCGGTTTTAACTAAATTTTTACTCTCCATTTTTAGCCTCCTAAAACAGAAAAGCTGAAATAACTCCCGCTGCTGATAAAAGTGCTTCCTCAAATTCACATCCAAAACCTTTAACAGTTTCAGAATACTCTTTAAACAAAAAGCCCATTATATCATCCTTTTCAAAGTCATGGGAATGTAAAGTATGGAATAGGTTAAGAGTGAGTGTTAAATTTTCCTCAACCCACTTGACGCCATATACAACTTCTTGTGGGAGTCTGGAGTACTTCGCTCCCTCGTTTTGCCTTACGAAATTTATAAATCTTTCAACAATATTCTCATCAGGAAGTATGTCAAAAACTGTTGCTTCAATTAAAGGTTGCTTGTAAGATCTACTTAAGTACCTGTCCCTGAGGTCTATCCACAATGATCTAATCGCATAATTTTGATCAATTCTATGTAATCCAATTGAAACGGAAAGATTAATTTCACTAAACTTACCCTCAATGAAACTATTAATAACCTGGTATACATTGAAATGAGAAAGTTCATCAATACTTACTTCATCCAAACGTTTGGTCTTAATGATATCCCCGTAAAATCTGGTGACTTCATTATGTAAAACGGAAGGAAGTATTACAAAGCTAACTGGAATGTTAATGACTACACCTTTTTCCACATTTTTTTCATCAAGAAATTTTACCCTCTTCGAGTATTCTTTTTGGCGTCTGTATGGATAGATTTCGTTCAGCTTTTTGATAATATCTTCAGGTTCCCACCTCATATAGTATTTGATATATTTGTAAAGGCTTAAAAGCTCAGACGGATTAATCTTTATAACCTTACCAGTTCTAACCAAAGTTTTCATTTTTACCTCCTTTAAAACAAAAAGGCTGAAATTACATCTGCTAACACAAGGGCATCCTCAAATTTACACCCAAAACCTTTGACAAGATCTGAGTAAGGTTTAAAAAGCCAGCCAATTATATCGTTTTTATCAAACTCGTGACTATGTAAGAAATGAACCAAGTTAAGGGTAGCGGTTAAATCCCTTTCAAGCCACAACATACTTCCAAGAATACCTTTCTTAAAACCAAAATTAGCAATTTCCTTAACATTTGGAAGGTCAGAATATTTCACACCCTGAAGCTGTTTTACGATTTTAAGGTATCTTAAATTGAGTTCTTCATCGAAAGGGTTTTCACTAAATACTGTACCAGTCAAAAGATCACGAGAATGATAACCCAAGCGTCTATCTACAATGGAAATACCGAGTACTTTGATTCCATAACTCTTTATCTCATTGCGATACTCAATCCAGGCGGCAAAATCAACATGACTGAGCCTACCAAAGGGTTTATCAACAACTTTGTATACGTCAAAGAGTGAAAATTCATTAATATCTATAACATCACTTGTCTTATGTTCAATGAGACCTCTATATGCCTTAAGCAACATATAATCCTTATCACGCATATAGGTAGGCAATATTACAGTGTCGACTGGGACGAGGATTTTTATACCATCCTTTATATCGTTGCTAAGAAACTGTATCCTGTCAGCATATTCTCGCTTGTTAATATGTGGGTAAATCTCTTTCAACTTCTCAATAAATTCATTAGGATCCCAGCTCATCACATATTTCGCATACTTATAGATTTTCAAAATATCCTCAGGTTTAACTTTTATAACCTTGTCAGTCTTAACTAAATTCTTACCCCTTAAAGTCATCATATACACCTTCCTGCAATCCTATAGACGTCGAAAATACTACTACAGTTAAACTTTACAACTCCATCCGTTTTTGCTAAAGTTGTCATTACTACCATTTTAAAACAGAAGGGCTGAAATTACATCACTCAGTAAAAGGGCATCTTCAAATTTACATCCAAAACCCTTAACGAGGTTGGAATATGGTTCAAAGAGCAAACCTACCACATCGTCCTTGTCAAACTTGTAATTATGCAAAAAGTTAAGTAAGTTAAGAGTAGAGGTCAAATCTCTTTCAAGCCACAACATTCCCTCACTAATATTTTTAAGTACACCTGAACTGTGTTCCTCAAGACTTGAAAGGTCAGCGTAAGGAAAACCTTGAAGTTGTTTTATGGTTTCAAGATACATAAAACTTTTCTCTACATAATAAGGGTCTTCAGAGAGTGATGTACCAGTCAAATAAAACCTTGAAGGTGAACCTACATGTTTATCCTCAAGGACAATACTCAATGCCGTAAGTCCATAACTATTTATGTCTTTGCGATATTTGATTTCAATGTTGAAGTCGACAACACCAAGCCTGCCACCAGGTTCCTCAACAACTTGGTATATATCAAACAGCGAAAACTCATTAATATCTACAGTATAACTTATCCTGGGGTCAAGAAGATCCCAGTAATATTTAGTAATCTTAAACCTTTTATCACGCATATAAGTTGGCAATACTATAAACTTGAGCGGGACGTAAATCTCTATACCATCTTTTAAATCTCTACCAACTGAAAAACGTGATCCACCATATTCTTGTTTGCCTTCGTACTGAAAGATTTTCTCAATTTTTTTAACAAATTCCTCAGATTCCCAGTTTATGTAATTTTTCACATACTTGTAAATTTTTAAAATTTTTTCTGGATCAACTTTTATGGTTTTGTCCGTCTTAACTAAATTTTTACCTTCCATACCCACCTCCAATATTACATAAAAGCCGAAACAACTTTTGCCAGTGAAAAAACATCATCAAATTTACATCCATAACCTTTAACAAGGTCAGAGTATTGTTTAAAGAACCAACCTTTCTTATCATCATCTTTAAACTCGTGTGTATATAAAAACGTAAAGAAAGTTGATAAAGGTAGTTAAACTTTTCTCAATGGCAAGCAATCTTCCAATAAGTTTTGAATTCGCTTTTAAAAAGTTAGAATACCTTTTTCCTCGAGCCCAACCTAAAGTTCTGACAGCTTTTATAAGTTCCTCCTCTGTATCAGGATTTCTACCAACAGGTGAATGAATAAAAAGTGTCTCTTTGGGATTTCTTGATGCTCGATATTCAATTATTAATGTTATCCCTTGTATATCGATTATACCATCGGGACTGTAGCAATTTACAATAACATCAATGAAAGCCCCAGTTAATCTACCATTAGGGGCATAAGTAAGCTTATACAAATCGAAATAGGAAAAGTTTTCATGGTATATAGCGTCTCTGCGTTTAGGTTTAATAATCCCATTAAAAGTTGGTGGAATAGGTGAAATCATAAAAGAAGGTAACCATATGTGGTCAAGTGGAATTTTGATAAATTCTACTGGCTGGAACAAGTCTGGAAACAACTTATTCCATTTTTCCTCATAATCCTCACTTTTCCACACCATATAACGCCCTATAAATCTGTAAAGGTCTACAACGTTTTTTGGATCAATCTTTAAAACTTCGCCAGTCTTAATTAAGGTCTCCATTTTTTACCCTCCTTAAGGTAAGAAAGCCGAAACCGTTCTTGCTGCCACAATAGCGTCCTCAAATTCACAACCAAAACCTTTGACGAGATCGGAGTAAGGTTTAAAAAGCCAGCTTGTCATATCCGTGCCATCAAACTTGTGTGTATGTAAAGCGTGTAAGAAGTTTAGGAAAATCGTGAAGGTTTCCTCAAGTTCAAGTAATTTTCGCATAAGTTTTGACCCCCTTCGTGGAAAGTTAGAATAACTTCTTCCTTGAGCCCACCTCAAAGTTTTAAGGATATTTCCAAGAGTGTTTTCATCCATAAAAGGGGATCCAAGATTTGAGAAAAGGAAAAGTGATTGATAAGGGAAACCCCCGTGAAGATATTCAACCGTTAGTGACATGCTCTTAACTCCAACCGTACCTTCAAACTCAAAGTAATTAATACCAACTGAAACATAAGCATCTGTAATTTTACCGTTAGGGTCTTCAACAACCTTATATAAGTCAAAATAAGAAAAGTTTTCAAGGTATATAACGTCCCTGCGTTTAGGTTTAATGACCCCTTTAAAGCTTGGTGGAAAAGATGAGATCATATAAGTAGGAAGCATTACAATGTCAATCGGAATTTCAGAATATGTGTAGTTCTCAAATCTATTAGGGAATATTTTGTCTAATCTACTAAGATACTCCTGGGGTTCCCATTGCATATAACGTTTCACAAACCTGTAAATGTCTATAATATTTCTCAGATCTACTTTTATAACCTTACCAGTTTTAACTAAAGTGTACATTCTTACCTCCCCTATCAGCCTGTAAACTTTAACAGCACAATAAAAGTTTCCAAAGCCTCCATTGGATTCTGTCCAAAGGAACTGATAAATGAATTTCTTGCCCTCGAATAAACTTCATTTACCTTACTTACTACGGGCTCATTTATAATTGCATTCACAGGTAAAGCCATTTTTAAACTGCGTTGTTCATGGGCGGGGTCAAAAGGATAATCTCTAAACTCTGCGGTTATTGTGGATGTAAGAAGTTGAGGTTCTGCAGCTTCATAACAGAACGGAGTTATCTTTTCATTTTCACTAAAGAATTGAGCCAGATTAAGCAGGAACTCAAAAAATCTTAAAACCGTAGACTTTACCAGTGGTGAGGTAGATTCATAATGGTTAAACGGGGCAACATTGAGGTATTTACCGTTTTCCTTAAAGATGTAGATAAGAGAATTTATATAAAGTTTTTCATCAGACACCAGATAACCTCCCTTCATATTGAAGACAACCACAGCTGGAGCCTCAATTTCCGCAATCACATTTGTAAACTCCTCAGGAATAGAAGTTTCAACTCTATTATTAATGATCGAATATACAAGACCACCTGGAATGTAGAACTTGCTTACCTCTCCCATAAATGAAAATTTACCCTTCATCTCAAGACCAAACATAGATACGGAAAGCAGGAGATCCCGCTTTTCGAAGGTGGTAAAATCCATAAGATAATTTGCGACGAGTTTCTCTTTATCGCTATAGGCATAGATTGGGTGTTCACTGAACTTACTACGGAGAAGGTCAGACTTTGTGAATTCGTAAATTGGCACTTTATAGAACTTCATTTTCGACGGTTCAAAAATTTTAGACAAAATGTCCTTCAATACATTGTGAGACCCACCGTATGCTTCTATGTACTTTCGGGTTATTTTCTTCATTTTCTTTCGCTCCCGTTTTGTTCTGCTAAAATTATACAGCAAAAATGGTGAAAAGTCAAGTTTTTCGATTTTATGCGGGTTTTAGCAATCATTTTAACCATTAAAAGAAGGATCCAACGGACACTAAGGCTTTGAAGGCCTCCTCAAAATTGTTTCCAAATTCCCTAATAATTTCTATAAGTTCTTTGCCGTACCTATCCGCATCAGCGTCGTAACTTTCTTCATATGGCCACTTAACAAACTTTATTTTGTCAGCAAACTCACAGATATTATAAAGAAGTGTCAAAATTGTAGTAGCCGTATTGATAGCTCTATTGGCTCGAAGACTGATATAATCATAGTTTGGGTCGAGAGCGGTAGTAAATTCATACGGGGTTTCAGAGACAAGTTCATCATAAAGTTTAGGAAGGGTATAAACATAATCTTGATTAACTGAGGATACATATATAATAGAATTGCATTCTAAAGTATTGAGTTCAATTTTATAAAGTTCTTTCATACGGGAAAAAACTCTTAACCACGCTTTTGGAACTTCTATCAGGTCAAAATTTCTAAAATCATCAGCATTTAAAATTCTACCACTATTATACGGAGGCAAAGGATACAAAGCCATTCTAAAGTGGGGTATTATTCTTGACGCTCGAGGAGTTAGGATATATTTGATGTTTGTAATGCCTATATCAGGTAGATGTGAGCCTTTAATAATGTGTATAAGAGCTTTGGAGACGTTTATTACATCATAAAAGCCAATTCTTATGTTATCTTTGATAATTTTTGGAAGATCAAATTCTGACATCTTTCACTCTCCAATTAAATAAAATAATCTCCAAGCCAAGTGTTTGAAAGAATTTCAACTGGATCATCTCCATTTCCTTTTAGAATATTCCTCATATCCTCCAAAGACTTGGTAACATCCGATAACCATTTACTGTCTCCAATAACTTCAATATCTGGAGATGGAAAGTTTAACAGGGAATGGATAGTTGTCATTATAATGGTAGGTATTACCTTCAGTTCATACAAAATTCTTCTTGACTCGTCCGACAAATGATTGTTAGTTATTCTATCAAGAAGTTTAATAAAATCTTCCGTTGAATACCTGGTGTATTTTTTTAAGGTGTCAAAATATACCATCCGATAGAATACGTAATCCCCTGAAGTCTTCTTTTTAGTTTCCAGAGATATATAATATATACGTTTGATATCTCTTTCAAAACCAATGTTAATAAATGCATAATATTCAGGTCTTAAACGGACAAGTTCCACTTCAAAGGTTCCATCCTCTTCAAAGGGATTGAGTGGATGACCACGAAGTTCACAAGACCTTGCTCCTTCCACAAAACCCTTTATTTGCCAGGGAACTGGAGAGACTGTGTAAATATCTCTGATTGAAAAAGAAATGTAATTGTGGGATGGGTTAGGAAAAATCTTATAAAGAAAGCTCGCACCTTTCATTAACTTTTCTAACTCCAGCCTACCCATATTCTATCCAACTTTGTGAGTGTATAAATTGTAAAGTTTAAGTTTGGCAATGTCAAGTTCCATAATCAATTCTTCATTATAAGAAGGGGCTCTTGCATACAAGAGCCCCCAAGATCAAATCTCTCAATATTTTTAATCTTCTTCATCCTCCTCTTCTCCAAGTACATCCTCAATCTTAAACCATTTTATCCAATCAGGCGAGGCGGTAGGTATAATATCAACAGTAATACCATACCACTTTGCATTTGGGAAAGGATTCCTTGACGGGAATTCAGAGACATGACCATCAGTAAGAATGAAACAGGCTGTCACGTCTTCATTGGAAATATGTTCATCTAACTTCTCAAGGTCTTTAAACGATGTTCCACCTCTACCCTTAAAGCTGATTCCCTCCTCGTCTATCTCATCAATCTCTCTAATCCTTTGGATGGTAACATCAATTTCTACAAGATAGGTACGGGCTTTCGAGGCTAAATCATTTATCAAGTCAATAGCATAAGACAGTTCTTCCTGACCCATTGAAAGCGAAGTATCCACAATAAACACAATGGTATATCCAGTAACCTGTCTGAGAGTAGGAAGTATGGGTCGATTCTTGCTAAACTTCCATACCCATTTACTGGTAATCGGGTTATAACTTGTATAGGTTTTATCTAACTTCTTGAACATACCAAATATCTCATTTTCTTCATCAATGAGTTCAAGTTTTACCTTTCTCTTCTTTAACCATTTAATCAGTTCCTCAACCTCACCAGGAATACTACCAATTCCCGTAGAACTTTTATAGAATTCTCTGGCTTGTTCTATCACATTTCTCACGGCTTCTTTTAGTCGATCTATATCGTGCTGATCAACCTCGTCAAATTCTTTAGGGTAGAAATCTCTGAAACCACCTTTACCAAAACCGCTCTCATCTTTCTGTTCTTCCTGCTTACCGCCTCCCTCACCACGAGAGCTTCCTTCTTCCTTTTCACCTTTACCTTGTCTTTTCCCTGTGGCTCCCCCTTGTCCCTGTGATTGTCCTTGCTGACCTTGTTGACCGCCTTCACCTTGCTGACCCAGTTGACCACCTTGACCTTGTTGATCTTGTGGACCTCTTAGACTTCTAATCGGTATTTTATTCAAAAGCTCCTCAAGAGTAACGTTTTCAGTAACGGGTGGAACCAGTCCACCTTCCTCAACCAACTTTTTATCAAGAAAAACATTACAGAGACTATCAGCATAAATGTTAGCAATCTGCATTAATTGAGGTGGAACTACGTTAAGCCCCTTTCTACGGAAAAACTCGAGAGTTCTTGGGATATGCAGGTTTATGTAATGAATGACTTCGTGCTTTACTATTTCTTTAAAGATGAAATACCTTTTCAATTGTTCATCATATTCGGGTGGAAGGGTTTTTTCATTCCTTACCTTCTTTATATAATTGTTGGCTATGTCGGGAGCCCTTTCCAATAAGTTATCAATATACTTGATAAGGTCTCGTCCGTAGAGGATTCGAGGAAGTCCAAGTGAAGCGGTATCTCTGTAAGTTACTGCCATAATATCAATGTCTGGATCAAAAGACCCCTGAAAAAAGTAGTAGAGAACCATATAGAAATCCTTCTCACCAACAACCAGCGATACCTGTTTCATTTTGTTAACAAAATTTATTACCTCTCTTCTTAGTTCTTCAATTCCCTGCCTTTCTTTTTCCTCCATACTTTCCTCCAGATCAAATGACGATTGCCTTCTTAACCTCAGGGAACTCCCTGTTTATCAGGGCAATGTTCCTGACAAACAGATCTCTGTTTCTCTTTGCAACGCTGATAAGGAAGCCAATAATTCCATCCCTTATACCAAGTTTATCGTAGATCTTCTTTGCAAACTTCAATGCATTAGCAAATTCAGTATCGCTTATAGGCATACCTGAAATGATTGCAAGAATAACGGAAGCCGTCTCCTCTTCAACATCAACTTCCTCACCATCTAAAACCTTTCTAACAAGTATAAAGTCAAAATTGGCGAGTATAACGTCTGCAACGTTCGGTGGTATTACGGAGTATAATAACTTGCGAAGGAATGGATCGTTATAATAGGTTTCAATTATCTTGGCGGCAAACTCAAGGTTTCTATAGGTGAGGGTTGGAGTAATCTCATCAAAGCGGTTCTCCTCATAGATTCTGTTGGAGAGGATCTGAAATTTTGCATTGAAGATGGGGGTTGCAATGGAGTACTTGTCGCTAAAGTAATCCAGAACCTCTTCAATTCTTGTAGCCACATTGATTATAGCGAACCTGGCCAGTAAAGCCTTGTCCAACTTTTCAACGTCCCTGTACTCAAATCCTCTATTGATGGCTCCAATTACGTAGGTTTTTTCGTGCAATTTCTTTCCACCCAATGTCCTCTCAAAGAATGCACTCATGACGGCGTTACGAACCCAACCCGTAGAACGGTTGAGTTCGTCGAAAAACAATACAGCCCCGCTTTCGAATGCAGGAGATAGATCCTTATTGAGAATCTTCTTGAAGTAGTCAGCCTCATCGTTAATAGGTATCGGAATGCCCCCGATGTTCTCGGGGACTTCCGTAGACAACCTGATGTCAATAATTGGCATCCTCAACTCGTTGGCGACCTCTCTTACGATAGAGGTCTTACCAACCCCAGAAGCCCCGTTCAATAGAACGGGGATCCTCAGGGGATACAGTTTCATCAGTGCTTCCTTTGTTTCATTTAGTGTGAAGGTTGCCATCTTGACACCTCCTTTTTGTTTATGCTGAAATTATACAGTAAAAGTGATGAAAAGTCAAGTCGCTCGATTTCATGCGGGTTTTGTGATTTTTTGCAGGGTAAAAAGTTAACACCTTAACCTCCTTATATCGTTATAGCCGTATCCGTACCCTGTTGGGATACGGCTATATTTTCCAATTATAAAAAGGTTCAAAAAGGTTCCCGCCATAATTAAATCAAGGGATCGTTATAGGTGAATTTAATTGTAATGATTATATTCTCAAAGATTTCATTAACGTTATCACCCTGACCTCTAATTGTTTTGACGAGGCTATCAAGTGGAATTTCACTAACAAAATCCCCTTTATGCAAATTATAGAAGAGGTTCCCAATCAAAGCCAAACCTCTTTCAAAGTAATAAACGGTCTCTGCAACTTTGGATTTTAAATGTCTAAAAGTTTCATCGAAACTTTTACCTTCAAGCCTCTTCAACCTTTTAAGATGTTCTTCCACTTTAAAACGTTTAAAATACTCATCAAGGTAGGCTCCATAACGGGTATAACTATACGGTGTTCCAAAGTCAAGTTCCATAGATTCCAGTCTAAAATTTCCACTACTTAAACTCGACTGACTAAACATAAGGATTATCTTTGGTTTGACCTCGTTAGGGATCTCAACGGGTTTAAAAAGTGAAAGATAACCACAACTTATAGTCCCTGGATAATTCTTTTCCATTCCAATAAGTTTCCTGAAGTCTGACTCCCTTCCATATGAAACAACGGAATACTTATAAACGGATAAGATAAGGCTTTTAGGGTAAAGGTTCACTCTGAAACTATTTTTGCCAGGTGGAAGGTTTGGAACCGAAGAGGGTTCCAAAGTTAAAAACTCGTGTGCAAACCTGTATAAATAAGGCAGGTTCAGTGGGTTAATTTTTATAAGTTCTTCAGCCATTTTTACCTCCCGTAATATTTAAACATCTCAAAATTATAGGGTAAAATGGATGAACTGTCAAGTTCCATAAAGTTATTACCACATAAACATTCCCATAGCTTGTAAGTTCCATAAGGCCTCAAAGAAGTCACTGCCTATATCTCTAATCCTACTTGACAGCCTCCTTATATACTCTGAAGCCTCCTGATTGTGTCCCTTCCCCCCTTCAACCTGAATATCATCGTTTAAGTTGTATAGCGTGTAAAGAAGGGTTAAAATTGCAATCGAGTTGGAAACAAGTTGGTAAGAGGCAATTACAACATTGAACCAGGTTGCATCTTTGTTACCCTTAAAGTCGAAAGGCAAGGTTTCGGTTAAAAATTTGTAATCTGAATATATAACTTCTTCTTCGCCTCTTAAGAACCTTGCTACTTTCTGATTCCTCTTTCCGTAATTAAAGACAATCTCAAAACTCAAAGTTTGCTGTACTCCAAAGTAAATGTGGAGACAGTCGCTTCTATCACGTTTAACAATTTTGTAGGTGCCAAAATCTTTCAGAGTAATAATTGAGTTAGTTGGGTCTTTAGGTCTCGAGATAAACTTGAATTCATCTACAATTTCTGCAGCCTTTGGGATCACAAAATGTTTAAGATTTAGAACTCTCACAAATGGTGGTACGGGTTCATCATCTAATATAGGGGGCAGGATTTTCGTAGAGGCTAACACGCCTCTAAAATCAAGGTTAAATCTTTTAATGTTTTCCATCTTCTTACCCCCTTTTTTATACAAAAAGTTTAAAAATGTAAAGGTTTTCTACAACCTCAAAAAAGTTGTCCCCCATATTCCTTACCATATTCCTCAAGTTTTCTATGTATTGTGCTACAGTATGGGGGTCGGAATAGCTTGTCACTTTGATTTTTTCATCAAAATTAAACAGAGTATGGATAAGGGTAAGCGTTGTGCTTAAAGCGGAAGTAGTTGTATATAGCCAATAAGTAACTTTCTTGTATAACGCCTCGTTAGACTTGTCAGTAAGGTCAAAGGGTAAAGCCTCACATAAAGATTTACAATGGTGTCTAATTGCTATCGTGTACTCTCTATCAAAGGTTTCAACAATGTCTGCTCGAGGGGTTGTGTATAATTCAATAGTAATAATCCATCTTCCGTTCGAAAGAATGTTTATACGGGCTCCATCGACTGGAACAATCATATAGTTATTGAGGTTGTCAGCCGTTATAACCGAGTTTTCAAGGGTTTCCTTCGGTACTAAAGTTGATTGTTTAGGGTAATTGATAAACCTAAAAGCGTCTGGGACTACAATGTGTTGAATATTCTTTATGTTTATAACGTGTGGTATAGTCTGTTGTTCAGTAAGGTAAAATAGTGCCTCTGCAACATCTACAATCTTTTGAGGGTCAAATCTGAAGTTTTCCATTTTCTACCTCCCGTTTTGTCCTGCTAAAATTATA
>Ga0272449_1002589_pt1 | contig 16672 bp, 14 predicted proteins | sample YNPCB0241_FD_198679 | JGI IMG/M metagenome (GOLD analysis project Ga0272449, IMG submission 198679) | Hot spring sediment microbial communities from Yellowstone National Park, WY, United States - YNP-CB-024-1 | ecosystem: Environmental > Aquatic > Thermal springs > Hot (42-90C) > Sediment...
ATACAGGAGAAATAATAATTCAGAAAGAAGTTGAAATTTTGCCTATTGATAATGCCATTACTCTTAAAAATAAACTTTCTCAGATTGCATCAGATGTTTTAATTGAAGGTATAGAAATAATCAAAAAAAATGGAAAAACATTTCCACAGACAGGAACTCCATCCTATGCTCCAAAATTGAAAAAAGAAGATGGACTTATAAAATGGGAAAAGCCATCAGAGAAAATACATAATCTTGTAAGAGGAGTTATAATATGGCCAACCGCCTATACATACATCATCACAAATTCAACAAAAAAACTCATTAAAATATATAAAGCAGAAATAGGAGAAAAAGAAGGAAATTTTGGAACACCTGGTGAAATAATAAAAATAGAAAATGAATATATAGAAGTTGCATGTGGAAAAGGGACATTGAGGATAAAAGAATTGCAGATGGAAGGGAGAAAAAGAATGAATGTCTCCCAATTTTTATGTGGCTATAGAAGTTTATTAAAGTCCTTTGTATCATATTAAGGAGGTGTAATATGAAAAAAAATATTTTATGGCTGGTTTTATTTATAATTCCTTTGTTTGCCCAGGTTAAGACAGAAGTTAAATCTGAAGGACCTACTGTTGAGGAGGTTATTAAATATGAGGGACCAAAAGCAAGGATAGCAGTTGCAAGATTTGATGTAAAAACACCAAAAGCAACATGGGAAATGGGAGATGGAATAAGGGATATGATAGTTGATGCTCTTTTTAAAACCGGTAAATTTATAGTTGTTGAAAAAGATGCTATAAAAGACCTTGAAGAAGAATTTAAATTTTCAGAATCTGGTTGGAGTAAAAAAGAACTTGAAAAGGGAACATTTGAGGTTGCAGATATAATTGTTGTTGGAGCAATAACTGGTTTTGAGCCACATGCAGAAGGAACTTCAGGAGGTGGAATTGTAATACCGACACCATTTGGAATAGGCATTGGAGTTAAAAAAGAAGAAGCATATATTCAGGCAGTTATAAGATTGATTGATGTAAGGACAAGAAGAATAATAAATTCTACAAAAGTTGAAGGCAAATCATCAAAATCAAAAATTGGAATTGCAGGAGGTGCTGGAATTGGTGGTGTTATTCTTGGAGGTGGATTTGAGAAATATAAAAATACACCAACAGCAGAGGCAGTTATGATAATGGTTGATAATGCAGTTAAAGAAATAGCAAAAATGGTTCCTGAAAGTTATTATAGATATGGAAGTAAGGAATCTCAAAAAACATATAAAAATCAGCCGGATGGTTTCAGAAATATAAAATGGGGAACAAATACAGGAGAAATAAAAAATTTAAAAGTAATTAAGGAGGAAGGAAATCAAAAAGAATGTGTTAAAACAGATGATGTATTGCAGATAGGAAAGGCAAAACTTGAAAAAATTACATATTTATTTTATAAAGACCAACTTGAAAGTGTAATTATTGAAACAAAGGGGAAAGATAATTTTGAAAATTTAAAATCAGCAACAATAGAAAAATTTGGAGAGGGTAAAAATAAATCAGAAAATGAATGGATATGGGAAGGAGAAATTACAACAATATATCTTAAATATCAGCCATCTGATGAAAAGGGTATTTTAAAGATGGAGTCAGAAGAGATGAAGAAAAAAATAGAATCAGATATATCCTTTTAATCTTTACACAGACATTTTTTCTTCAAAAATTTTTCATATGAGATTTTTTCTTTTTCCTTATAAAGAGAAGTCCTTTTCAATAGTTCATCAAAATCAACAAGATGGGCATCAAAATCAGGTCCATCAACACATGCAAATTTTGTTTTACCTCCAACAGTTACCCTGCAGCAGCCACACATTCCAGTCCCATCAACCATAATTGGATTTAAACTTGCTATTGTTTTTATATTATATCTTTTTGTAATTTCAGCAACCTTTTTCATCATTGGTATAGGTCCTGCTGTTAAAACTAAATCAAATTTTTCCCCTTTTTCAAGTAATCTTTCAAGAACATGAGTATTAAATCCCTTTTCTCCATAACTACCATCATCTGTTGAAATATATAGATTATCACTTATCTGCCTCATTTCATTTTCAAGTATTATTAAATTTTTACTTCTTGCTCCAATTATAGTTGTTAATTTATTCCCTTTCTTCTTAAATTCTTCAGCCATCCAGAAAACAAAGGCAGAACCAACTCCACCAACTATAATACATACATGACCATAATTTTTTATTTCTGTTGGATTCCCAAGGGGACCCGCAATATCAAGTATTCTATCTTTCTCATTTAAAAGACCAAGTTTTGCTGTTGTTGTTCCTACTTCCTGAAAAATCAATGTAATTGTTCCTTTTTCCCTGTTTATCCCTGCTATTGTTAATGGTATTCTTTCTCCTTTTTCATCAACTCTTAAAACAATAAACTGTCCTGGTAATGCTTTTTTTGCAATCAATGGAACATAAACCTCTATCTTTTTTATATTTTCAGCAATTTCCTCTTTTTTTAATATCTCATTCATTTTGGTTTTTCCCATTTTAAAAGTTCCATTACACTTGATAATGAACCTCCCTCAAGAATTTCCTTTCTTATTCTATTTTCCCTCTCAAAAACATCCATTGCCCTATTTGCAATTTCAACAACTTTATCCTTTGGAATAACAACTACACCATCAGAATCTCCTACAATCCAGTCACCTGGAAAAATAAACTGACCTTCAATCTTTACAGGTATATTTATTTCTCCAAAACCTTTTGGTTCTCCTGCAGATGGAGATATTATTTTTGCAAAAACAGGGAATTTAAGTTTTATAATTTCTTCAACATCTCTTACCCCTCCATAAATAACAACCCCTTCAAGTTTTTTAATTATAGCACTATTTGTTGCAAGTTCTCCCCAGCAAGCAGGTCCAACTCCTCCAGCATCAATAACAATTACATCTCCCTCTTCTGCTATATCAATTGCCTCAACTGGTTTTGCCCAGTCCCCTGGATATGTTCTTACTGTTATACATTTTCCAGCAATCTTAAAATTTTCTTTCAATACTGGTTTTAATCCTTTTATCCATCCAGTCCTGTGTAAAGCATCAGAAATATTTGCAGTTGAGACCTTTTTTAATATTTCTTTGACATTTTCAAAATTTACCCTTTTATAAAGAATTGTTTCAACAGGTTTTCTTGTTTCAATTGCCTTTCTAATATCCATTACTGCCTTTTTTACATCAGGTGATTTTGTTATTGCTCCTCCTATAATTAAAATTGAAGCACCTGCTTTAACTGCATCAACAACATTTTCCGAATTCAATCCCCCTGCAATTGCAACAGGAATATTTACATTTTTAACAACCTCTTTTAGGAAATCAAATGATATTTTTCCTGTCATCTGCTGGTCTATTGGTATATGAACTCCTATATAATTTGCTCCAATTTTTTCAACCTCTTTTGCCCTCTTCAAATTTGCAGATTCTTCCATCAAATCAACCATAACTTCTCCACCATAATTTTTTGCTGCCTCAATACATTCTTTAATTGTCTGGTCTGATGAATTACCCATAACAACAACTATATCTGCTCCTGACTTAAAAGCCATTTCTGCTTCAATTCTTCCTGCATCCATAATTTTCATATCAGCGATTATTTTCTTATCGTGAAATTTTTTTCTCAATTTTCTTATTATCTCCATACCGCATGATTTTATTAAAGGGGTTCCTGCCTCAATCCACTCAATACCAGCGCTTATAGCCTCCTGGGCAAGTTTTAATGCTCTTTTCTCATCAACAAAATCAAGTGCAAGTTGAATAACAGGATATTTTTCTTTCATTCTGCCTTCCTTGCTATCATTATAAAACCTGTATGCCCTCTCATTAAATCAACTGGTCTTGCTCTTTTCTCATCAACAAGCCATTTTCTTTCAAGAATTTCAAAAACATTTATATCAATAAATCCATCTAATCCCTCAATAAACTTTTTTATCTGTGTTATTTGAGGATTATAGTTTACCAGAATTCCACCTTTTTTCAAGTATTTTAAAAGATTTTTTGCTCTCCACGGTTCAGGTAAATCAAGATAAATTTTATCAGCCCATTTCTCTTCTACATCAATATTAAAATTTTCATCATAAACATCTCCAGTTATAAATTTTAAATTTTCAGGTAAATTCCCAAAAAAACTCTCTATATTCTTTATTGCAATTTCTTTAAACTCTTCATTTCTCTCAATTGTTATAACCTTCCCTTTTTTTACAACTGACATAATTCCTGTCAATAAAGAACCAGAGCCAGTCCCTGCTTCAATAACATTATCTGTTTCTTTTAAATCTGAATAAAATAAAATTATAGCAACATCCTTAGGGTATATTATTTGGGTCTTTCTTTTTATTTTAGAAATAAATTCTGCTATACTGGGTCTATAAAAATAAAATTTTTTTTTGTTAATCTCTGAAATTTCTATCCCATTTATTTTTTCAGGAATTTCAACATTTCCAAAATGTGTTGAAAATGTCTTTATGCTCTTATCCACAAGCCATTTTTTCCCATCGCAGAAAATTGTAATTTTTTTCATTTTTTATAAACATGTCCATCCACCATCTATCAAAATTGCACTTCCGGTCAAAAATGGACAGGCATCAGAAGCAAGAAAAACAGCAAGAGGTCCAATCTCTTCTGGCTCCCCTATCCTTCCAGCAGGTATTCTTTCAAGAAAAAATTTTTTAATTTCAGGGTCTTTAAGAATCTTTTCATTTATAGGTGTATTAAAAACCCCAGGACATATACAATTTACAGTAATATTATATTTAGCCCATTCAACTGCAAGTGTTTTTGTAAGTTGCAGAACTGCTCCTTTTGTTGAGGAATAAATACTTCTTCCAGGGATTGTTACAAAACTCAACATTGAACCAATATTAATAATTCTCCCGTATTTTCTTTCTATCATATGTTTCCCGACCATCTTACATGTATTAAATGTCCCAAAAAAATTTGTATCAAACATTTCCTTTATTTCTTCATCTGTAACTTCTTCTGCATTCTTCCTTATGTTAATACCTGCAGAATTTATGAGTATATCAATTTTCCCAAAGACATCAATCGTTTTTTTTACAAAATTTTTAATATCTTCAATATTTCTCACATCTCCATTTATAAATATAACTTTTTTTCCTGTTTTCTCAGAAATTTCTTTTTCAACTTTAAGGCCTAACTCTTTTCTTCTCCCTATTATTGAAATATCTGCTCCTGCTTCAGCAAGTGCTTCTGCCATCGCCTTTCCAAGTCCACTCGTTCCCCCTGTTATAATTGCTGTTTTACCCTTAAGAGAAAACTTTTCCAGTACACTCATTTTTTTTGTTTCCTTCTGTATTTTTTTAAAGTTACTATATTTGTGCCATTTTCTCTTCTATATTCAAAAAAATCAACCATTTCTTTTATTATTTGAGGACCAAGCCCATAATCACTTTCTTTGACATTCAAAGGATTAAATGGTGTGCCATCATCTATTATTTCTATTTTAATGATATTTGAAGTGTTTTCCCATGTAACTTTTATGATATTTGGCTCATTATATTTACAATTCACTATTGAACTGCAAATTTCATCAACTGTCAGCATTAATTCCCATGACTTTTTAAAACCCAAATTAGATAGCAGACATTTTTTCTGTATAAAATTTGAAATTAACTCCAAACTCCCATATGTGGCTTCAACTACGATATAATCAGGTTCTTTTTTCTTCATTATATAAAAATTTTATATATATTTTTTCAATTTCGTCAACCATCTTCTCAACTGGAAATAAATTTTTTATCAATTCCTGGCCTTCCTTACCCATTTTATCAGAAATTTCAGAATTTTCAAGAAGATAAATAATTCTTTCTTTTAACAAATTTATGTCTTTTGGTGGAACAATAAAACCTGTCTTCCCATTTATAACAACTTCTTTTGTGCCATCAACATCAAATGCAACAACAGCCTTTCCACCAGCAAGCCCCTGAGCAACTGTTTTTGGTAAACCTTCCCTTAAACTTGTATGAACTAAAATATCTATAATTGCAACATATTCAGGAATTTTTTCTGGAGGGACAAGACCTGTAAAAATTACTTTATCATAAATACCATTTTCTTTTGCATAATTTTCAAGTTTTTCCCTTAAAATTCCGTCTCCAACAAGTAAAAGTTTTGTATGCGGAAATTTCTTTGAAATATCTTTAAATGCTTCAATTAAATATTCCTGACCCTTTAAATAAAATAATCTTCCTATCATTCCAATAACCTTTTCATCCGGTTTTATACCATATTTTTCTCTCAATTCATTTCTTCTTTTTGAAAATTCAATATATGGCTCAATTTCAAAACCACTATAAATTACTGTATAATCAGATTTTTTCCCAATACCTGCTTTCAATGATTTTTCTTTCATTATTTCTCCAACACATATAAAATGGTCTGTAAAATAATATGCAATTTTTTCAGCAATTATATAAAAAAAGTTTAAAATTTTATTCTGAAATGGGTGAAAAGGTAGTCCATGAATTGTATGAATAACAATTGATTTTGGATTTGCAATTTTTGCTGAAATTCTACCAATTATTCCTGCCTTTGCACTGTGTGTATGGACAATATCATATTTTTTTTTCTTAAAAATAAAGAATAATTTTAAAAAAGCGACTATATCATAGAAAGGATTTATTTCTCTGACAAGTTCCTTAACAATAATAAGTTGTATATTTTTTTCTCTTACTTTTTCTTCAAGAGAACCCTCAGGTCCTTTTGTTGGTCCGCTTATTAATTCTACTTTATACCCTTTTTTAATAAGACCTTCAACAGTAAAAATTGTGTTTTCCTGTGCTCCTCCAACAATAAGTCTTGTAATAACATGGCAAATTTTCATATATTTATTTTATCAGATTTTTTTGAATAAAAACAATTGAATTATCTTATATCGCAGAAATTTACATATTTTTTCATTATCTCTTTAATCTTTTCAAATTCTTCCTCTGTATATGTCTCTTCCTTTTTAAAATCCTCATTTACAAGTTTTGAAGGAACAAATTTTTGAAGATAATATTTTTTGGCTCCTTTTATTAATTCCCCAATTCTTTCAAAATCATTAATTTCAATCTGGCTCTTAACAACTGTTGTTCTGAATTCATAGTCAATTTTAGAGTTTTTTATCAAATTTATTGATTTTATTATTTTTTCTTTCTCCACACCAACTCCTGCAATTTCTTCATATTTTTCAATTGGGCCTTTTACATCCATAGAAATGTAGTCAATTAAATTTTCTTCAAAAAGTTTTTCTATAATTTCTGGTCTTGAACCATTTGTATCAAATTTGATTTTATATCCCATATTTTTAATTTTCTTTATAAACTCAATTATATCCGGCTGTATTGATGGTTCTCCACCAGTTATACAAACCCCTTCAAGATACCTTTTTCTTTTTTTAAGAAAATCAAACAGATATTCCTCATCAATAACTTTTTCAAATTTTTCAGGCAAAACAAGTTCTGGATTATGGCAGTATGGACATCTGAAATTGCATCCCTGGGTAAAAATAATACAACTTATAAGTCCTGGGAATTCAATTAAAGAAGTTTTCTGTATGTTTCCTATTTTCATTTCAGAACATATGTCTTTCGCATCTTAAATTCTTCATATTTCCCTTTATTCCATTGACTTACCGGTCTTAAATAACCTACAATCCTTGAATAAACCTCAGTAATACTTCCACACTTTGGACAGGCAAAATATTCACCACTTATATAACCATCATTAGGACAAACACTGAATGTTGGAGTTATTGTAAAATATGGCAATCTAAAATTCTCACATATTGTTTTTACAAGTTTCTTTATCCCTTCTTTTGAATCAATTTTTTCTCCTACAAATATATGGATTACAGTTCCTCCACTATAAAGTGTCTGTAATTGGTCTTGTTTTTCAAGAACTTCAAATATATCGTCTGTATAATTTACTGGTAGATGTGTGGAATTGGTATAAAATGGTTCTGCTCCTTTACTATATTCTTCTTCATTTGCTACTATTATATCAGGAAATTTATTTTTATCTATTCTTGCCAACCTATAACTTGTCCCTTCTGCTGGAGTTGCTTCAAGGTTATAGATATTGCCTGTCTCTTTCTGGAATTCTTCAAGTTTTTCCCTTATAAAATACATAATCTCTTTTGCAAATTCAATCCCTTCTTCACTTCCTATATCCTTGCCAAATAAATTTAAACATGCCTCATTCATTCCAATTAAACCTACTGTTGAAAAATGATTTACCCAGTATTTACCAAACCTTTCTTTTACATTTCTTAAATAGAACTTTGAATAAGGATATAAATTTTCATCTGTTAATCTCTCAATAACTTTTCTCTTTATTTCCAGACTTTCCTTTGCAAGATATAAAAGGTCATTCAATCTTGATTTAAATTCTTCTTTTGATTTTGATAAATAACCTATTCTTGGAAGATTAATGGTAACCACGCCGATACTTCCTGTGAGCGGATTGGCTCCAAAAAGTCCTCCACCCTTTCTCTGTAAATGTCTTGTATCAAGCCTCAATCTGCAACAATTAAATGAAATTTGTCCTAAAGAATGAACAAAGAGGTGATTTCTTTCAAGTTCAATGTCGTAAAATTCTTTTAATTGCTTGAATTTTTGAATTTTTATTTCTTTTACTCTTACTAAATAGATATCGCTATTTTTAACCTTTAAACTTTCCTCAGTGTGGGCATTATACTTTTCTAAGGTGTTAAGTCCAACCATTCTTGACTTTCTCAGCCCAGGAACTTTTGCAGTAGAAACAGCCATCCAATCAGGCACTCTTTCAGCCAAAATTGGATTATTCAACCAACCACTTCCTTTTTTGATTTTAGATTTTGAATGTTGCAAATAAATTCTTTGGCTCCTTTTTCTAAGTTTGTAGGTTACAGGTCTTCCCACAAGAGAAAAAAGCAAAACTAAATCTCGAGACAACTCCAAATCGTTCAAATGAATTTCTTTCCTTTTTTCGTAACCATCACCCTTGAAATAGAACTCAAGAAAACTTTCAATGACACTTTTTGGACTATTAAACAGGATTTGGGGTAATCTTCCATATTTTTTAAAGCCTGCTTTGTAAAGTTTTCTTGCTATTTCGGCATTATACACATAGAGATAGTAAGTATTATATCGTGGGTCTTGTCTTTCGTGAGTAGTAGCATTAAGTAATTTCTTAATTAAATGTTTAATCTCTTCCAAGTTTTTCTGGTCTCCAGTTTTGAATGTAAATTGCATCCCTCGTGGTTTACCAAAATGAGTAGACCCTTTTTTATTTTCAAATAAATAATTGCCATCTGCTACAAAATAACCCAAAATTTTGGCCAAATCCTCATTCAATATAAGATCTTCAATTTTTTGATATTCATTAGAGAAAATGTTTTCGTTTGCTCGCTTAAGAGTTAAAAGATAGTCTCCTTTTTGAAGGTCTTTGGCAAATTTCATTTTAATTCCTTCTGGCGTATAAACTGAAACAGGATGCTTAAGAGAAAATAGAGAAATTTTTCCATCTTCTGTAATTACTTCAACAGCCTTATCATCTTTAATTTTTAAAAATCTTTTTACTGGAACCCATTCCATTTTTAAAGTTTGAGGATTTAAAGATAAAACTTCCAAATTTCCTTCCTTTCTGCATTCTGCCCATCCCTCTTCATCAAATTCCCCATCTTTGTAACTTTCAACTACTTCTTTAATTGAAAGCCTTTTTATTTTTTTTGAATTTCTAATTAAAATCTCCTGGTTTGCGTCCAAACACATACTTCTGACATCTTCTGGCTTCATATCGGAATTTATGAAATTAGCAAAATAAGGGATACCATATTTACCAGTCATTTCCCAGAGACCATCAAGAATTTCATCATTCCAGTTAAAGTCCTTTGTTATATTGTAAGTTGGTATTGGAAAAGTGAAAACTCTTCCTTTAGCATCGCCCTCTTGCATAACTTCAAAAAATGCCTTATTTATCATATTCATTTCTTCCTGAAACTCTCCATAAGTTTTATTCTGCAATTTCCCTCCTATTACAACTGGCTGGTCTTTATAAACTGGAGATACAACCAAATCAAAAGTAAGGTTAGTAAAAGGAGTCTGAAATCCAACCCTTGTGGGAACATTAAGATTAAACAAAAATTCCTGAATGCATTGCTTTACATCCTTATAACTCAACCCATCATATCTTACAAAAGGTGCTAAAAGTGTATCAAAATTAGAAAATGCCTGTGCGCCTGCAGCTTCACCCTGGAGAGAGTAAAAAAAATTGACAATTTGTCCAAGAGCCGTTCTAAAGTGTTTTGCTGGAGAACTCTCAACTTTTCCAGGGGCTCCTCTAAACCCAGTAAGTAACAAATCATATAAATCCCAGCCAACGCAATAAACACTCAAAGAACCAAGGTCATGAATATGAAAATCGCCTTCAACATACGCATTTCTCACTTCTGGAGGATAAATACTATTTAACCAGTATGTCTTTACAATTTCAGATGATACATAATTATTTAAACCCTGAAGAGAAAAACTCATATTACTATTTTCTTTTACTCGCCAGTCAATCTGATTTAAATACTGGTTTATCAGGTCAAGGTTTGCCTTTGTTGTTATTTCTCTTATTTTTGCATGCTGTTCTCTGTAAATTATATATGCTTTTGCTGTTTTTTTATAAGGAGAATTGAGTAAAACCTCTTCAACTATATCCTGTATTTCTTCAACAGCAGGAATTTTGTCCTTTATCAATTCAGTCGCAAGGTCAAGAACTTTTATTGTTAATTTTTTCGCAACATCCATTCCAAATTCACCTGTTGCCTGACCCGCTTTGAAAATTGCATTTGTAATTTTAGATGAATCAAAATCAACAATCCTTCCATCCCTTTTAACTATCTTTTCAAACATTTTTGCCTCCTATTTTTTCAATTTCTTTTAAAAACTGTTCAACATCTTTAAATTCCTGATAAACAGAAGCAAACCTTATATAAGCAACCTTATCAAGTTTTTTTAATTTTTTAATTACCATATTCCCTATTTCCTTTGAACTTACTTCATCTATAAATTTTTGCCTTAAAGAACCCTCAATATCTTCAACAATTTTATTTATCTGGTCTGTACTTATCGGTCTTTTTTCACATGCTTTCTGAATTCCTGTAAATAATTTTTCCCTGCTGAATTTTTCTCTTCTTCCATCCTTCTTAACAACAATAAGTGGCTTCATTTCTATTTCTTCATAAGTTGTAAATCTTTTCTTACATTTCAAACAAACCCTCCTTCTTCTTATCATAAGTCCATTTTCTATTTCTCTTGAGTCAATAACCCTATCTTTTAAATACCCACAGAAAGGACATTTCATTTTCAATATATTGTATAACAAATTTTAAAGAACAACAACATATTGTGATTTTTATTATAACAGGAGAAATTTTTTTGTCAAGTTTTTTAGAAAGGTATTTTACTATTTGGGTTTTTGGTGGTAATATAAAAATATGGAAAGAAAGATAATGAATAAAGAGGAAATTGAAAAAATTTTAGAAAAAATGGCTGAAAAAATTGAAAGAGAAATCGGTTTTGATAGAACCTGTATTGTTGGAATAAAAAGGAGAGGCGCAATTATATCAGATAGGGTTAATAATATTCTTTCCCAAAAATTGCCTGTTGGATATCTTGATATAACATTCTATAGAGATGATTTTAGTAAAATTGGAGCAAATCCTGTTGTTGGAACAACTGAAATTTTATTTGATATAGATGATAAAAAAGTTGTTCTTATAGATGATGTTTTATATACAGGAAGAACCGTAAGGGCTGCACTTGATGCTTTAATAGACCTTGGAAGACCAGAATTTGTTAAACTTTTTGTTTTAATTGATAGAAATAGTAGGGAACTTCCAATTTCAGCAGATTTTGTTGGGAAAAAGGTAGATATAGAAAAGGATGAAATGGTTGAAGTAAGATTAAAAGAAATTGATAAAAAGGATGAGGTTGTAATTGTAAAAAATGGAATGGAAAAGAAAAGACCTTATAGGACTTGAGGATTTAAGTAAGGAAGAAATAGAGATAATTTTAAATGTTGCTGAATCATTTAAAGATGTAAGTACAAGGTCTGTAAAAAAAGTTCCTGCCTTAAGGGGTAAAACTGTTGTAAATCTTTTTTTTGAACCAAGCACAAGGACAAGAACATCTTTTGAACTTGCTGCGAAAAGATTGTCTGCTGATGTTTTAAGTTTTGATGTTAGTTCTTCTTCTGTCTCAAAAGGAGAAACAATAGTTGATACTGCAAAAAATATTGAAGCAATGAAAGTTGATTGTTTTATTGTAAGGCATTCAATTTCAGGAGCACCTTTAATAATAAGTAAAAATGTTTCATCATCTGTTATAAATGCAGGGGATGGCTGTCATGAACATCCAACTCAGGCATTACTTGATTTATTTACTGTGAAGGAAAAATTTGGTAAAATTAAGGGAATAAGAATATCTATAATAGGAGATATTTTACATAGTAGAGTTGCAAGGTCAAATATATGGGGATTTAAAAAACTTGGTGCAGAAGTTATTATTTGTGGACCTCCTCCATTAATTCCAAAAGATATTGAAAAAACAGGTGTAAGGGTAACCTTTGATATAAATGAGGCGATAGAAAATGTTGATATTGTTTACCTTTTAAGATTGCAGAAGGAAAGGCAGAAAGAGAATTATTTACCATCTTTAAATGAATACAGTTTTTTATACGGAATAGATGAAGAAAGGTATGAAAAAATTAAAGAAAGGACATTTATAATGCATCCAGGACCAATGAATAGAGGAATTGAAATAAAATCTGAAGTTGCTGAAAAAGATTCTTCATTAATTCTTCAACAGGTAACAAATGGAATTGCTGTAAGAATGGCTGTTTTATATTTAACAATAGGAAGAAAAATATGAATATAAAGGTATTTCCTGAGATTTCTTACCAGGATATATTGAATGAGAAGCAATTAAATATTGTAAAAAATGCAGAAGGTCCATGCCTTGTTCTTGCAGGAGCAGGGAGTGGAAAAACAAGAGTTCTTGTTTATAGAGTATGTTATCTAATTGAAAATGGCGTTTCACCATCAAATATTTTACTTCTGACATTTACAAATAAAGCAGCAAAAGAAATGATTGAAAGAATTGAGAAAATTTTATCTGTTTATCCAAAAGGTCTAATTGGAGGCACATTTCACCATGTTGCAAATTTACTTTTAAGGATTTATGGGAGGGAAATAAATATAAATCCAAATTTTACAATTATTGATGAAGAGGACTCTATCTCAATATTAAAGGAAATAATTGAAAATACAAAAAGAAAAGATGAATTCCCCCACCCTTCTAAAATAAAAGAATTTATAAGTTTATCAATAAATAAGTGTGAGAGTTTGAAGGAAACAATAATTACAAATTTCCCTGAATACACCCATTTGATTTCCGATGTTGAAAAAATAAATAAAGAATATCAAAAAGTAAAAAGAAATTTAAATCAACTTGATTATGATGACCTTCTGATTTACTGGTATAAAATGATGAGAGATGAAAAAACAGGAGTAAAAATATCAAATAGATTTAAATATATACTTGTTGATGAATATCACGATACAAATAAACTGCAGGCAAAGATTTTATATTTACTTTCAAAAACACACAGAAATATAATGGTTGTTGGTGATGATGCCCAGAGTATTTATTCTTTTAGAGGAGCAACAATTTCAAATATAATGGAATTTCCTAAAATCTATCCTGATGCAAAAACATTTTATCTTGATATAAATTACAGAAGCACCCCTGAAATCCTTAATTTTGCGAATGATGTAATATCTCATAATAAGGTTCAATTTCCAAAAAAACTTATAAGTATAAGGAAAAATGGGGTAAAACCTGTTGTAGTAAAATGCAGGAATATGAAAGAGGAAGCAATATTTGTTTCCCAGAGAATAAATAAATTACTTGAACTTGGTATAGAACCTAAGGATATAGGAGTTCTTTTTCGTTCAAGATATCAGGCAGCAGAACTTGAAATTGAACTTTCAAAACTTAAAATACCGTATATAATAAGAGGGGGTTTAAGATTTTTCGAACAGGCACATATCAAGGATATTGTTGCATATTATAGAATAATTGAAAACTTTAAGGATGTTCTCTCATGGAAAAGGATATTTAATTTAAGTGAAGGGATTGGAGAAAAAACAACAAAAAATTTAGTTGATTTAATTTTAAAAACGGAAAATTTTGAAGAATTTAAAAAAATTTTAAAAGATATAAAATTGAGAGAAAAGGGGAAAGATAGTTTGAATAAGAATATTGAATTGATTGAAAATTTGAAAATTCTTTCTCTACCGGATGGAATTGAACTTATTTTAAATTCAGGATATAAAAATTATCTTACAAAAAAATACAGGGATTACACTGAAAGGATGGAAGATATTAAAAATTTAAAAGAGATTGTTTCCCTTTATTCAAATATTTCAGATTTCCTTTCAGAAGCATCTTTACAGGAATATTCAAAGGGTGAAAGTCCAAATGTAAAAAATGCAATTATTCTTTCAACAATTCATCAGGCAAAAGGACTTGAATGGAGAATCGTTTTTATTATAGGAGTTTGCGATAATCATTTTCCCCATCCATATTCAAAAAATGATATATCTTTACTTGAAGAAGAAAGAAGAATTTTTTATGTGGCAATTACAAGAGCAAAAGAAGACCTTTATATAACATACTATTCATACGATTATTTCAGATATATGCCTATAAAAAAATCAATATTCCTTGAAGAAGTATCTCCACAAAATTATGAAGAATGGGATTTAACTTATTGATATGAAAATTATAACAATTTTAATTTTCCTTTTTGCATATACAGGGATTGTTTTAAAAAGGGATAAATGCCTCTATTTTGTTTTTTCTTCAATTTTTTTACTTTTGATTTTAAAAATAATTAATTTTTCTGAGATTTTCAAATTCATAAATTATAATGTTCTTGGAATTTTTCTTGGAACAAGTATACTTTCTTATCTTTTTGCTTATTCAGGAGTTCCATCACATATTGTAGATTTTATTGTTGAAAAAAAGTATCAAACAGGAATTATTTTCTTGTTGATATGCTTTATTACAGGTTTAATTTCTGCCTTTGTTGAAAATGTTGCTACTATTATGATTATGGCTCCTGTTGCCCTTGAATTTACAAGAAAATATAAAATAAATCCAGTCCCTCTTTTTACTGGTATGGCAGTAAGTTCAAATTTACAGGGATGCGCTACAATGGTTGGAGATAGTCCAAGTATAATTCTTGCAATGGAATCAAATTTAAACTTCAATAATTTTTTCTACATGCCTAATTATAAAATTGGTTCACCAAATGGAAAGTTAGGAATTTTTTTCTTTGTTGAATTTGGAGCAATATTAAGTTTATTTGTTTTATATTTATTTTTCAAGAAAGAGAAGGAGATACATAAGGACCTTGGAGAAAAACATGAAATAAAATCATTTTTTCCTGCAATTCTATTAATTTTACTTATAATTTCTCTTGCAATAACTTCCTTCTTTCAGGAGAATTTTCCATACTTTCCAGCAGTTCTTTCCCTTTTCTATGGTTTTACTGGTTTTTTCTGGCTTTTAATTAAAAAAGCAGAAAAGATTAATATAAGGGATATTGACTGGGAAAGTTTTTTTTTACTTATTGGAATTTTTATACTTGTTGGTTCTTTAAAAAAAGTTGGAATTATTGAAGATATTGCAAATTTTCTTTTAAAAACAGGTAAAAATGAATTCACTATTTATTTAATGATTGTCTGGATAAGTGTTTTTGTCTCTGCTTTTGTTGATAATATCCCCTATACAATGGCAATGATTTCCGGAATAAAAATTTTATGTGAAAGATTGAATACAAATCCATATGTTTTTTTATTTGGTTTATTGATAGGAACATGTGTAGGTGGAAATATAACTCCTGTTGGAGCAAGTTGTAATGTTGTTGCAGTTGGAATACTTAAGAAAAATGGATATAAGGTTAAATTTACTGATTTTGTTAAAATTGGTCTTCCATTCAGTATTATCTCAGTCAGTGGAGCAACATTCCTTTTATGGCTTATTTATAAATAGGAGGGAAAATGGAACAGGTTGAAATTTTTAAAAAAACAGTTAATCATATCCCTCATAAAAATTTTCTTTATAAAGCAAGTTTTACTCCTGATTTACAAAAGAGAATATGTGAAAAATATAAAATAAGGGAAGAAGAGATACCTGAATTTTTTGGTTTTTTTAATCCAGTAAGTGTTCAGCCGGAAGAAAATAAAAGAGAAGTTGATTTTTCAAGGTATTATAAAGATATTGAATTTCCGGAAGGAAGTTTTATAAATTCTCTCGGTGTTCTTGAAATCCCTGCCAAATACTATCATTTTACAGGTTATATAAGTCCTTTAAGAAATGCAAAATCATTGAAGGATATTGAAGAATTCCCATTTCCTGAAGTAGAAAATTTAAATATAGGAGATATGAAAGAGAAAGTTGAAAATGCACATAAAGAAGGTAAGGTTGCCGTTACATGGGTTGGTCATATGTATGAAAATTCATGGCAGGTAAGGGGATATGAGGAATTTTTAATTGATATGATAGAAAATCCAAGTTGGTGTGAATATATACTTGATAGATTTACAGAGAGAAATATT
>Ga0272449_1002590_pt1 | contig 16672 bp, 13 predicted proteins | sample YNPCB0241_FD_198679 | JGI IMG/M metagenome (GOLD analysis project Ga0272449, IMG submission 198679) | Hot spring sediment microbial communities from Yellowstone National Park, WY, United States - YNP-CB-024-1 | ecosystem: Environmental > Aquatic > Thermal springs > Hot (42-90C) > Sediment...
TATTTTTCTGTCTTTTATGCTAATGTCGTTTTTAAGAGTTGAAAACTTAACTAATCTTAATTCGTTTAAATCAATATAATCAGCCAGTTTATAAATAGGTTCAAACTCGATAAGTTGTCCATTAGTTATTTCAATATTAGCATCGAGCAGTATATCTTTTTCTATTACTTTGGCACTGCTGTCCCACGAAATTTGTAAAAAGGGTATATCGCTTGTAATCTTTCCTTGCAAATGTTTGTCTAATAAAAATGACTGACCAAAATTATCGAAAGTATTAAATAATTTTCGAATATTTATATTATTTGTCTTGATAGCAGTTTTTAAAGTTAGTTGTTTATTTTTACTATTTTGTAAATAGCCATTTAACTGAACGGAACCTTCGAGAGTTTTAAAGTTTAAGTTTTTAAAAAATAATGTTTCATCTGTTAACTCAATATTTCCAGTTAGTAGGTTTGCTACGAATTTATTATAAATGAACTCATTGATAGTAATATTTCCGATTAAGTTAATATGTTTAGGAATAAGAAAAGGAGAATTGGTATTGTTGTTATTGTCCGTAGTCCATTGGTTATAATCTAACTTATCGACATTTAGGTCTAACTTGGCATTTATATTTTGATTATCTAACATCAAATAAGAAATAAAGTTGCTTATAATGCCTTTAAGAATAATTTGTGAATTATTTAACTCAAAAACAATTTTATTAATTTGTATATCGTTGTTGCAAAAACTTAAATTACCACTTAATTTTTTTATTTCAATTGGTTTATTTTTAATTTGAATAGCTACATTATTTAAATTCATTTTTCCTTTTACATTAGCATTCTGGTAATCTGATGCCGTTATTTTTGTTAATTTTTTAATTTTCCCTTCGTAATTAAAATCCAAAAATATACTTCCATTTAATACTTCTAAAGCATCGAGATTTAATAAGTCTTTTAAGTTTTTAAGATTTAAGTTCCCTTCTAATCTAAGTTTTACAGTAGGTGATGTCAAATTTTTTATTGAAAATTTTCCAGATAAAACGCTATCATTAAAAACTGTGTAAAAAGTGTCTATTTTAAAATGAGATGTTTCAAGGCTTTGTTTTAAACCATTATCGAAAGAGCCTTTAATTGTCAATTGCTTAAGTTCTACATTTTTTTTGTTATGTTTTACTTGGCCGTCAATTAAATTAAAATTGCATTTTATTCTAGGTGAAGTATTGTAGCTTATTCCGCCATTTATGTTTATTGAAAAATCTAAATAACCGTCGGAATTTAAATCTTCTACGTAAGGTAACAAATTTTTTGGTAAACTATTTAGAATGTTGCTAATTGATTGTTTATTCCCTTCAATATTTAAATTAATCTGGTCGTTTAGTTCATTCGATTGATAATAACCTGATACAACAAAAGTAAGCTTTCCAAGTTTAATTGTCCCAGCTTTTATTTTGTAGTTATCGTTGTCGACATCAATCTTTATAGAAATTATTGCTTCCTTGGTTTTTAAGTAATTAATATTTTCAATTTCTAACTTTTTCAAATTTATATCACCTTTTGTAGAAATATTGTATTTATCCTTGTAAAAATCGCCAGATATGGTTAAATTGTTTGTATAAGCTTGTAATTTCATTTGCTTTGCAGCATTCAAATAAATTAGTTGTGTGTTGTATAACTTTATTTTGTCAAGTTTAACGTTAATATTATCCTCTTTACTTGAACTATCTTCTTTGAAAATTGAAAAATTATTTTTTCCTTTTTTGTCGTAGCAAGTTAAAATATTAGCGTCGTATAGTTTTATTGTTTGCAACGTGTATTTCTTTTTAAGTATGTCAATTAAATTGAATTGTAAGAATAATTTATTAGCTTTTAATAATGTGTCGGTTGAAGTTTTGAAATCCTTTTTATTGTACGTGTTGCTTGATTTTATTAAAACATTATTCAAAATAATAGTTGCTTCTGGAAAACTTTTTATAATGGAAAAATTTATTTCATTTACTTTAATTTCAGTATTTAAATATGAATTTATTCGAGAAAGAACCAATTGTTTTATTTCCTTTTCATAAGCATAGGTTAAAATAATAATTGACAATAGCAATAAAATTATTATTGAAAGTATACTTATTATTAAATATTTTAATGTCTTTTTGGCTTTCATAATTTTTGCAAGTTATAAAATCATATTATAAGCGCAAAACTATTTTAAAGAATTTAAACTTTGAATTTTGCGTATGGACTAGTGTTCAATGGTGCAAAATCTTGTTTTAGATATTTATAATAACCTGCAATAGCAATCATTGCTGCATTGTCGGTTGTAAATTTAATTTTTGGTAAAAAAACTTTAATACCTTTTTTTGTTAATTTTTCGAATTCGTTTCTTATATATGAATTAGCCGAAACACCGCCACTTAAAGTAAGCATTTTAATATTAGTTTGTTTTATTGCTAAAAGAGTTTTTTCTATTAATATTTCTGTAATAGTGTTTTGATATGAAGCACAAATGTCGTAAATATTTTCTTTTACAAAATCGGGATTATTTTTTATATTGTCTCTAATAAAATACAATAGAGAAGTTTTTATACCACTAAAACTAAAGTTGAGTTTTTCTACTTTAGGCTTTGGAAATGTGAATTTTTTTGGGTTTCCTTGTTTAGCAAGTTTATCTATGATAGGTCCGCCGGGATATTCGAAACCGAGTATTTTAGCTGCTTTGTCAAAAGCTTCTCCACAAGCATCATCTATAGTTGAACCTAAGAGTTGTATCTCGTAAGGACTGTTAACAAGCAATAGTTGTGTGTGTCCGCCAGAGATTAATAAACAAATATGTGGAAAATCGGGAAAAACATCACTTTCGGTTTCAATAATGAAGTGCGATAAAATATGTCCGTGTAAATGATTTACTTCAATAAGTGGTATGTTAAGTGCAATTGCAAGTCCTTTTGCAAAAGATGTTCCTACCAGTAATGAGCCAAGTAATCCGGGACCACTTGTAAAAGCTATTGCATTTATTTCGTTTAAGCTTAAATTAGCTCTTTGAATGGCTTCCTGCAAAACTGGCACTATATTTATTTGATGAGCACGTGAAGCTAATTCTGGAATTACTCCACCATATTTTTTATGAATTTCTTGATTAGCAACAATATTACTTAAAAGCTTTCTATTTTCAACTATAGCAATAGAAGTATCATCACACGAAGATTCAATCCCTAAAATGATAGCTTTTGTCTCCAAAAAAGTATAATTTTGCAAAAAATCACGCAAAATTAGAAAAAAAAGACACATATTACTGATTCCGCTTATATTCTGTTTTGAACTATTATTAATAGTTTATGTTATTTTTAAAAGTCCACCTATTCAAACTTACTTAACTGCAATTATTGCAAAAAAAGTTTCCGAAAAGCTAAATACTAATATATCCATTGGAGCCGTTGATTTCTCATTATTCAAAACATTTATCTTGCAAAATGTTTATATTGAAGACCAAACTAATGATACTCTTGCTTTTATTAAGTTAGTAGAAATACAACTTGATAAGTATTCCAGTAAAGAAATAATTCTAAATAAAATATCATTATACAATCCAGTTTTTAAGCTAAAATTATTGTCGAATGGCAGGTTGAATTTGCAATTTTTGTTGGATGCACTTAGTGATACTTCAAAAATAGAAGATACAAGCAATGTAAAGTATAAAGTTAATAAGTTAATAATAAACAAAGGTGTTTTTTCATACAAAAACGAGCTTTATCAGTCTAAAATAAGCAATGTAATTGATTTTGATAATTTAAAAATTTCAAAAATAAAGCTAAATATAGATTCTGTTGTTTATATCAAAGATAGTATAAATTTTAAGATTAAAGATGTTTCATTTATTGAGCAATCGGGTTTTAAATTAAATTCGCTTTCTTGTAATGGTTATTTTTGTCCAAGTGGAATATATTTAAATAACTTAAATATCATTGCCGATAAGAGTATAATACGTGCAAATAAGTTAAATTTGAAGATAAATAATCTATCTGATTTTAACCATTTTGAAGAAAAAGTAAAATGGGATGTAAATTTTTTACCTTCAAAATTGCATAGTGACGATTTAGCTTATTTTACAAATGTTTTAAAACCATTAAACCGTAAAATATATTTTGCAGGAATTGTAAAAGGCACATTATCTTCTTTGCGTTTTAGAGACTTCAAAATACGACACAACCTTAAAACATACATTGAAGGTAATTATAATTTAGATGGTTTAACAAATTCATCTTATCCATATTTATTATTAAAATTCAAAGTATTAAATACAAATTATACAGATTTTGAAAATTTAGTTATATCAGAAGGCAATCAAATTAAAAAAATAACTATCCCAGAAGAATTATCAAAATTAGGTAATATATTATATAAAGGCGAACTATCGGGATTTATCAATGATTTTGTTGTATTTGGTAATCTAAAAACTTCGTTGGGTAATATAAAAGCTGATGCAAATGTCAAATACGATACTTTATCTAATAAAACTAAAATAAATGGTTCTATTTCGTTAAATGATTTTTTTCTTGGAGCAATTGTCAATAATAAAAATCTTTTTGGGAAGGTCAGCTTAGAAACCACTTCAAAAATTGAATTTAAAGAAAACAAAATAAACGGTATAGCTAAAGCTTTAATAAAATCAATAGATTTTAACAATTACACTTATAAAAACATTTATATAGATGGCAATTTTACAGAAAAGCTATTCGATGGTAATATACAATTGAACGACCCTAATGTAAGTCTCGACTTTATCGGTAAAATAGATTATTCAGCCAATATGCCTGTATTTAATTTTATGGCAGATGTAAAGTATGCTCGTTTAAATAAAATTAATTTTATACATCCCGATTCTAATATTACTGTATCTTTTATGCTTGATTCAAAATTAACAGGAACTAATTTAGATAATATTGCAGGTAATATAGATATATATCAGCTTCACTTTAAACACAACAATATAAGTTATAATATTCCACAAATGCTTTTTTCAACTAATTCAGTAAATGAAAATAAAACAATTAACTTTAGTTCTGATATTTTTAATGTAAGCTTTTACGGGTATTTTAAATTTAACGAATTGTTTTATTACTTGCAAAATGTAGTTAATAATTATCTTACTTCTATTAAATTTACTAACATTCCATCTAAATTTAAATTTAATCCTAATTTCTCATTTAATTGTGAATTAAAGTTTAATGAAAAATCTGATTTTATTAAAGAAATTATTCCTTCATTGTTTTTCTCTAAAAATTCTGAAATAAAAGTTAAGTTTTCTTATCCACAAAATGTTGATTTAACCTTTAAAGCTGATTCTATCAATTTTTCTGGTATAGCTTTAAAAAATTTTGAATTAAATATCGAAAACAAGAATAATATTTTAGAGACCTTATTAAATACCGATAAACTCAATATTAAAGAACAAACAAAACTAAATAAGTTGAATTTAAAAATTTTTACTACAAATGATAATAACGAACTTTACGTTAATTGGCAAAAAACTGATTCGATAATTGGCGAAGGCCAAATTTCGGCAAAATTAAATTACCTTAACAATATAGCTACTGTGTTTATAAACCCTTCTAAAATAAATTTTAACGGTAACGATTGGCATATAAGCGATGGGAATATAATTTTAACAGATAGTCTTATAAAAGTTGAACAGTTTACAATAAGCGAACAAAAACAATGTTTGCTGATAAAAGGAAATATTGGTAAAAAAATTTGCGATACATTGTCAATATATTTAAACAACATAAACTTATCTTCTATAAACTCGTTTTTAGGCGATGAAATTAGTTTTGCTGGGAATACCAATGGTGAGTTATTATTGATAAAAGTTTTAAACAATCCTATATTTATTTCTAACTTAAAAATTGATAATTTCAAAATAAATAACGAAGAATTAGGTGATTTCAAATTAAATGCAACTTGGGATAACGAGAAAAACTTACTTTCTTATGTTGCCAACGCACATAGGGGCAATATTCATACCTTGAAGTTAGATGGAACCTACGATATTAATGGAATAGTTAATGCTAACGTATCACTGAATAAATGGAGATTAAATGTTTTGGAACCTTTTGTTAATTCATTTGCAACTGATGTTAAAGGAATAGCAAATGGAAATATAACTGTTACTGGAAAACTTTCGAATCCTGAAATAGTAGGTAAAATTGAACTTGTTAAAACCGCTTTTAGTATTCCATTTTTAAATACACGTTACAATTTTACTGGAGAAGTTGAAATAAAAAAAGACGGATTTTTTATAAAAGATTTACCTATTTTTGATGAAGAAGCAAATAAAGCCATTGTTAACGGAAAAATAACTCATAAGAATTTTAAAAATTTTGATTTAGATATAATAATAAATACCAACCGCTTATTATTTATGAATACAAAATATACCGACTCGACAATGTATTATGGTTCTATATATGCTGCTGGTATTGTCAATATGACAGGAAGTCCTGACAATATATCTATATATGCAAATGTTCAAACCGAAAAAGGAACAAAATTCAATTTAAATCTTGAATCTTATAACGCAGTTACCTTAAATAATTTTGTGAATATTGTAAATAAAAATAGTTTAACTAAACAAAAATTAGAAACACCTATAAATAACAGTGGTTTAAATCTTAACTTTAATATTCAAGCCACGCCAGATGCAAATGTACAATTAATCTTTGATTCAAAAGCAGGAGACATAATAAAGTCAAAAGGTACAGGCAATTTAAGACTTGAATTAAAACCTAATGGCGATTTTTTTATCTTCGGAAATTATTTAATATCGCAAGGTGAGTATCTGTTTACATTGCAAAACGTTATAAATAAAAAATTTGAAGTTGTTCCAGGCTCATCTATATCTTTTAATGGTAATCCTTTATATGCTAATGTTGATATAAAAGCTCTTTATAAACTCAGAACCGGACTTTATGAATTGATGCTCGATTCTGCATATAAAAATCGTGTATCAGTTGAATGCGAACTTAATTTGAAAAACAAACTATCTAATCCAAATTTCGCCTTCAATATAAAAATACCTGAAGCCGATAGTAAAGTAGAAGGCGTCCTTGCATCAATGTCAGAAGAAGAAATTAATAAACAAGTTATAGCTTTACTTGTGCTTAATCACTTTGTTACACCAGATAATTATAAAAGTGGTATCAAATCTGTTGAGTACAGTAGCCCCAATGCATTAGGAGCTAATACTTCAGAATTTCTTACAAATCAGTTTAATCATTGGTTATCGCAAATATCTAAAACAGTAAATCTTGGTGTAAATTACAGACCAGGTAGTGTTCTTACCAACGAAGAACTTGAACTTGCTCTTAACACACAAATACTAAACGATAGAGTTACTATTTCAAGTAATCTCGGCATTTCTAACAATTCTGCTTCAGAAACATCTACACTTATTGGAGATTTTGATGTCGAAGTTAAGATAAGTAAAACAGGAAAACTCAAAGCCAAAGGTTTTAATAAAACCAATACTAATATTCTTAAAGATACTTCGCCTTATACGCAAGGAGTGAGTATTTTTTATCGCGAAGATTTCGACTCTTGGAAGAATTTAATGCAATATTATTGGAAATTGCTTTTTGCACGAAAAGAAGAAAATTGATTCGATATGAACTTATAATTTTATCACTATTGTTCAAAATAATTGTTTATAAAAGACAGAATTATTTATTATCAATGAATTAAATTTTTTATTTAGGGTTTTTGAAAAGACGCTCTCCTTCTTATTTTTTTTATCTCTGTTTTAATCTATCTTACATTTTTTCTCAAAATGATATCTTTAATTGGCCTCTTCTCACGGGGGTCCTTTCAGTAATGATTTTATAAACCTTTTTTATAAAAAAATTTGCTTACTTTAGAAAATATTTTGGACAATAGTGAGCAAAAATATGACAAATATCATAGTTTTTTTTTTTTTTTTTTTTACGAATTTAGTAACGTTTTAATTGAGCTAGCTCATTAAAACGCAAAAAATGTTTAATTTTTAGAATAATGTTTAATTTTAAAAATTAAATGCTATGAAAAAATTTATTTTATTAATCGGTTTTATTGGTATTTATGTTAGTTCGTTTTCACAATTTTCATTAAATGGGGACGTTGTTATAGGAACTAAGTTTAAAGGTTCTCCCTACGTTGGCTTATCTGGTTTATTCATGAAAGAAATTGATAATGGCTTTTGCGCAGGTGGTTTATTGGGATTACAATTTTATACGGGTTCTGGCAGTTCTTCATTTAGAATTCCAGTTATGGCAGAAGCAAGATATTTTGTAAGTGGAGGAACAGATGGATTTTATCCGCTTGCCAATTTAGGTTTTGTACATGAAGAAAGTAAAACAAATGGAATAATAGTAATTAAATTCTCAACTACAAATTTTGCTTTCGCTTTAGGTGCTGGAGTTAAATTTGGTAATGCAGATTTTTCATTCAGATACGAAAATATTCAATACTCCATAGGACATGCTGAAGTTTTTGATTTCAAATTAGGTTTTTGGCTCGGAGAAAGTGGTGGTAAAGGTTATAAAAAACGTCGTAGATAATAACATGAATAACATGGTTCATATTGAAAAAATTACGTTTAATAAGTACTAAATTCAAATTTCTGCGAATATTGAATACAAATTAATCCAGAACTCAATCCGATAGAGCGAGCTTGGTGGTATATGAGAAAGAAAATTGCGCATAATAGGTTTATAAATTCGTTGAATGAACGAAAAAAATGTTCTGGATGATGTTCTCTCATTTTTAAAAGCTTAATGAGCAACTTTTAAAAATATGTGAAATTAATTATTAGATTTTATTAGGACTTTAAAATTTAAAAAAATTATACGTTTCCCTCTTTGGGAGGCAACCATAGTTTATTATATTTATTCATAGTTGAATTTATTCCCTCGAGTATAAAGTTTTCTATAGCATTTATCATAATGTTTATGTAATACGGTAACACTTTTTGTTCCTCATGTGTAAATGGACTTAATACATATTCAACTTGCTTACCACGACTATAGTTATTACCTATTCCAAATCGCAACCGTGGATATTCGTTTGTTTTAAGAATTTCGTCGATATGTGCTAATCCATTGTGACCGCCGTTAGCTCCTTTTGGTCTAATTCTTATTGTTCCAAAAGGTAAAGCAATATCATCTACTATTACAAGCATGTTTTCTATTGGTATTTTTTCTGTATAAAGCCAAAAGTTAACTGCATTTCCGCTTAAATTCATGTAAGTAGTTGGTTTAATAAGGATAGCTTTTCGACCTTTTAAGCTAATTGTAGCTTGATAAGCGTATCGTTTTTGTTCAAAAAAAATACTGGATGCATTCACCCATGCATCCAGGACCATAAAACCTATATTGTGTCTCGTTAATTCGTATTCTTTTCCAATGTTACCTAAACCAACTATTAAATACTTCAATTCACAATAAATTATTTAGGTTTATTTGCTTGTTCTGTTGATGAAGCTGTTGTAGTACTTTCTTGTGCTGATCCTTCGGTCGATTCGGTGCTTTCAGCTGCACCTCTTGTTACTTTAACAGTTACTATAACTTTATCTTTGGGTTCAACAATTTCAAGGTTAGGTAAATTTAAATCTCCTGCATGAATAGATTTACCAAGTCTTAAATCTTCTACATTTATTTCAACAATTTCTATCATATCTTTCAATAATCCTTTTACTTTAATATACCGCATTTCTTGTAAAAGCTTACCTCCGTCTCTTACTCCTTTGGCAATACCAATCGTTTTAACAGGCAATTCAACAATAATAGGCTTATCTTCAACAATACGATAAAAATCCATGTGTATTATTCTGTCTGTTACGGGATGAAGTTGAACTTCTTTTACTATTGCTTTAATTTTTTCATTATTTACATTAATAACAGCGTAATGAGTATATGGAGTAAAATAAATTTTGTTTAAATATTTTTCTTCTATTGCGATATGAAGATTATCGCCATTTCCGTATACTTCGCACGGAACTAATCCTTTTTTTCGTAAGGCTTTAGCTGCTCTTTTCCCTAAATTTTCACGAATTACTGCATTAAATTCAATAGGTTTCATATTCTTAAATTTTAGTGCTACTCAAAATTAAGCCTAATGCTTAATTTCCCATTACACTAATGAATAGTAATAAGGTTAATTAAGCAGTGCAAAGTTAGTTTAAACATTTTATATTTCCAAAATTAAAATGGCCAAAATTTGTTATCATACCAAATAGATTCCTTAAGTTCTTTATCTATATCGAGTAGTACTTTGTAATGAGTTTTTTCCCAATTGGCAAGCCATTTAAAAAGTTCTTGTTCTTGTTGTGTTGTTGACTTTTCAGCATATTCGGAGTATACTTTTATAGCATTGCTTTCCATATCTAAAGCTGCCGATATAGCTGCTGCTTCGTAACTGGCTGCTGTTATCTCTTTCTTTATTTTATCGGTTAAAATTTGAGAAACAAACTTATCGTTTACTGCTGGTAATTTAAGTTCACTTATTGTTGTATTATTGGCTATTGAACGAAACGTATCGCTTAAAAATTTTTCGTGCATTATTTCTTCATTAGCCATTATTTCGAATATTTCCTTTACGGCTTCGCTTTTTGTTGAACTTGCAACTTGTTTATAAAAAGCATAACCTTTACGTTCCATTAAAATGGCCATCTTCAAAATTTCTAACGATTTATTAGCATCCATAATAATTTTTATTTAAGTTTACACCGCAAAATAATTTATATTTATGAATAAAACAAAGACTTTTGAAGGAAAACTTTTTATAGTTCCAACACCAATAGGAAATTTAAAAGATATAACTATACGTGCTTTAGAAGTTCTGAAAACTGTTGATTATATTCTTGCCGAAGATACTCGAAACACAATAAAAGTTTTAAAACATTATCAAATAAAAAAAACTTTAAAATCTTATCATAAATTCAATGAACATAATATAAATGAAAACATCATATCAGACTTACGTTCGGGCAAAAACATTGCTCTTGTAAGTGATGCAGGAACACCAGGAATTAGCGACCCCGGCTATTTAATAATAAAAAAATGTATCGAAGAAAATATCAATATTGAGTGTTTACCTGGACCTACAGCACTTATTCCAGCACTTGTAATTAGCGGTTTCCCTGCCGATAGGTTTATATTCGAAGGATTTTTGCCACATAAAAAAGGTAGAAAAAAAAGATTAGAAGAAATATCTAAATACGACATTACAACAATATTATACGAATCACCACACAGATTATTAAAAACTTTAACAGAATTGAAACAATATATCGACAATAAGAAAATATGTATATGCCGAGAACTTACTAAAGTTTACGAAACCATTATTAGAGGCAATATCGAAGAAGTTATAAATTATTTTAACAATAAACCAATAAAAGGTGAAATAGTAATCGTTATAAGCAAATAAATTTATATCTTTGCAGAAAAAAAGTTATGAAACAAATTAATATTATTGCTGTTTTATGCTTATTATTGCTTATTTCTTGTCAGTCGGACGTTAAAGAATCGCCTGAGTACAAGAAAATATTAGCCGAAAGAGATAGTTTGGCAGGCTTAGTTTCTACTGATGTTGCTCAAATTAATCAGTTTATAGCTGATATGAATGAAATACAAGAAAACCTTAATAAAATTAAAGAAGCTGAAAATATCATTAATATAAATACAAGTAATACAGAAAATGCCCAATCAGCTAAAGATAGAATTAAAGAAGATATGCAAATGATTTATGATTTGATGCAAAAAAATAAAAAACAAATTCAAGAACTAAAAAATAAATTAAAAAAATCGAATTCGCGAATAACAGAATTAGAAAAAATGATTAGCTTTTTAGAACAACAAATATCATCTAAAGATGCTGAAATACAAGAATTAAAAAATAAACTTGAACAAATGAATATTCAAATAAACGTTTTAACTCAAAATATTGATAGTTTAAATAAAGAAAATGCAATTAAACAAGATATAATTGCACAAAAAACCGAAGAATTAAACACAGCATACTATGTCATTGGTACTAAAAAAGAACTAAAAGAAAACAATATTATAACTAAAGAAGGCGGTTTTGTTGGCATTGGTAAAATAGAAAAATTACGCGATGACTTTAATAAGGAATACTTCACCAAAATTGATATTACTCAAATTAATGAAATACCAATTAATTCAAAAAATGCTAAAATACTTACAACACATCCATTTAATTCTTACAAACTCGAAAAAAATAATACCACTATTACAAAATTAATTATTGTTGATAAAAAACAGTTTTGGTCAGTTTCTAAATACCTTGTTATTTTAGTTGAATAATAAGTGAAAAAATTTGTAGCCTCAATTTTTTTTGTAATAGTAGTATTTAAATTATTTGGTCAAACAGCTTGTTCATATTTTCTTAAACTTCCTTGCCCCGAAAAATGGTGGGTTATAAAACATATATTTATTGCAAAAAAGGTATATCTTCTAAGTTTAGAAGCTGTAAGAGAAACAAAAACATTACTTAACGACACAACCTTAGATAGTGATGAAGCAGGCGGCCAGTTGGATGCTTTTCGACACGCTTACTGGATGGCTCTCGTTTCTCAAAAATACGGAAAACGTAAAGCATTATCACTCGGAAAAGCACACGAAAAAGGTAACTATATTTATTTCAAAAAAAATAAACTCGAAGATGGACTGTTACCAGATTATGAAAGCTCACTAATGGACTATTTAAACAACGATGTAGGAATTGAAATAGGCACCAAATATAAAAACCTAAGCAAGGATGAATTAAAAAAAATAGTAATTCAACATATACTTGAAGGTAAACTATTTGTTTTGAAAAAAGATAGCCTAGGTAATTATTTAAATTGTAATAATGAAATTATTGACTTAAAAGAAAAAAAATGGAAAACAGATAAATGTATAGTCCCTTCTAATGTTAGAAGGAAAGATTAATTAAAATAAGCACTTAATCGTATCTTGAGACCTTTGAATAACAAATTAACAATATTGTTTTTTTAAATTATATCTTTCTTTTATTCGTACAAAGAAGCAGGCTCTCACTGACAAGTTGGAGTGTTGGGGAAATAGCATCTTCTTCTCTTTGTAATAAGAGTAGAATCGTAATGATAGTAAGGGGTTGTCGTTATGATAAAAAGTACCCTTGCGTCATTGCGAAACTGTCTTTCCTTTTCGTCATTACGAACGAAGTTACCCATTACGTCATAGCGAGCCACTTCTTCCTTTTCGTCATTGCGAGCGAACGTAGTGAGCGAAGCAATCCCCTCAAAACACTTAACAATAAAAGGAATGTGCAATGTGGAGGTTTCTTCACGCCAACACATTTGCAGCCCTTCGGTTCGTAATGACGGACTGCTGTAAGAGATTGCTTCGTCGCTTCGCTCCTCGCAATGACGGGAAGAAAGAGACCGCAATGACGGGAAGAAAGGGACTCGCAATGACGGAAGGGGCGTCATTGCGAGCGAATACCCCCTTTCGTCATTGCGAGCCTGATAACAATCAGGCGAAGCAATCTCCTCAGAACACCTAACACCAACAGGAGTGTGCAATGGGGAGATTGCTTCGTCGTTTCACTCCTCGCAATGACGTGAAAGGAGGAACTCGCAATGACGGGAAGAAAGAGACCGCAATGACGGGAAGAAAGAGACTCGCAATGACGGAAAGGGGAAAGGCTTTTAGTATTTGTTTATTCAAAAAATATTTAAGTTTTTTAAAGGTTTTAATTTATAATACAAAATGCCTGATAAACAAAATATTTTAAAAATTAGAAAAATAAGGTATAATTTTTGCATAATTAACTATTTTACATTGATAAGTTTTTTTTCAGAATTATTAAATCTTTTTTTGAAACATATAAACCATATTATCGTAAATAAATACTGTAAAAATAAACAACAAACTATGAGACAACTAGAAATTTCTAAACAAATTACAAATAGAGAGGATTTTTCTATTGATAACTACTTAAAAGAAATAGGGAAAATAAATTTATTGAGTATTGATGAAGAAGTAGAATTAGCAAGAAGAATAAAAGCGGGTGACGAAGAAGCTTTGCAAAAATTAATTAATGCAAACTTACGTTTTGTTGTTTCTGTAGCTAAACAGTATCAGAATCAGGGCTTGAGTTTAGCCGATTTAATAAACGAAGGCAACTTGGGTTTAATGAGAGCTGCAAAACGTTTCGATGAATCACGTGGATTTAAGTTTATATCATATGCAGTATGGTGGATACGACAAGCCATCTTACAAGCTCTTGCAGAACAATCGCGTATTGTTCGTCTACCACCTAATAAAAACATTATTCTAAATAAAATTACAAAAGCTTTCGCTAAATTAGAACAACAATTGGAAAGAGAACCTACTGCTGAAGAAATTGCACATTATCTTGAATTACCTGTTGATGAAATAAATACTTATCTAAAATTTATTAATAAACATGTCTCTATTGACGCTCCTATTGGTGACGACGAAGATACAACTTTATTAGATGTATTGTATGTAGAAAACGACTATTTACCAGATCAAATATTGAATAATAGTTCTTTAAAAATAGAAATAGACAGAATACTTAACACACTTTCTCCACGTGAAGCTGAAATTATAAAAATGTATTACGGACTAGGTGGCTATCATCAGCATTCGCTCGACGAAATAGGACAAAAACTTGAATTGACAAGAGAAAGAGTTCGACAAATTAAAGAAAAAGCTATCAGGCGTTTGAAACATTCTTCTAGAAACAAACTATTGAAAAAATATTTAGGCTAATTTTTTTTGAAATTATACCCAGCTTCAAAAGCTTTAATATTAAGATTAACTATATCTTCGCCTTTGTTGCCGAACATTTGCTTTATGGCATTAATTAAATCTTGTTTTTCAAAACCTAAATAAGGGGCAGAAGCACCTAAAATAATCATGTTTACAATTTTATCGTTTCCAAGCTCTTTAGCTATTTGATCGGCCGGTATTAGAACATGATTTTTTATCTTTTTTATTTCATCATATATTTTTTCTAATTCAGGATAATTCGGAATATTAACAAAAGGCTCAGTATTAGCAATAACCCAACCATCGGGATGTAAATATGGTAAATATCTAAGCGATTCCATTGGCTCTAATGATATTATTAAATCAGCCTGTCCGTGAGGAATAAGGTCAGAATAAATATACTCGTCCGATATTCTTAAATTAGACATAACATCTCCGCCCCGTTGGCTCATACCGTGTACTTCACTTTGCTTTAGATACATACCCTTGTTTAAGGCAGCTAAACCAATAATTGCAGCCATTGATATAATACCCTGACCACCTACACCAGATAAAATTATATCTTTTTTCATTTTAAAAGCATTTATTTTTTAATTAAACTGTTTGTTTTTTAAATTTTTCTCTCATTCTTTTATTCAACGTAACAATACATTCTCTTTGTGGAATTATTACCGATACACCATTATATTCGAGTTCTTCTTTAATAATACTAACATTACTTTCATGATTTTTAGGTAGCGGTTTAATTACTCTTATATGTTCTTCTGGTATACCGACACCTTTGCATATATCGACAAGCCGGTTATATGCAGCAGACGGCTGACCGCCTGTCATTGCTGTTGTAAAGTTGTCTAAGATGAAAATTTTAACATTTGAATTATGTACTATGCAATCTAATAACCCGGTTATTCCACTATGGGTAAAAGTGCTATCACCTATCACAGCAATTGCGGGTGTTAGCCCAGCATCGGCCGCTCCTTTTGCCATTGTAATAGAAGCTCCCATATCTACACAAGTGTTTATTGCATCTAAAGGTGGTAAAGCTCCAAGAGTATAACATCCTATGTCAGAAAAAACTCTACCTTTTGAATACGATTTTAATGCTTCATTTAATGCTAAATATGTATCGTTATGCGGACATCCTTTACATAAAGCAGGTGGACGAGGAACAACTATTTCAGGAACTTTAAAAGTTTCATTCAGCTTTAAACCCAAAGCTTGGGCAACTAAGGTAGGATTGAGTTCGCCATCTCGAGGTAATTTTCCATCTAAACGACCATGAATAGGTTTAACAATGTTTAAAAGTCCCTTAAGCAAATTTTCAATTAAAGGATAACCTTCTTCAAGAACTAATATTTCTTGGCATTCATCATAAAGTTTTTTTACAAGTGTTTTAGGTATAGGATACTGACTAATTTTGAGAATAGGATATGGACAACCTTTAGGATAATTTTCCATTAGGTAATTGTAAGTTATACCGCAAGCTATTATACCTAATGATTTATCGGTACCTTCGAAATATTTATTGAAACCTGAGTTTTCTGCATCTTTTTCTAAGTGCTCTTGAAGCGATAAAAGTTTCTTATAATTTTTACGGGCAATAACTGGTAAAAGAACAAATTGACGTAAATCTTGAGGAAGTTTCATTTGATTTTGAGGACGAATGTTATTTTTTCTTACGACACCTGATCTACTGTGTGCAAGGCGTGTAGTTATTCTTAAAAGGACTGGTAACCCGAATTTTTCGGAAACATCGAAGGCATAATGCACCATATCGTAGGCTTCTTGTTGATTAGAAGGTTCGAAAATAGGTACCATAGCAAATTGTCCGTAAAATCGGCTATCTTGTTCGTTTTGTGATGAGTGCATAGAAGGATCGTCGGCAGC
>Ga0272449_1002592_pt1 | contig 16661 bp, 18 predicted proteins | sample YNPCB0241_FD_198679 | JGI IMG/M metagenome (GOLD analysis project Ga0272449, IMG submission 198679) | Hot spring sediment microbial communities from Yellowstone National Park, WY, United States - YNP-CB-024-1 | ecosystem: Environmental > Aquatic > Thermal springs > Hot (42-90C) > Sediment...
ATTTTGGCTTAGCGGCCCCCCTTGCGGCGTAGCCCCGTCGACACTTGTCATCATCTTGGCGGTGAATAGGTGATGCCTCAGTATCACGGATGGGCTCTTTCTGGTCTGTCCCTCCCACTGCCGCGCTGGTCAAGCCTTTTATGGCTGCACCCGTTCTGTGTCTCGATGCCGAAGGTCTACCTGAGGGGCGACATGCTGAGGATCTCGCTGAGGGAGGTGGACAGCTTCAGCCAGACAACTAGAAAATGCATAAACATCGAGATGAAGAACTTTCGGAGGGAGTAAATATGGAAATACAGGGCACTCTATCTCAAGTTCCCACAACGGCAGGCGGCAAGCGTTTCATAGAGTCGATAACGTTTCCGTGGCGCGAGGTCAGCAAAGCCTCGGCCGTTGAGAAAGGGCCTGGAAGGCCTCCCCATTGGGAGATGGTTTTCTGGTGGACTAGGAAGCCGCTTATTTCTGCGAGGGCCGTGATTGTCGGCTGCCTTCTTCCCGAGAATACGAGTCCTTTAAACTTTTTGAAGTCGATAGGAACTGGTGGTGAGAAAGCTGCCCACAAGGTTCAGCCAATGCTTAGGTTTGAAGGCGTTAGGTTGCCTGACCCCTTCGCTTGTTTCGCTCAATCCCTTTGGAAGGCATGAGACTCGGCCTATCTGTCACGGCCTGTGACCTACTACCCGTCGGTTACGTCTTTCTCAAGGCTGTGCTGGAATATCCCCAAAAACATGGTAGTAAGCTTGTAAACGACGTTAAGCTTTGGGGCGAATGGATTACCCAAAGGCTTAAGGATGATCCTATAATTAAGGGGTACTGTCAAGTTGGTATTACCTCTTCTCATCCTTGTCTGATGATGTTGTGCATTGCTGCAATTGCAGTTGCCAGCTCTTCTAGGCTCTTCAGCGTCTTCGCGTTTATGTTGTTGTAGAACCTCTTGGTCCTTTCCTTCATCTCTTTGAACCACCTCTCTATCCTGTTCCTTTTACCGAAAGTCTCTTGGATGTAGGTTATTCCCAATCTCTCCAATGCCCATCTGTACCACGGTCCTCTGTCCACTACTATGACTGGCTTACCTTCACATGAGTCCAATATCTTCCTTAGGAACTTGATTGCGCTCGGAATCCCCCTCCCCCTCGACGCGTATATAGCCAATACCTCGTTAGTATCGACGTCTATTGCGGCCCATAGATAACAGGTCTGACCACTCACCTTCAGGACTGTCTCATCTACGGCGACAAGCCTCCTAACCCTTCTGGAAGGCATGAAGAGGGAAGAGAACCTGTGAACCCATATCCTGACCGATTCCCTAGATGCGCCGGTGAGACATAGCCTCTCGGATAGATCCCTCGGTAGTGTCCGGATAAGGGGTGGTAATGCTACGAAGGTTCCTTATAGTCGCCCAGTCTGGGAAATAACTGCCCTAAACCCGATTTAAAGCCTTGTCCGGACACTACCAAATAGGTTGTGTAAAGAAATATATAGTATGAATGCAGCGGCTGTGAAGGGCAGGCAGATTTGCAGGCTCAAGCATTGAAGATGGTTGAAGTTATCGAGAAGTTGAAGGAGAGGGTAACACTACTTCCTTTTGGTGACCCCTTTTTCAAGGATTCGAGATACAGGGCCGAGAAGCTTGACGCAAAGAACTTTCATCCCATTCCCCACAAGGTTAAGAATGTCACGCTTTGCTTTGTCGATGGCGGGAGTCTCAAGGTTGCTGCAGCACCTAACTTCGCAGTTAAGCTTCACAGGCTTTATTTTAATCTCTATCGTAACAACCAGAGGCAAAGACCGAAGAACATGCCTCAACGCATACACTTCTACACAATTTGCTATGCGACTTCTGAGAGCAAGGGCATCTTCTATAAGGTAGAGTTCGTCCCAATAAAGGATGAATGGATCAGCTTCCTTCCCAACACATCCAACCTACGCTTCTATTCTTTCGACAGAACACTGATGAGCGGTCTGCGGAGGGCATCAGTTAGTAGGGTTGCCGAAGCTGTCAGAGCTTTCACCGAATGGGTCTTCGCATCACATGTTATAGAGCAAGAGCTGTCAAGCGGTGACATTATAACTAGGGATGGTGCCCTTCAAACCTTCGTAACTAACGAAAGCAATTACGCTAACATGGCCTATGACTCAGCGATGAAAAAAGGGATAATCTTCACAGGGCTGGCCAAGACCACTACAATGTTTACATCCACGGGATACCCTCTGTTAGCAGCCATTAAGGAGCTTGCTGAGGCCTCACCTTACTACAACACATCATGGTACTATCACCCGATCGCCAAGGTCGATCATCCTGGACATAGAGCTGAAATGTTCGTAGTGTGTTTCGACCCCCGCTCAGACTACGTCTTCAGATTTGAAATACTTAAAGACCAAGCCGAGAAAATGACTAAAGCGGAGATTGGAGAATTAATCGCTACTCTAGCCTCGAATACTAGGGATGCTGCTTTTTACGGCTATCCTTACGGACTTGTAGATGCTGAAAGATTTGCCAGAGGTAGCGGTGAAGAGAAAGATGGGCAGGAAATACTGTTCGAAGTTTCTGCATCCCAGAGAAATCTATGGGAGAAGCTTTCACGATTCATCAGAACTACTGACGCTCACTCTATGCTTAACAAAATCCTTGGTGAGTAAAATGGGTAGTGAAATTACTGTTGTCGGAAGCGTCGTAATGGGCAGTCATGGTGCCATATTGGTCAGGCAGAGAAGCGGTTGCAGCATCGAATTAGGAGACTTGCTCGTAATAGATAATGGCGACGGGAGTCGCCATATCCTCCAAGTCTATGACCTGGTTTATGGTAGCCAGCTCTCCCAGAAAAACCTAGAGCTTCTATCAGGTATGAAGCTGGAAGGTTTTACAGAAGATCTCGGACTCATAGACCCCAGCTTAAGAAACTACGTCCTCGTTAAGGTGAAGTCTGTTGCGAATATAACAAGTTATGGGATTAGGATACCTAAGACCCTCCCAACCTTTATGAGTGAAGTCAGAGCCATAAAAGAAGAAGATCTAAAATTCACCAAGCCCCCAAAACCTATCTTTCTAGGCAAGGTTAGGAGCGGCTCTAAGACCCTCAATATAGATGTGTTTCTCGATGGCGACAAGATGTTCAGACATCATGTCCTCATACCCGCAACCACAGGAAGAGGGAAGAGTAATCTGGTCAAAGTAATGTTATGGAGCGCTTTAGGGCAGGCTCACTTTGGCATTCTTGTCCTAGACCCCCATGATGAGTACTTTGGGAGGCATGAGAAGGGTCTAAAGGATCATCCGAAAGCCAAGGGTAACCTTATTTACTATTCACCAACACCGCCACCAGGTGCAAACACCCTCATAATCAACCTGAAGTCGATAGAGCCAAGCCATTTCGACGGTATAGTCGCTTTCACCCAAGCTCAGGAGGAGGCTGTCGATGCCTATTATAACAGATTCGGCCAAGAGTGGATAAGGCAAATTATCAAAGGAGAATCTATTGACACGGTATCTCCCAAGACGATCACAGTACTACGCAGGAAGCTCGAATACATCCTAGGCGTATATCTCGATCAGACGGGAAAAATCCAGTGTAGGAGCGGGGTTTTCAGCGATTCCGCAGGCCAACACACGGTTAGAGACATAGTGTCCTCTCTTGAGAGAGGCAAAATAGTGGTCATCGACACATCAAGACTCCTCGACCAAGCCGAGCTCCTCATAGGAAGCATCGTAGCCAACTCCATTTTCCGGCTATACCAGCAATACAAGTCAGAAGGAACTCTCGAAGATAAACCCGTAATCAACATTATCATCGAGGAGGCGCCAAGGGTTCTCGGCATAGATGTCCTTCAAAGGGTTGGGGACAATATCTACAGCATCATCGCGAGGGAAGGAAGGAAATTCAAAGTAGGTCTTACAGCCATCACCCAGCTCACAAGTGTAATACCACGCGAAATCCTAGCAAACATGAACACGAAGATTATACTGGGTAATGAGCTGGAGTCCGAAAGAAAAGCAATCATCTCTAGCGCGTCCCAAGACCTCTCAACAGATGACAAGAATATCGCCAGCCTAGACATCGGGGAGGCTATAGTCAGCTCTAACTTCACAAAATTCGCCATACCTATACAGATACCTGACTTCAACGAGCTGGCAAGCATAGCCCAACCACAGAGAAAGAAGGAGAAGACAGGCTTCGTGTGATGCCTATGCCAAGATTCGCCCATCTCTCAGATACACATATAGGCGCTTGGAGAGAGCAGCAGCTTCGAGAATTAAATATGAAAGCCTTCGAGGAGGTCATGAGAAGATGTATTAAAGTTGGTGTGGATTTCATCATCATTTCTGGTGACCTATTTGATGCGAACATACCCGAGCTTCAGACAGTGAAGCAGGCCGCAGAAGTGATGAGGGAGGTCAGGGACCAGGGGATCAGAATATATGTTACCTACGGCTCGCATGACTACAGTGCCAGTGCGACATCAATGATAGATGTCCTTAACAGCGCTGGCCTATTCCAGAAAGTAGTTGAGGCTGAAAGCATAGGCCCAGAAAGCGATGAAAAACTCCGGTTAAGGTTCTTCAAAGACTCGAAGACCGGTGTTAAGCTGGTCGGGATCTACGGTAGGAAAAACGGCCTAGAGAAGGATTACTACGAGATCATTGACAGGGGCCACCTAGAAAATGAGCCGGGCTTCAAAATCTTCGTTTTTCATAGTGTTATTACGGAGCTGCGACCTGAAAACCTCGCATACGGCGAGACTATCCCCCTATCTCTTATGCCAAAGGGCTTCCAATACTATGCGGGGGGACATGTTCACAAGCATCTGGAGCGATATATCGATGGATATGGCCATATCGCCTACCCGGGTCCAACCTTCGGGGCAACCTTTACCGACCTTGAAGACACCGCTTTAGGTGAGAAAAGAGGGTTCTATATAATCGACTTCGACGAAGAAGTTAAACGTATTTCCTTTGAGCAGATAGAGGTCTGTAGCATAGTATATAAAGAGTTCGACGCCGATAAAAAGACAGCTAGACAAGTCACAGAATCTCTCAAACAATTTGTGGGCGAGGTTGATTGCACAGACAAGGTTGTCCTCATCAAAGTAAAAGGACGACTCGGCTCGGGTAAACCCTCCGACATACCGTTCGATGAGATACGGAGAAGTCTATTGGATGCAGGGGCCTTGGTTGTAAGAATCAGTCATTCCAGCCTAACGTCTGAGGAGATAACAAGCTTGAAGGTCATGGGTGAGACTAGGCAGGAGATCGAAAACCGGCTAATAGAGGAGAGACTCTCAGGCTACGACATAGATCCGACGATAACCGACCAAAAAGTCAGGGACATAATTTCTAAAAGACTACTCGGGAAGGCGGGCATATCCACCGCCCAGAGACTGCTTACAGTGCTAAAAGTAGAACAAAAAGAAAACGAGTCCAAAGATGTTTTTCAAAGTCGTGTTCTCCGCGATGTCCAAAAGGTGATGGAAATAGGTGACCAATAAATGCTGTTGAAAAAACTTTCTCTTAGAAATATCCGTAGCTACGGCGATGAGGAGACTATTATCACGTTCAATCGAGGTAGTTCTCTGTTTGTAGGTGATATTGGAAGCGGAAAATCCACAATACTTCAAGCCATCGAATTTGCCCTTTTTGGGTTAGGTGACGTAGATGGAAGGCACCTCCTAAGACATGGATCGAAGGAGGGTTCCGTAACATTACAATTCGAGGTCAATGGTAAGGAATACTTGGTCTACAGAAGACTCGTCAGAAAGGGAAGGGGAGTAGTTCAGGATCAAGGATACATAATCGAAGATGGTGTAAAGACAGAATACTCCGTCGGCGAAATGAAGCTCAGAATCTTAGAGATATTAGACTTTAAAGAGAAGCCTCAGCCAAGAACCACTTCACTCATCTATCGCTATGCAGTCTACACTCCTCAGGAAATGATGAAGTCTGTGCTAGCCCAAGATGTGGATAGAAGGCTTGATACTCTAAGAAGGGCCTTTGGTATTGAGGAATACAGGTCAGCGGTTAGAAATACCGATGAAATAGTTATGAGGGGATGGAAAGGGGAGGTAGTTACCCTTAGTAGGCTTATCGAAGACCTAGACTCTAAAAGAAAAGACCTAGAGGAGGAACGCAAAAAGAGAGAAACTTCAATTTTGGAGCTTAAAGAGTTTGAGCGGCAGTTGTCAGAAGTTGAGCGTGAACTCAGTAGACTGGAGGAAGAAATCGGGAGGGTTCAACCCGAGAAGGAAAACATTATTCGTCTCGAGGGGGAGATACCAGCGCTCGAAAAGGAAATCCAAACACTTCGGGCTAGACTGAATGAAAACGAGAAAAGAGAAAAGGATCTTAGGGGAGAACTTCAAAGCATTAAGGATGCCGAAACAATATTGCAGACACTTACACCTAAATATGAAGAATATAAAGTCAGAAAGAGTGAGTTAAAGCAACTCAAGAAAACTGCGGAGTCTTACGCCAAACTCAGTGCTGGGAGAGCAAAGCTAGAAGGGGAAATAGCCAAAGAAGAAAACCTCCTAAGAAAGTCCACCAAAGAGCTAGAGAGAGATGTCAAAAAACTTGAAGACGATTTAAACAAAGGTCTTCAGAGACTAAAAAAGGAGCGCCATAAGCTAGTAGAGCAAAGGAGGCTACTCGTAAAGCAGATAAAGCGGAGAAAGGAAGTCGAGAAAGAAATCGAAAATATTAGCAAAATGCTTGCTAAGACCAGAGCAGGCATCGATTCAACCAGATCAGAACTTGACAAGAGTAGAAGAGAATGGCTAGGGATTAAAAATATTGGTATAGGTGCACCCTGCCCCGTATGCAAACAACCACTAACAAAACAGCACTACCGGAAAGTAAAAGCTGATTATCAAACAAAATTAGAAAAACTGAAGACTCGCGTAACAATACTGTTAAAAGCCGAAAAAATGTTACATCTCAAGCTCAAACATCTTGAAAGAACTTTGAAGTCTTTAAGAAAGAAGGAACGCTCACTCCAAAAAATTGAACAAAAATTGGCAGCATCAAAACAAAAGATGCGGGCTTTGAAGAAAAATCAGACAGGGCTTCTACGAATGAAGTCAGAGCTGCGGAGGAAACAGAAAAACCTTGATGAAGGTGTTTTTGCCCTAAAGGAGAGAAGGAAGCTCCTACAAGTCTATAAAAGACTCGCTGAATTGGAGCCGAAGTATGAACGTTATGAAGAGGTTAGTAAACTAGTTTCAGAATTAGAAAGGGAGCAAATAGAGTCTGAATACTCCGAGAACCGTGTAAAAGCAACAAGGAGAAAGGAAGTTGAAAGAGAGTTAGAGAAGGTTGCCAAACTCCGAGCTGAACTACAAAACACTATTGAAACTAAATCTAGCGATCTCTCGCAGAAAAGAGAATACTATGAAAAGAGAAAAACTATTCTTGACGAAGTGAAGCGGCTTGAAGGTCTGCGGAAGGAACTTAACAATCGACAAACTGGCATCGAAGCGAGTATGGCAGCCAAAAAACAATACATCGAAGAACGTGAGAAATCAATAGCTAAACTAGAGACAGAGGTTTCTTTCAAGGAAGAGCAGAAGCGCATTAAAGAAGTCTACGAAGAGGTGGTGAGGTGGCTCAGAGACTATTTCATCCCATGTGTAGAAGACATCGAAAAGCACGTGTTAACCTCCATCAATGAAGAGTTTAATCAGCTCTTCCAAAAATGGTTCAACATTCTCATTGAGACAGGGGATATTAACGTTAGAGTCGATGATACTTTCACCCCCATTATTGAGCAGGAGGGGTATGAATTGGACATAGACTCGCTTAGCGGTGGTGAAAAATCTTCTGTAGCCCTAGCCTACAGACTTGCACTTAACATAATGGTCAAGAGGGTATGCAATGCTATGAAAAGCAACCTACTAATACTCGATGAGCCCACGGACGGCTTCAGCTCCCAGCAGCTCTATAGACTACGGGATGTACTGAAAGAGGCGAACTGCGAACAAGTAATAATGGTTTCACATGAAAAAGAGCTGGAAGGCTTCGTAGACAATGTTTATAGGATTCGTAAAGAAAACGGGCTATCACAAATAGCCTATGTATAGCGTCCACGATGACCGCCTCTGAACCCTGCCCCTCCAGAGCCTGCCCCTGACCTCGATGGGCTCGCTGACGAGCCTAATGGTTTCCCTCAGCGCCCTCGCCCTCTCCACGCCCTCCCTGACGTAGCCCGCTATCCTCTCGCGGAGTATCCTCACGAGGCCCGAATAAGTCGTGACTTCCTCCTCAGACATTCCGCATACCACTCCTCCTAGGTGTGATAAAAGCTGTGGCGGCCCCTCAGCGGGCGGTGTCCAAATAAGGCGTTATATCTGAAGGACTGTTAATGTGTCTTGTGTGTTATGGGTGTTGTGGCCTTGGTCTCTGGTTGTTTTAGGCGTAATAAAAAAGTAGAAACGTTAAGGTCCTAGCGGTTTTAGATTATATGTTCCGTGGTAGTTGTAGGGGGGTTTCTAGGGTTCTGAGCGTGGTTTTGGAGCCTATAGGCAAGTCTACCGTACATGACCTTGCCAAGAAGGTATCTATGGTCAAGGTTGCGGGGGAGCCTAGGTATAGGAGGTGTATAACCGTGGATGAGACCAAGCTATACGTCAAAGGCGTCCATGTATATGTATGGTCTGCCGTAGACGTAGTGGAGGTCGTCAGGGGTAACGCCCTGGCCCACATGGATATGAGCGACGCCCAGAGCTGGGACGAGATAGTGAACGCGGCCAGGGAGGTCGTTGAGGAGTGCTACAGGGATGCCAGGACAGACCAGGGATTCGGAGTAGCAGTATTCATAGACGAGGTCCACAACTTTGCCCCACAGTCACCCTCGGAGGGCGCCGCGAGCAGGCAGGCCTACGAGGACATCATACCGGTAATGAAGCTGGTGGCGACCACCGGCCCCCAGAAACGGGGTGCCACTGTTCATAGACACCCGGAGGCTGAGCGAGGCAGACAAGTTCATAACCACCCAGATGGGCCAGAACATATTCGCCTTCAGGGTCGAGGACGTGGACCTGATGAGGCTGAGGGAGATAGTGGGGAGCGACATAGCATACACAGCCAGAACACTACCTAGAGGACACTGCATATACAAGGGACACGCGCTGAGGGTCCAGAGGCCCGTGATAGCCGTCGTGGAGAAGGCTGGAGACGTGGCAAGCGTCGGAAAAGACCTGCTAACAAGGTGGACGCAGGGATAGATGCCGTGCACACATGGGGAGCAGGGATATAAGACATGCGAGAGATGCGGCCGGGAGGTGAACTACTGCAAGATCTGCGGAGAGGTCCTAATACCATGCAGGTATCGGGAGAGCTGACATAGTAGCGCAGCCATGTTATTCTTAAAGCTACATCAATCTTGTATAAATGTTCTGAGGGCCGTGAAGGAAGGAGCTGGAGAGGGCCCCAAGCAGGACCACTAGTGCTTAAGTATCATTCAGCTCTCTATGGATTCTAATGGATGATATGTCCGGTGGGGGGCCGATCCTGAGGATAAGGGGCTTCAGGGCCATGTGGCAGCTCTACCTAGAGGTACTGTTCCTACCACTAGCCATCCCCATGATCCTGGGCATGGCGCTCTGGCCACTCATAGGAGGCTACGGCGGCATCGTCCTATTCATACTGGGTATAGCTGGAGGGCTCTACCTGAGGTTCTTCCACAACGGATTGCCAAAAAGTGGATAAAATCATATATGAGTAAAACTTATTTATCGTGGCAGGGTAGATTAGGGGCGATCCATGCGTCATGCGCCTCTCGAGCAGGCGAAGCCTGAGACCGAGATTAACTACCTGAAGGGCGTCACGCATTTCTGCATTTTCGCGGGCTTGTCTCCCTCGCAGGTGGTTGAAAGGGCGAGGGTAACGAGGTAATGGGGGAGGAGGGCCTCGTCGAGTGGTTCCGTGAGTTCTTCATCGCGAAGAAGGACGTGCTGGTGCCGAAGACGCTTTGGAACTTCACCATGGGCGTGAAGGCACTGATGCTTGAGAATGGCGTCAAGGCCTCGGTCGGTTTTCAAGGGAGATTGCGAGGGAATTCAGGAGGACGGTCAGCACCGTCAGGACGCTGCTAAAAAAGGTGGTTATTACGAAGGAGGCAATCATCCAAATACTGAGGGTCGCGCCGCCTCGGGAGAGAGCATCATCGCGACCATGGCTTCATCGGGATAAGTGTTAGGGCCGCCCTAAACTTGCAGCTCGCGAATTTTCGGGATAATATTTTTGACGAGTCGCTCCCGTGCTATGCGGTCGAGACACACGAGGCCCTGAGCAAGGAGGGAGAGCCCTACACAACTTTCTGCAGCTGGGAGGCGGCCTCATACATCCGAGACCATACCAGCTTTAGGGAGTCTCGAGGAGAAACCATCAAGCCGTCATCATACGTATTCACGGCCCAGGACGCCGAGGAGCCGCTAAGCGTCTCGAGGTTCGAGAGTCTCTGGCGAGGGCTGTGCAGGGAAGCGGGAGTAGACCTCAGGCCCGTCAAGATCAAGGGCCGGCATGCCAGAATCGCCAAGGGCGGAGAGTGGATCTATTCTTCCGAGGGGAAGCGCTACAACATTAGGCCGCACAGCCTTAGAAAATTCTTCAGAACGGTCTTGGCGATCAGTGGCGTCGACCGGATGGCGGCGGAGGCGATGATGGGTCACTCGCTGACGGCGTTCGGCGTTGAGTCGATCTATAACTTCGCCGCCTCGAGGCTCGACTACCTTCGTGCGGGATACCTGAAGGCCCTTAATAGCCTCCTCTTTCTGAAGGAGCCTAGGGGCATGGAGATCATCAACGGCGTGGCGCGTCAACGCATCGAGGAATTAGAAGGTAGACTGGCCGCCCTAGAGGACGCTGTAAAGTTCTACGAGACATTACTTAAGCACATAGAACGTAGGAATCCTAAACTACTCCGCGAACTCGGCTTACGCCAGGTTATGCTTTGGGCACCGTTGAGAAGTGATTATTTCCCAAATTTTCTGTAGCCTAATACTCCATACTACTATGAAGAGACGTTTTTTCTTAAACATGGAATGACTTCCTTTAGTTGGTGATCGCTACTTTTGACTGATTCATAAATATCTTTAATGTCGTAAACTTTTACTTTTTCGCATTTAATTCCTTTACGTGACAGGGCTTCGGAGAGAGCATAGACATGCCTATCCTTGTCATGTACGGGATGGGCGCTAATTAATGCTACCTCGCCGTAGTTAAGATGGATCCCTAACCATTCATTGAAATGTTCTGTTAGTTTCTGTAATCTAGTTGCTATTATATCTCTAAGCGGATGGCAACTTTTAGGGACGATAATTCCTTCGTTAGGAGAAATATGAAACCTCCATTTGATCTCTGCAACAGCTGCTCTATATTGATTGTCAAGTCTTGTTAAGGAGAAGGCGTCTATCTCTATTGAGTGCAACCATTTTCCTGGCTTGACAGCGATTGGCTTTATGGGGATTACTAGGTTTTGGGCATTTATCCAGTATCCTTTGACGACTTCTCTTAACCATCTCCTTGCTATTATCTCGAACATTAAGCCGTTCGTTTGCTCTGGATCCTTCTTTTGATTATCCTTGATATAATCGTCCAGTTTGGAGGGATCTTGACTTATGTTCTGCCATACAGCTTGATCACATACGTAGCTTAAGTATTCTTTGAACAGAGCTAAAATCCTATCGACGGCGTCCGGTACTCCAGCAGCCCACTTAGGTAATAACCTTGGTCTCCTCACAAGCAAATGCTTCACTAAACGTCCCCGAAAAGGCAGAACCTCAAGCTCTTCACATAACTTTTCAACTAATTCGCCAAGCCTCTTCTTCTCCGACTCTGAGGCCTCGCCTCTTCTCGCTAACAGCCAAAGATTTGAAAAATCCCTAATGTCAAGCAAGAGTTCAAACAGTTTGCTAGGGTCCTGGATATAGTAACCCAGAGTCACACCTCTCACCTAATACACCAATTTTAAAAATACTCTATAATAAGCATTCATCTACTTTTTCTCGCTCTTCTAAATCTTTATGGCCGTGAAGTTTTAAATCTAGATTACCCTAATAACCCACTAATTTGTGCTACTTAGATTATGTCTTTACTAACGCCTTTTTTTCCTTTATTAGCTTGAGGCGTTATCTGTGTCGTGAACATTTTTCTTTAACCATGTAGTTGACCATTTATCAAATAGTTTATTAAAGATTTTGCGAAACTTCTTGACAGAATTACTGAGTATAGATAGTGGCTCTTTATCTCCCTCCACGTATGCCAATATGGGTAGTCCCATAGCAATTGATGATACTTCCCGAAACGTGTATAGAAGGCCTCTAGCATGAATGAATAAGCTTGACAACTCTTTCCAAAGAGATAATATTTCGCTAGCTAGGTCTTTGTCGTTTCCAAGATATTTATCAACAATGTTCTTGAACCCAGTCTTCTCAAACTCGTTAAAGGCGGTGTCCCATCTAGAAAGCGGCTCGTTTATTTCGGTGTAGTCTTTGCGAGTATCAGCCACATAGGCTACTATCAAACTTTCAAGAGCTTGTCTTAATGCGATGGCGACATGTGGGTATAACCCGACAGGCAGCGATACTACTGCAGCGCCCAGACTATAATGATATATAGACATAAACCAAACAACAAAACTCGACCTTCTCCACTCATTTAAAAGATCACGATTATTTACAAGAACGTCTATCCAATCTTCATTATATTGCATCATTACTTCTCGATAGACATCTAATGCTTCTTTTGTATTATAGAGGCTCTCGAGTATATCATAAGTATACTGATATATGAATGCGTCGAAGAATTTATCGTCATGATACCTGATTTGTGTTAAGCTGTATGTTAGCCCAAGTTGCGCTAGAGTCAGAAATCCCAATATTGTCTTTTCATTTCTTGAGGGTACGACTAGTGTTATGCATTGCTTATCTTTGTACCTTACACCGATGGACCATAGCTCGACCTGGGAAGAAACACCTTCAGCACTAATGAGTTGTATAAATGTTCCGGATGTTTCGCCAAGTTTTTGACAGATTTCTTCCGGCAAAACTGTATAGAGTGCCCTCTCGCTATCTATCCCTAGATTGAAGCGTATTGCTTGACATCTTTTAGAATCTCTAGGGTGGAAAAACTCAAAATCTACGTATTCCATCCCTTCAGTAGTCATACGAGTCCTACTCTCTCAAATCACTTACTAGAGTTTAAGCATTGACTATAGGTTAATTCTCAAGCATAACTTCTGTCATCTTCTGGCATGATTACCTAACATCACGTTACGGTATTCATATGTAGTCCATAAGATTTGTTCCTTGATCGGTTTTAGTCTCCTTCTTTGCTCTTTTCTTCCTCGGCCTCTCTAGCTTTCTCTCCTCTTCCGTCCCTTTTATGGCTTCTCTTCTTGCCTCCCCGCCCCTTGCCAAGCGCCTTTCCATCATTATTTTTACCATAGTTCTCACTTCCTCAGCTACTAGATCTCCAATGCCTAGTATTTCAGCTACTGTATAGTCGATTTGTTTAATTATCGTGTCATAAAGCTTTAAGGCGTTCTCTTTAACGTCTTGTCCTCCTAATCTACGTGCTTCGCTCTCTAATTCATCAAACAACATAGCTAATCTCTCTATGTATTCATCTTTCAATTTACATATATCGAAAATTGAAAGTTCTTCCAAAGGCTTTATGTCAAGTTCAAGCATCCCACCGCCAGTTGTCCTTCCCCTTGCCTCAATTTGTATTTGTGCGAAAGACGAATTTAGGAAAGCAAGTAAAGCCTTCAATACTTCTTCATTTAAATTAATTTCTTTTTGGGGCAACAATGTTAATATTCTATCATCTAAAGCAATTGTGAAATATGAACGAGTAAATCTCAATAGATATTGCACTCCGCGTGCTATGTAAATAGGTGCTGGTCGTACTCCTCCCACATCATACCATCCATAGAAGTATTGTTGAGATCTTTCTCTTGCTTGCGATGCCTGTGATCTATTTACCGTCTTCGCCTCGCCCCCGCCTTTCTTTCTTCTTAGGAATATTCCTGTCTCTCCCTCTGTTATGTAATTTTTTACATTCTCAGGGAGCTGGTCCTTAGGCTTGTGGGCTAAGAATAAGTAACATTCGTGTCCAGAGTCCTTAATAGCTTCCCAGTCCTCTTTAGTAAATGTATAGAAACGCATGTAGTTAGAAGATGGCAAGAGTGGGCAAACATAGTCAGGGAATAGGCCTCTACTCTTTGCCTTATGCTCAGTAAGATAAAAGAAACTTTCCCCACCAATGTTACGTACACCTCTAATAATCCCTTGAGATGTTAGGACGAGATACTCGATATTTCCATAAGTTGCAAAGAAGTAAGTAGACATAGTAGTTATAAATGGGCTCGTATGAAGCAACTCAAAGATTCCTTCAGTATTAAATATTAGGTCCAGCCATCTTTTGCCTTTGGGAATCTCTCCTTGCTTATATGTTTTTATACGGAATCTAGTTTGGTATTCTCCAGGATTGTGAATCGCCGCTAGGATCTCATCAATTTTAAAAGAGCCTTGTTCTGGGATGTTTAAGTATAAGAAAACACATCTATTATCATCCAAGTTCTCTCCTTCATGAGGTTTCTCTAAAAGGATAATGCAAGTTCCTATTAATGGGACTGGAAATACACGTGCTGAAATCTCTATCAAAGCCTTCACCTTAAAGTTCTCTAATAAATAACGTCCAAAACCCTCTCCATAAATTGCTTGCAACCATGAGTCGGATATGATCATCCCAAGCCTGCCGCCTGATTTGAGAAACTCCTTAGCCCACATTATGAAGTGAATGTATATTCCAGGCTCCCTGCCACTTGTTACATCAGCGTGAAGATTATACTTGCTTAGTACCTCGCCCAGTCTTTCTTTGATATTATTCTTTACCATTTCTGGTATCTCTGTCCATCTAGTGTAAGGAGGATTGCCGAAGACGGCGTCAAACCCTTCTTTAGGAAAGACAATTTTTCTTTCCTTAAGGCCCTCAGGTGTTGGAATTTTGTATGGGAGTAAAATCTCATGTCCTGGTATTATACTGAAGAAATCAGATTCTACGACATTGAGATTTGTTACTGGTGCTATAACATTCTTCATGGCCAAGTTCATGACCGTCAGCTGAGTTGGAAAAGAGTTTATGTCTATAGCATAAATTTGCTTCAGTACTTTCTTATGAACATTCTCTGAGGGAATTGCCCTCCTTCCTGTCTTAAATTCGACTAACCTCCAGTAGGCCTCAATCTCGAATGTTCCACTACCGCATCCCGGTCCAAGAACAACATCATCTCCACTCCTAATACACCACTTAGTAATCAGCTCAGCAATTGGCCTGGGTGTATAGAACTGCCCGAGCCTATGACGTTCTTCTGCAGCTATAAGGTTCTCATATACGTGTCCGATAATGTCGCTGAACTCTTGAAGGTTAATCTCGCGCAGAGTTTTGATAAGCTCATCTATTTGGAAAAGAGCATACACATCATCTGCAATCACTATCTTATCGTATAGCCCCGTGTGAAATATCTGCTCAAAATCCCCCGAGACCTTAACGGCCCCCTCAAAAAACTCATTCAGTTTACTCAGATACTCAAATGTAGAATTAACTGAGTCTGCAAATGGCTTAAGTTCAGGAAGATTATAATATTTCTCTAATACTTTGTAAAAGATGATCTTATTCATCAATACATAAATCATCATTCTCGATAAATTCTCTACCCTACTCAAGTCCTGGCCGACTATGTCCGCTAATCCATTTGTATAGTCCATCTTCCTAGCGTATCCGTCTAGCTCACCATAAAACTCCCGGTTTCTACGCAACTTCATACCAAGAGGGCCCTTAACATAGTAACTATCCATGTACTCTACGAAGTATCTAAGCCGATCTATCAGCCAAAACCCAATCTCCTTCTTAACACTTTTGATGTCAACCTCCTTAAGCCATATCTTAACAGCAGTGTCAAGAACCCTAAAAGCCACCTCCTCCCTTAAAGGGTTCTCATCATGGAATAAGTAATGCTCTTTAATCAGCTTCATATATGCGCCAGGCTCTAAGGCTCTTTCATAATCCCTCTTCAATACAGCTCCTTTGTCAAGGAATTCCCACGGCTTCTCTACAGGGCTGAAGAGAACTAATACATCTGGGTTTGATGTAGCGAAGAGGGGGGTCGCCGGGAGTCTGGAATTCTCTTTTGCCAATGCTGCATAACTCAAGGCCTGTCCTACAACTGATGGGTCGTACGGAGTAAACTTATACTGATTTGGATAACGAGCTATAGACTTTCTCTTAGTCTCGATTATAAGTATAGGGAGCCCGTCAGACTCCTTCATAACCACTATGTCAGGCGGTCTTCCATCAAAGGCCGGCTCCCCTAAAGTTACCTTAAGGTTCAGCCCACCTATAGGCCCCCTAGAACAAATTTTCTTTAAAACAGCCCATAGCTCAGATTGAAAACTTGCCTCACGCTCCATACCTGTTAAAAAATATAATCTTCTTATCACTTATATTTCTTACTCGAACTCTGCCTTGTGGCGTAATTCTTGGGGTTCGATTTTCCCCTCTCCGTCTGGTGCCCGGTTTCCTACGTCGTTACGGCGCTCAATAGCATGTTGTGTATGAGCGCCTTGATCGTCAGCTCCGAGTCCATCCATCTCGGCTTCCTGGAGAGGAG
>Ga0272449_1002593_pt1 | contig 16661 bp, 10 predicted proteins | sample YNPCB0241_FD_198679 | JGI IMG/M metagenome (GOLD analysis project Ga0272449, IMG submission 198679) | Hot spring sediment microbial communities from Yellowstone National Park, WY, United States - YNP-CB-024-1 | ecosystem: Environmental > Aquatic > Thermal springs > Hot (42-90C) > Sediment...
GTCAAACTCTTCACCTTCATAGTTCATACTTACAATCATATTGAGATTAGCCCATGTTCACTCTCTGGCACAAAAAATCTCGACGGCTCTAAGTAAAATTCCCCTCTTTAAGAGGGGTGTCTGCCGAAAGCAAATAGGGTGTTCAATTTGTAAGGGCGATCGGCCGGTACCTTTATGTAAATGGATATATTCGCACCCATAATTATGATAGTTATTATTAAGGTAAATACCAGAGTCTGTATTTTTATGGCAGATCCATCGCCCTGTCTCTACAATCCTCCAATCAGAATTGAACATTCTAATAATTGCCACCCGTAACTGAATCTTTACCTGGTTGTTTAATTTATTCTTGATATACTTAAAAATATATAGTCTAACTTTGCTAAGACACTATTTCAATGAGGTGATAGATGGAAAAACAGAATAAGAGAGAAAGACTTGTAATAATAGATGGGCAATCTTACATCTACAGGGCATTCTTTGCCATAAGAAGACTATCAAATGCCAAAGGTCTCCCCACAAACGCAATCTATGGATTTGTCCAGATGATGCAGAAGGTCATAAAGGATCTGAAACCTGAGTATGTATGTATAGTCTTCGATTCTAAGGAAAAGAACTTCAGACACGACATATATAGCCAGTACAAAGCCAATAGACCACCGATGCCCGACGATCTATCAATACAGATTCCACATATCCATAAACTGGTGGAGACATACAGAATTAAGAAAATTATAATCCCCGGTTATGAGGCAGATGATGTCATAGCCACCCTATCCAGAATGGGTGAAAAGACTGACAGAGATGTCCTGATTATCACAGGGGATAAGGACCTTATGCAACTGGTCAATGATAGGATTAAGGTATACGATACAATGAAGGATAAGGTATATGATGCAAATGAGGTGGAGATAAAATACGGCGTAAGACCTGAATATATTATAGATATACTCTCTCTGGCAGGTGACTCATCCGACAACATACCCGGTGCAAAGGGGATTGGTGAAAAGACCGCGCAGAATCTCGTGAAGAAGTATGGACATATAGAGGAAATCTATGAAAAGATCGATACAATCGAACCGCCATCTCTCAGGGAGAAGTTAATCAGTTCCAGAGCCGATGTCTTCCTCTCCCGCAGGCTGGTAACCCTCAGAGACGATATAGACCTCAATCTCACTCTCGAAGATCTAAGGTCTCAGGAACCCAACAGAGAGAAACTGAATGAGCTTTTCAGGGAATACGACTTTAGAACCCTCATAGAGAAGTCCGACTCAAAGGAGATAGAGGTCAAGATAACCGAACTTAAAAAGAAAGACTATAGAACTATTTTGAGCAAAGATGAATTCACTTCCCTCTTAAAGGAGATCGAACAGGCTGAGAGAGTGGTAATAGACACAGAGACAGACAATATCAATCCATTAGACGCAAATATAGTTGGTATATCCATATGTGTTAAAGAGGGTATCGCACACTACATACCCATTGGGCATAGATATCTCGGTGCACCAAAACAACTGGAGTTTGAATTTGTAAGAGATAGGCTTTTGTCAGCCCTCAAGAAGAAACCACTATGTGGACAGAATATCAAATATGACCTCCTCGTACTGCGGACAAATGGTTTTACAGATTTGAGAGTAGAGGATGATACTATGATTGCGGCGTATCTCCTCGACCCGGAGGCCGAATCCCATTCACTCAAGACGATTGCAAAGAGGTATCTCGACTATCAGATGCTTACATATAAGGAGGTTACCTCCTCCAGAGACCATAAGAATATCAACTTCTCAGAGGTAGATGTGGAGAGTGCCACTCTATATAGCAGCGAGGATGCCGATATAACGATGAGGCTCATCAAGAGGCTGACCCCGGAACTCAAGTCTAAAGACCTGTACAAACTCTATAAGGATGTGGAGATCCCGCTGATCGAGGTGCTTGCAGATATGGAGTTTGAGGGAATATATGTAAATTCGAGCAAATTGAAGGAGCTCTCTGCCCATCTCGCATCCAGGATTCAGGCAGAGGAGGAGATAATCTATCAGCTTGCCGGCGAGAGGTTCAACATAAATTCTCCCAAGGCGTTATCTCTTATACTCTTTGAAAAGTTGAAACTCCCTACCCTAAGACACACCCGCACAGGTCTATCTACCGACTCTTCAGTGCTCGAAGAGCTCTCTGATAAACACGAGATTGTGAAGCACATAATTGAGTACAGGGCACTGAATAAGATAAAGAATACATACGCCGACGCCCTTGATAGTCTGATAAACAAAAGGACCGGGAGGATTCATACCAGTTTTAACCAGACTATAACAGCCACAGGTAGGCTCTCCTCCTCCGACCCAAATCTGCAGAACATCCCTGTAAGGACTGAACTGGGCAAAATGGTAAGGAGGGCATTCGAGGCAAAAGAGGGATATAGTCTGATATCGGCAGATTACTCACAGATAGAATTGAGGGTATTCGCCCATATGAGTAAAGACCCTACCCTCACAAAGGCATTCATTGATGGAGAAGATATTCACACCAGAACGGCCTGTGAACTGTTCGGGAAGAAGAGTGAGGAGGTCACCCCTGAAATGCGAAGGCTTGCAAAGACTATAAACTTTGGAATAATCTATGGAATGGGGGCATTCAAACTGGCAAACACCCTCGGAATCAGTCGTAAGGAGGCTCAGGAGTACATAGACAGATATTTTACAAGAATCCCGGGCGTCAAGAGATATATAAATAAGACTATAGAGGAGGCGAGACGAAACCAGTATGTCCGAACCATCCTCGGGAGGATAAGATATCTCAGGAATATAAACTCTCGATCCCCCTCTGTGAGACAGGCAGAGGAGCGAATGGCTGTAAATACACCCATTCAGGGGAGCGCGGCAGATATAATCAAACTGGCAATGATAAATATACACAGGAGGCTCAGGAAGTCAGATGCCAAAATGCTCTTACAGGTTCACGACGAACTCGTCTTTGAGGTACCTGACGATAGAGTCGAGAGCATATCGGCAATAATTAAGAAGGAGATGGAGGGGGTTATAAAATTAGATGTCCCCCTCGTGGCAGACATATCTGCGGGCAAAAACTGGGCTGAGGCAAAATAGTGGCTATACCTTCATCTCCTCCTCTCTCGGGAGGACCCTCAAAACCTCACCCGGGACCGTAAGTCCGTTAGCAAGCAGGAAGTTACAATACTTTGCCAGCGAGATATACGAACCCTTCTCTGCCTCCCTCTTTATCTCGGAAGGCGGCGCCTTCTTCAAAATGAGATGCTTGGTTGCCTCATTGAATATCATCAGTTCAAGTGCAGCCATCCTACCCTTAAATCCGGTACTATTACAGGTCGGACATCCCCTCGGCTGGTATAGTTTTATAGGAGTTCTCGGGTCATAGGCGCCAGCCAGGGTGAGGCTCTTCATTACAGCATCGGGGTAATCGAATGGCTTTGGACAGTTAGGACAGAGTCTTCTCACAAGTCTCTGATTTATGATCCCGAGGAGGGCACTTGATGCAAGATACGGGTCTATACCGAGTTCAAACAATCTCACAAGGGCTGAGAGAGAATTGTTGGCGTGGAAAGAGGATATCACAAGCTTACCCGTAAGCCCGGCCTCGAAGGCCATCTTGGCAGTCTCGGAATCCCTTATCTCACCCACAAGGATCACATCAGGATCCTGTCTCAATATAGACCTCAATACTGTAGAAAAACCAAGACCGATCGCCTCATTAATCTGAACCTGCGTTATACCCGGTATGGAGTATTCAATCGGGTCCTCAACAGTGACTATGTTTAATTCTTTTGACTTTCTCTCATTCAACATTGAGTACATCGTCGTAGTCTTTCCAGAGCCTGTTGGACCGGAGACAAGTATTACACCGTGGGGCTGAAAGAGCAATCCCCTTACGACCTGATATATCTTATCCGCTATTATCACCCTTGAGAGCTCTATAAGGGCAGTCGATGCATCGAGAATCCTCAAAACCACCTTCTCACCATTCTTTGTAAGAAGTGTACTCACCCTCAAATCTATATCCCTTCCATCTATGGTGATTGAGAACCTCCCATCCTGAGGCAATCTCTTTTCGGCTATATCCAGTTTTGATAGAACCTTAATCCTGCTGACCAGACTCTTATAGACATTTCGCGGTATTACTGGTCCTGACCTCTTCCTCAACCTCCCCTCTACCCTGAATCTCACCACAGTCTCTTCATATTCAGGCTCAATGTGTATATCACTCGCCTCCAGGTCTATCGCCTCTGCGAGGATATTATCCAGAAGTCTCTTCGTCTCCTCTCCGGATATGGTCATTGAGGTCCTGTCTTCCTTTTCATCCTCAGACCAGTACTGAATGGTGTGAGCCTTCTTTACCTGCGGGGCTGATACAACTGGTTTTGCCAGTAATTGCCTCGCCTTCTCCATAAACTTATTGAAGTCTGCCTCACTGATCTGTAGGGGTTGTAATCTTACACCCCTGAATATGCGCTTAACCGCGTCATAACCCATTGTATTCTTTATGTTAACAGACCCAACCATGAGTACCCCCTCTTCAAGGGCAAGGGGGATTATCTTGTATTGGGTTATGAGATTCTCAGAAAGCATATTGTAGAGATCCGCATTGAACTGAAACTTACTTATATCGGCGGTCTGAGTAGTGGGTTGATTACGACTCATCTCGGCGACTCTCTTTGCCAATATCTTGGCAAGCTCAACCGCCATCTGGGCACTCCCATTTAAGATGGTAAAGAAGACCTTGGATGGGAGTTGATAGGTTACGGTATCCTCCAGAGTTCTGATGGTAGCAGATCTCGGTTCACCGGTCAAAAGCCCCATCTCACCAAAGCACTCATTGATACCAAGCCTGGCGACCTGAAATTCTATCCCCAGTTCAGGGTCAGAGATAAATGCCCCCACAGATCCAGCGGCTATGAGGTACAAACCATCAGATTGATCACCCTCCTTAAAAACAACCTTATCCCTGGGGAATTCCATCTTGACAAGATGCCTTGCTATCTGCTCCTTATAATGGGTGGGGAAGAAGTGTAATAATTGAGTCCTATCCAGAAAGGCAGTCAAATCTTCCATAATATACCTCCATAAGGATTTGCTACATTAGGAATATATAGAATTTATACAGGTAGTCAAATATAAATTTCTCCCGTCTAATACTTTACAAGGGTCCTAAAATGTGTGCATAAGTAAAGACTTAGTTATTACCGTTAGAAATGACATAAAAATATAATAACTCCTCTTGAATTTTTGTTTTATATATGAATAATTGCATCCAAAATGAGGCACTTGCTTTATTAACAGGCAGATATATGTAAAGGTATGTTTGAGTGTGGAGAGATTTTAGGAATACTTGAAAATAAGTGATAGGATAGAGGGATTACAATTAGTAATTGATACTTCAGGAGTGGATACATCCTCAGTTCAAAAATGCGAATCTTGTTTATTTAGAGTTTAGAGATCTAAGATAGATAATCAACAGGGTGGACTCTATAAAATCTCGCCATAATCTACCTCTATTCCATCGTCAATCTTTTTGTAATAAATAATCTTAGCCTTTATGTGCTCCGGTAACGCTGCTTTAACCTCATAAGTATGTGGCTTTATAGACACCGGGGTGTCTCCAATGTATCCATCTATCCCCTTTGACTCTTCCTCAGGTTCTGCCAGCCTATAATTTGATCCTTTAATCTCTGCACCTCTCTTCAAGATTGCCTCCTGAAATCTCAGTCCAGCAAATGTTTTTACAATTACCAGATCTCTTACCCATTGTTCAACGGTTGTCCGGTCAATCTGGTTTAAGGCATTTTTAAGTTCTTTCAGTTTCTGTAATATCTTTTCGGTGGCGTTCCTTATTGCGTCGGGGTTTTTCTTTAAGTACCACTCCTCCCATTCAGTTAATGTCTTCCCCCCAAATTCCTGAATAAGTTCACTCATCTGACCCACCACCTTAGGTCTGGTCCCCTGTGCATACCGGTTTGCTAAATTGATAAGGGGGGCTACATACTTAGGGAATTCAGGTGTTTCAATCTCCAGATATCTTCTGATTTCCTCGATAGTGATCTTTATTTTCATATTAAGCCTCTTTTATTAACCCGGTTCGTAAGTTTAAAAATTTCTCCTTATATTTATAATCAAAAGTAGTATCTATATCTACAAGACCATTTTTAATCAAATGGGCATTTATGAAAGTCTTGTTCCATAAATAGAGATAGCAGAGTAAATTGTTTTTTTCGTCGTATTTTACATCATCAAATTTTAAAAACACCCTCTGCCCTTTAATTTTCTCTTTCAAAAATCGAACTGCCTCACCATTCTCATCCTGTTTCTGCTTAACACCAATCAGTCTTATTTTTAACCCACTATCCAGGACTATGAGTTCTGGAGATAGGATCTCTCTCACTTTATAATATTTTTGCTCTTCGTAATGAGTATTATCTACTTTTGAACCAAATCTTAGTTTCCTCGGGTCAACTTTCTTATCAAATTTTATAGGGTCTTTGAAGATATACGGCAATTTTTTTATCTCCTCTTCGAAGTCTATTGTCAGCATTTTCTGCCTGATTATTTCAAAAGTTGCCTCTTGTAGAAGGGATCTCTGCGTAATCCCAAGTTTGTCTCTTATAATATTCAAGAAATCCTCGTTTATTTCATAACCAATAGAATTTCTATTAAGATTTTTAGCAGCCAGGGATGTGGTTCCACTACCAAGAAATGGATCAAGGATCGTGTCACCAACAAAACTGAACATCTTGATAAGTCGCTTTGGCAACTCTTCAGGAAACATTGCGAGGTGTTTATCTTGTTTCTCTCCCGGAAAATTCCAGTGCCCTGTAAAATATTGATTCCATTCCTCATTTGTCAACTTTGACTGTTCTTTAACTTCTCTATTAACTCTGGGTGGATTCCCATATTTTTTAAAAATTAAAATAAATTCGTAATCCAGTTTGAGGATACCATTTCTCGGATAAGGATAAGACCCCATAACAGTTGCACCACCTGTAGTATGACAGGTAGTAACTTTTTGCCATATAATAGCCCCCATATAATCAAAACCCACACTCTCACAAAATTTGATTATTTCTGTCCTTATAGGGATAATTTTATACCTTCCATAATATACAGAACGAGCAAACTGGTCTCCAATATTGATGCACAATCTGCAACCTTTGTGTAATACCCTGTGGCACTCGTTCCAGACAAGATTGAGATTATTTATGTACTCCTCGTATGTATCATCAAAACCTATTTGATTCTTATTCCCATAATCCTTCAGTTGCCAGTAGGGTGGTGATGTAATGATGAGATGGACTGACTCATCTGGAACCTCTTTCATCCATCTGGAATCTCCGATAATTATCTTGTGCCAGGTTCTCATATTTTTTTAATCTCCATTCTGTAAGGCTTAGTTATATTCATATTGGCTTTTAAATATTCTCCAGGATCAAATGACTCTTTAATCATAGTTATATCACCTATCAATCAATTTCATTAATGTCAAGAAAACCCATTTTTATAAAGAGTGTCACTTATAATCCTTTCTCAAATAGCCTACAAATTCCCTGCTTTACATTTAATTATTTCCTGCTTATCCATTTACCACTTATTTGTAGACCCAATAAGTTATTGCCAAAAGTAAATTGAGAGGGTATAAGGCTGGGTATGTTAAGGAATACCTCTCTGAGATACTGCTCAACTCAAGAGGAGGCGAGGGCGGCACTCAAGGAGATAGAGGGCATCCCGATTCTGGCAACGGATATATCCTTCCATCAGGTTGATGAAGAGAGTTACAGGCCCCTCCTCCTGCTCGCAGGCACCGATAAGACTCATTACATATTCGATTTGAGGAGGGTCGGTTTTGAGGTCTGTGAAGAGTTTTTCAGGACAAAGTCTCTGAAGGTTATGTCCTCTGCCAGCGAGAAACTCACAAACCTTTACTCTTACAGAGAGATATGGGTGGAGAATGTAACTGATATCGTATTGCTTGAGCAGATAATAACGAATAGTTACTTCTCAACCTCAGAGATGAAGAGTCTGGACGAACTCTGCAAAAAATACCTCGAACTGGAGATTGAGAAGGGGAGGAGAATACTCCTTGACAATGTGGAGGGGGAGATACAGGAGCAGGTGCTTGAATTTCTGAGGATAGAACTGTTAGTTATATTCAGGATATTTTTAGAACAGGTAAGGAGGATAAAGAGTCTCAGTCTTGAGAGGGTCTCCCGCCTTGAGAGCAACGCCATAAGGGCGTTTTCAAGGATACAAAAGAGGGGTATCTATTTTGACTCCCGTGGGTTCGTAAATCAGTTCAGAGAGGCAGGAATAAAGGGTCTACTCTCCTCAGACCTATTAGATGAGGATGAGATGGCGAGACTGTTTCTGAAAAAGGCACAGCTACCTCCTCCTATCTCCTCCCTGCTGGAAGAGTTTGCGGGGAATTACAAAGACCCTGCTCATACACTCACCTTCAATGCAAATGAATTGTTGAAGAGGATAAATCCCGAAACCTCCCGAATTCATAGTACCTTTATTCAGATCGCCTCCGCCTCGGGGAGGTCCTCGTCCCACTCGCCCAATCTATTCGCCATCCCCAGATCCCGAATATTCAGGGACTACTTCCGGGCGCCTGAGGGGAGGCTCATAATTACCCTCGACTACTCCACATTTGAACTCGGGGTACTGGCGGCCCTCTCAAAGGACCCGCGATTCATAAAGGCATTTAAGGAGCGCACTGACCTCCACTCTTATGTAGCAGAGCTCATTTTTGGAAAGAAGGTATCAAAGACCGAGAACCCTGAACTCAGGAAACAGGCAAAGGGGATAAACTTCGGGATTGTATATGGAATGACCGCTCATGGGATCTCAAAGAGGCTGAATGTCACCAGAGGTGAGGCCTCCCGACTTTTAGATAAGTACTATATGCTATTCCCGACCCTGTATGCATACTTCCAGAATCAGGCAAATCAGGCATTGAGCAGTCAGGAGTTGAGGACGCTCTCAGGGAGGCGATGCTCACTAAATCCCTTTGAGGGAGAGCTTGGGGAGCATCGAAAGAAGGTGCTGGAATATGTGAGGAAGTATGCGGGGAAAAACAGGAGTGAGACATATGTAATGCTTATATTAAAAGCCCTTGAGGATCTGGTTTTCAAGAGGGAGCGGTATACTGAGGAGATGTATGTGAAGCGGATAATTAATACCATTGAGGAGAAGAGGGGTATCCCTCCTGAGGTGCTGAGGGAGATAGATATCAAGATCCATGAGTTGCACAGGTTTATAAGGAATATGCCCATACAGGGGACGGCAGCCGATATTATGAAAAAGGCGATAACTGATATTGATGAGAGATTTCACAAGAATGGGCTCGATGCATTCATTGTAAACATAGTCCACGATGAGATTGTAATTGAGGCGGGTGAAGAGGTGACGGTCGAGGCAGCGAAGGCTGCAAAAGAGATTATGGAGGAGGCCTCGAGGTTCTTCCTGAAGGAGATATCCGTTGAGGTTGAGTGCAACATCGGGCACTTCTGGGGGGATAATTCGGAGAATAAGAGGCTCTACAGGGTCTGATATGATTCGGGAGATAGGGAGTATCAAAAAGAGCTGGGCGAAGAGCGTGCGAACTGCCCTCGTATTCCCCAACATCTATTATATAGCAATGTCTTCTCTGTCTTTTCAGAGACTGTACGAGTTCATAAATAGTCTTGATGGAGTATTGTGCGATAGGTTCACCCTCGACAATCTGGAGAGCATAGAGAGGGGATTTCATATTTCGGACTACGATGTCATAATTTTCACCATACCCTTTATAATGGATGCCCCGAATGTGTTCAGATTCATAAATGCAGTAGATAGAAATAAACTCATCTGTGCCGGCGGTATTGCCGTCTCTGCGAATAAAAGGCTCTTTGAGGATTTTGTGGACATACTTTTTACCCGCTCTCTTGAAGAGCATACTCCTGTCCTCGTGAGAGTCTTCGACCTTATGAGATCAGGGGGGAGGAAAGAGGAGGTTATTGAATATATAAGCAGTATGAGCTCCTCCTGTGAGAGTCTTAATGAATTATATGGTCTTATCCCGCCGCACACTGTCGTCTATACAAAGAATACCGAATTCTCTAATACCCACCTTGTTGAGGTGGCACGAGGTTGTGTGGGGAGGTGTAGATTCTGCCTCTCCTCTCACCTTGAAGGGAGATTCAAACCGTTTCAATACGAGTTTATAATGGAGGCAATCAAGGGGATTCCAGATGAGATACGCACCATAGGGCTTGTGGGAGATGCGGTCTTCTCCCATCCTGATATAGAGAGGATTGTATCCTCGGTAATAGAACAGCATAAAAGACCCGCCTTCGCCTCCATAAGAATTCAGGATTTGAGTGAAAAAAATTATGATCTTATAATAAAATCCGACATCAGAACGCTCACCATAGCCCCGGAGGTGGCAACAGAGCGAATGATGGAGGTGGTAAATAAGAGATACAACAAGAACCTCCTCTTCGATATATTGAAGAGACTCATCTCAATGGGACTTAGCAACCTGAAACTCTACTTCATAATAGGCCTCCCCTCTGAAAAGGTAGATGATATAGAGGCAATGATACAGTTTGTAAAAGAGATCAGAGAGCTCTTTGTTGACTCCTCCCGTAAAAAGGGGTTTATTGGGAGGATAAGACTCTCCATAAACAACTTCGTCCCTTCCCCATTTACCCCGTTATCTAAATTTCAGCCCTGTAGCATAGAGGGGATCGAGTCAAAGCAGGCGCTTATAAGAGATAGATTAAGTAACACCCCGAATGTGCAGATCTCATTTATGGACATATTTGACACCCTCTACCAGACCGCCCTCTTTCGAGCAAATAAGGAGGACGCTCTGCCTCTAATCTCAGTTCAAAACCCAAGACGGGCATTCACGAAAGACCCAAAATTCAGAGCGAAAATACTGAAATTGTGTTACGGATAAATTAAATAAATGCAAAGATTTGTCAGTATTAGATAGAGTCAAGTTTAAATTAAAAGGCTCCGATGAACTCGGTGAGGAATAGATTCCATAAATGAATATTAAAACCAGATTTACAATTGCCACGACTTTCAGGGGGAATCTGCTTAAACTACTCGATGAGTGGGGTTAATTTACTTACTTAGAAGACCTGTCTATTTGGATAGATAGCAGGGTACTTTAGCTGACTCCTCACAAAAAACTTTGTGAGAATTATAAAAAGGGCTTTTTGTTATTCTTTGATTTCTTCGGTATTCGTAATCCTTAAGTATACTATCCTCCTTATTTTCTCTCGGATTTTATAGTTTAGTATTCCATCTGTATAATGATTAATTATCTCATCAGTTCTTGCCTTTAATCTCTCTAATTCTGGAAGGATGCTTCTTAGATAATCTTCATCCTTTGGTACATAAATCTCTCTCATCCCCGCATCATAAAATACTGCTAAGAACCTTGCCTCTTCCTCAGAACGACATTCAACAAATTGCTTCCCTAAATATATCTTCCAGCCAAATAAATCCTTCCCTATTCTAAACTCATCGGAAGAATCTGGCATCTCTCGCTTTATCAATTTATCCTCAGGCAAGGATAAAACCTTTTCTTTGTAATAAACACCCAGCCTTTTCATTCTTTATCTCCTTCATCTATACCCTTAATAATCTCATCTGCAAGGTCATCGATATTCAATCCCTCAGATGTTGTTCTCTTCTTCACACTCTTTGCCCTCTTAATGCGGGAACTAACCATATCTATAACCGATCTATACACTTCAAGTTGCTCCTCATCACTTAGACCTAAAATTTCACCCATAATAATCTTGTCTAATTCTCTCCGATCAGGCTTTACCCTGTCAAGGGAAACCTCTTCGGGAGTGGAAGCACCAATCTCTTCGAAGACAGTTCCGATTTTTGAAGGTAAGAAATTCTTAACAATCTTGGTTCTTCCATCCGAAATTAACCATGGGTTGAGAATAAGCATATTAGCATATTCATATACCTTCACATCCAAAGCACCTTCTCCCAAATTTAATCTTCCGTATAACTCAATAAATAAATATATTAGAGTAGAATTTAAAACAGTTAATAAAGTTTTTTCTGAAACTTGTTTGGGTTTTATTCCATAAAGCCTTGCATCTATAAAACATTTTATAGGATTAGACCAAAAAATATGCCTATCATTAATACTCATCATACAAAGAACAGGGTCAGTTATCTCATCAAGTTCATACCACCTTTTTCTGCTTGCGCAGGTAGGTCTTTTATAAAAACCCTTTTTCTCACCCCACTCAATATATTTCAAAACATTCTTCCCTTTTAAATTCTTTTTATCTTTATGAATTAATAAGACTCTATATTTCAAATCCTTCGGATTGACAACGAGAGATTTGCATTCCCTTGGAGACTTTATCACATAATTAGGCACCCAGTTACCCTCTTCATCCTTATGCATCCAGAACTCTTTTTCAATCTTCCATCGTTTTATTTCCTCCTCTGTGAGATAGAAAAACTCGTTAGCACCAGTCTTGATTCCAAACCGCACCCTTGCCACTTCTTTCAAAGGCACAAGTTTTCCTTTCCCCTTTTCAAGGATCTTAAAGAAGATCTCCGGTGCCCTTAGGTATTTACCCCATTTTGCCCCTATATATTTCTTCTCTTCAGAATCAAAACCTTCATCCCACAATTCTTTTTGACTCTTTGGGAAGATTCTAAGATCTTCGTTCTCATAATAATCATTATGAGCAAGAATCGTCTTCTTTAATTTGTCTATGGCACTCAATCTTTCTATCTGTTTCTCCCATATATCCTGTGCTGGTGGAATAAAATGTCGCAAAGGTTTTTTGAGATATACAAAACGAACAAGGTTTTCTTCTCGTTCCATTTCATCTCTGCACTTTTGTAGTATAACAATACAGGTGTTAACATCCGCTTCTTCAAACCACCGCTCTACCTTTGATTCAATAATGGCGATTATTTTATAGTTTTTCAAAAAGAATTCTTGAAGCCCTTTCCCGTATTCAACATCAAGCCAGGAATTGGAAACAATGAAACCAAAATAACCACCATCTTTCAAAAATTTGGTCCCGTGAATGAAGAAGTAAACATAAATACCAGCGGTTTTTGGGATCTCCGCAATCTTCTCTCCAGAATTGTCCCTGAGTGCCCTGTCAATTAAATCCCTTTTATTTACACCAATTTCATCTATCTCCTCTTGACGGGTATAAGGTGGATTACCAACAACTGCATCAAACCATCTTGGAAATACCACCTCCTTTTCTTCAAGTCCCAGCGTCCTTGCGCGCACCTTCTTCCATCTTTCAGGTAATTCAAAACCACCCTCAGGCTGAGACATTATGGCAAAAAAATCTTCATTGATAATATTTGGATAATTCTTGTCCATACCGAGATCATTTATTGCAAGATTAATGGTGGCAAGATGGGACGGAAATTTTGCAATGTCAATCCCCCAGAGGGTCTCAAGAATCTTATCATGCTCCAATAATTGATTCATTATTTTTTTGTGCTGATATGACCTAACAAGGAATGTACCTGCACCACAGGCAGGGTCTATTATTACACTATTCTCATGATTTAAACAAAAACTGAGAATCAAATCTACTATGTCAGGGCTTGTAAAATACTGGCCCAGATTGTGACGCTCATCAACTGGTATCAGATGCTCGAATATCCTGCCTACTACATCAAATCCAATTTTAGAGAAATCATACCTTCTCAGTATATTGATCAACTCCTTTATCTCTTTGACAACCTCCTTAGCATCAGGGAAGGCTATGAAATCAATAAAATCTGTTGAAAATATGCTCTCATAGTCTATCTTTAATACCTGTTCAAAGTAGCCTTGAAGAGTCTTTTGAAGCAGTGAACCTTTTGTAAGGCTGTCAGGTATTTCTAATGGGTCAAGCTCCTGTGGCCTTTTAGCCTGAAGGAGTTCATAAAAGAGAATCTTATTTACAAGGAGATAAGCCGCCTGTCTTGATGCCTTGTCGAAGTCCTGAGAACTGAACGAAAAGCTCCAGCCTTGATCTACAAACCAGTTCTTCATCTTTGAGGCGAAAGAATGGTCTTTATGACACTGATCTTCAACTATCCTCCTGTAGTAGGATGATAGTTTGTTTATCTTTTCCTGAAGCCTGAAGATTAAGAACTCATCTATTGCCTGTTTTGGCTCAGGTTCTTTACCAGAATAAACAGAATAGAGTCTTGAAAGAAATTTTTCTAGCCCTCTCTTAATTGGCTCACTATATCTCGCCTGTTCTATATCATCAAGGCTCTCAATCTCTGAAAGAGTGTATTTATCAATTATTTGTTCTTCCTCTGGTCTCAGGGCATTGACTCTCTCTGTGCTATACCAGATTAAACTTCTAAAATTTGTCAGGCAGAAATATTTTGCCTTCCTCTGAGTAGCCTTCTTCCTTGCTGGCTCTTTTAAATCCCTTTCATCAAAAACATCATAGTTAGGTGGCTTTGCCTCAATAACACAGAGGATATTCTGACTCCTCCTTGACTCATAAATAACAGAATCGGGCATCTTCTTATCAGTTCCAGAGGTCTCGACATCAGGAAGTCCCAGATCGAGATTCTTCTCCTCTATGATCTCCCTCATCCAGTGCATAAGGATTGCAACCGCCGTGCGCTCTGTCTTGTGCGAGGTTATTTCAAATGGACTGGGTAGCCTTGTCTTGTTCCCTTTAATCCTGCTTTTCATATTCTCTTATAACCTCCTCCACTATCCTTCTTGCTATCTCAAATGTTGCGGCAATCCTTATTATCTTTACATCCCCCAATCCTTTGAATTGTAAAAACTTTTCTAGAGGCTGATTTGCCATACCCTTAAAAGAGCCAAATTTATTAAGTACCTCTTCTGCTATCTCTTCTGCGCTCTTCCCCTTAACCCCTGTAGAGATAATTATCGAGAGGAGTTCAGCATCTGTTAGATGTCTGGGTCCGAGCTCCCTTAACTTCCCACCGGCATGGTGCCAGTCTTGAAGACCGTTATTGGACTTATACTTCTCTATATCCTTTGCCATAGACTCTCCTCTTTCTTCCAGTAGAATTGCATTGTAACCCGCATAATTGCCCCCATTTTACTTATAACTTTTATCTTTTCAAGTTTTAATTTAGGTTAGTGGTTTTTTCGGTTTTACATTTTCCATCTTTGAATCTATATTATACCGATGCGGGATCTTCAGGGAGGAGAATCTATGAAGAGACTCAGACTCCTTATGATAGCTGTCTTTATTCTGTCTCTTATAGCCTGCAGCAAGAAGGCAGAGAAGAAGACTGAACCCGATTTCGAGGAGCCACCGCAGATCGTGGTCTCAAAAGAGAATAAGAATCTCGTCTTTTCTTATATTGATAAGGATGGGAATTTTAAAGATACACAGAATATAGATGACATACCCGAAGAGAGCAGAAGGCAGGTAATTGTGTTTGACCTATCCATACCACCCCAGAAGAGGCAGTCCCACAAAATAATATATATTGCAGACCTCACTGCCCCGGACGCAAACGGGAGATACAGATACACTATAGCATCGAGGTACGACTTTGAGAGCGCCCTGAGGGAGGGGGCTATATCAACCACTCAGGGTAAATCTGCAGGAAAAAATTATAATATGCCAGAAGTGAAAATCACAGGTTCGGCATCCACTGCTCAAGGTCAGTCGTCGGGCAGCAAAGGGATAACTATATACACCACAAGCTGGTGTGGTGTTTGTGCCCAGCTCAGAAGATATCTTGATCAGAGGAAAATCAAATATACTGAGAAAGACATAGAAAAGGATGAGAAGGCACGGGAGGAGATGATAGAGAAACTCAGAAAGAAGGGACTCAAGGGCTCAGGCGTCCCTGTGATAGATATAGACGGGGATATAATCGTCGGTTTTAACAAGGAACTCCTCGATAGCAAGATAAGATGAGTACACTCTCAAAGAAATACAGAATGGTTGCATACTCGATTTCGATTGTTTGGCTACTCTCTATGGTATATCTCTTCGGGATAAGGGAAAGGGTACTATCTACGAGCAATATAGATCTAACCAAACTCGGCAACATCTCCGGGCTTGCAGCGGGCAGCGAGGAGTATCTCGGGGTCTACTTTCAGGACAAGAAGATTGGCTTTGTGTACAACAAGACCGAAAAGGATTCTGATAGGGTAATAATCTCCCATAACTCTCAGTTGAATATCAGTGTACAGGGGTTTAAGAAGGTCGTGGATATTGAGGGATCGGCTGAGCTGGACAAGAACCTCCTGCTCAACTCATTCTATTTCAAGATGAATGCAGATAATCAGGAGTTCGTCGTATATGGAAAGTCCGAAGATAAGAGACTCAAGATAAGCAGCAATCTCCCGAATTTCAAGGGTATGGAGATAGACAATACCACACCCATATTTCTGGATGTTAACCTCCACAGGTACATTGCCAGAAAGATGTTTTCAAAGCCAAAGAAGCTCACATTCAAGGTCTTCTCACTCGAGGGTTTCTCAACAGACAATGTAGAGGTCGAGATACTCGGACAGGAGAGGATCCAGATTATGGGAGAGGAGATCTTTGCATATCACCTGAAAAAGAGATATAAGAGCTTCTCTATCGAAAGCTGGATAGACCTAAACGGCAAGACCTTAAAAGAGGTGAGTGATAT
>Ga0272449_1002594_pt1 | contig 16656 bp, 13 predicted proteins | sample YNPCB0241_FD_198679 | JGI IMG/M metagenome (GOLD analysis project Ga0272449, IMG submission 198679) | Hot spring sediment microbial communities from Yellowstone National Park, WY, United States - YNP-CB-024-1 | ecosystem: Environmental > Aquatic > Thermal springs > Hot (42-90C) > Sediment...
CCGACTGGAAGGTGGACGGGCAGAGCCCGGCAAAGGAGATGAGGTGCTTTTCGTCCGGGAACCTGTGCACGTCCCCAATCTCGGCCAGGATGAGCATCACGGAGTATTTCCCCAACCCTCGGATGGGGAGGATGAGCCTCACCCTGGGATCCTCCTCTGCAAGGGCCTCGATCGTCTGCGTGACCTTCTTGATCTCCTGCCGCAGGCTCTCTAAGATCCTGAGGTCCTGGTCGAGGAGACTCCTGTATGGTTCTCGGATCTCCAGGGTCCTTAGCCAGGTAAGACCGGACTTCCCAAACAGGTCCGTGAAGGGAGGCTCGATGCCCTGCTTGGAGAGGTAGGAATGGATGCGGTTCTTTACAGCAGTCTGGAGGTACACCAGGAACGCCCTGTGCCGCAGGATCTCGCGCAGGTCCCTCACCTCCCTGGGAGGGATGTAGGTCTGGGGGACGAGGTCTGCCATGCCCAGGTGCGCGAGGATCGTAGCGTCGATGCGGTCGGTCTTGATCCTCGCAGAGGCGATGGCCTTGGTCTTCAGAGGATGGGCCAGCTGGATCTCCTCCACCGAACCCTCCAGGCATTCGTAGGGGTACTGCCAGTTCCCCGTGGCTTCCATGACAACCCGGATCGGTCTAGGGAGTCCCTGGAGGAAGGAGAGGAAATCCTCCCTGCGAGTCCGCAGCCTCGCATCCTCAAGGACCTCCCCCGTTTCTGCAGACATTGCGCGAAACCACGAATACTTCCGTCCGAGATCCATGCCGATTACTGTCCCGCAGAACCCAGAACCCATACTCCGTGCCTCCTTTCCGTGGTCGCTTTAGTCGTATTGTACGCCACCACTCGAGGCACGGCGTTTTCATGATATCAACGAATTTTAGCACACTTTCTCCTTGGAGCCAAAGGACTTCAAGACGGAGACGACCACCATGTGGAGCTTTCCCACGCGGGGCACATGGGCTATCCACGACTCGAGCTACCGAGGGAACTGGGCGCCACAGATTCCGCGCAACCTTATTTTACTTTATTCGCGGGAGGGCGATCTAGTCGTGGATCCGTTCTGTGGTGGCGGCACCACAGCGATCGAGTGCCTCCTTTTAGGCCGTAAATGCATCGCAATAGATATCAATCCCATGGCCATTGAGCAGACGAAACGCAAGATCAGGCGTCTTCAGGAGGCACTAGTGTCCTTCTCGACACACCTCCCCAAAATCCCCCTAATCCAAATCGTGCAGGGCGATGCCAGAAGTATGGGGTTCATTAGAGACGGGAGCGTCCAGCTCATTTGTGCCCACCCGCCATACTTGGACTCCATCCGGTATACTTCAAATGCCAGCGAAGATCTCTCGAACATAAAAAAGCCACAGCAGTTCTACGAAGAGCTAAAGAAAGTCGCCCGAGAATGTCACCGCATCCTGAAACCCAGCGGCTACTGTGCAGTGCTCATCGGGGATATCCGTCGAGATGGCAATCTCATTACGCTTGGTTTCGGTACCATGCAGGTGTTTGTAGATTCCGGGTTCCGAGTACACGAGATAATCATTAAAGACCAGCATCAAGGCTCCATGACGCAGTTCTGGCGTCGTCGAGTGCGTAATGGGAAGCATACATTTCTCCTGCTTGCTCACGAGTACTTGTTTGTGTTCCGGAAAGCTTGAGAAATTGTAATCCTGCGGAACGGAGGTGGCGACTCGTGGCAGATCTGACCTATGACGAGCTTCGGGAGGCGATCCGAAGCAGAGGTACAGCTATCCGCCTAGTTACGCGGCTCTTACCGGCTGGAGGCGCCGGGGACAAGGTCTATCCCCCCACATACAAGGGTGGAAGGTATATTACCGAACGCCGCCGGATGGGTGATGAGGTGGTGGATTGTGTGCTGTTAGACTCTGTGCAGTCCCAGGCCAACCGAATGGAGGAGGCGTTGCTGGAAGCCCGAAGGCAAAAACCGCCTAGGATCCAATTCCCTGATGTCGAGGTGGACTTCGTCTCCGCAGGGTATCCCCAGTACGGACGCCTGAGCGTCCTGCAGGCGCCGCACCGCATTGCCGACGCCATTTTTCGCGACAGCTATCTCGATGATCAGCCATTCCGTAAATCCCCGCTGGGGAAGAAGTTTGTCGAATCCTCACCATCGAACGCAACTGCTCTCCTGGAACTCTCCCCTCCCTCACTGGTGTTTGGAACGTGGGATTCCACAGGTCTAGGAACCAGCGGCATTGGAGCCAGGTTTGCCAGAGTGCTTGTCTCAGAAATCGTAGGGATCCGTGCAGAGGAAGGTTCCCGGGCAGCGGTTAGGATCGACCCCTTGGGTATCCAGCGCGAGGCAGCAACCATCTACGAGGCCGACAACCCATTTGGGTGGACGTCCATTCCGGAGGAGGCTCGTCGCGACGATGATGGGAAGCCCAAAATTCTTAAGCGGCGTTCAGAGATAGGCGGACGTCCGTCGGTGATCAACCACGGGAATATCCTCACCGATATAGGGGTCGGCGGGGTCACCATACAGTATGCCCTGCGGACGGCCGTCCTTTCCTTGGCCGGGTTGCGAAAGTTGTTCTTCCCCGACGATAGCGCGTCCCGGGACCAAGAGCGGGACATTGCGGCGCGGACCTACCTGGCAGCGTTAGGGCTGTGCGCCGTGCTCCTCCAAGAGGAGGCAGGGTACGACCTGCGTTCGCGGTGCGTCTTGCATCCAGTCGAGCGCGTCGTTGAACTTGTCCCCAATGCTCCTGCTCCCGCCGAGGAGATCTCCCTGACCCTACACTCTGCGCTGAGCCTTTATCAGGAGGCAACAGAGAAGGTGAAAGGTGCTGGGTTCCGTTGGGATCCGCAGGTGATCACGTTACGGCCTTCCGAGGTGTTGATCCAGCTCATTGAGCGCAATTTCGAGCGGGTGGCCGCAGGCGAGGTGGAGTAGGCCTATGGAGGCGGCCATAGGGTTCGCGCTGGAGGTCACTTTCCTCACGGGTCGCATCGGCGCGCGACGCGTGGAGGACGAAACAAAGGTGGAATGGCCTCCTCACCCCGCCCGGATCTTTGCCGCCCTGGCGGCGGCCTACTTCGAGGGAGGCGAGGAGGCCGAGGAGCGCCGCGCGCTGGAGTGGTTGGAGTTTCAGGATCCCCCCGCCATCTGGGTCTCCGGGGAACCGACGCCGGAAAGGTGGGTAGAGGCGTATGTTCCCATTAACCCTGATACTACCGGACTGGCCGTGATCCCCATCCATCGCACCGGGGAGGAAGGACGAAAACGCAGGAGCTTTACCTCCGCCTTTGTAAGCGATGCTTCCGTTGTCTACGGTTGGCCTGACACTCCAGAGGATCCCCTGCGGGAGGCGTTGGCCCGTCTGTGCGCCAGGGTTGCAGCAATCGGACATTCCTCGTCGCTGGTGCGGCTGGTGCCGGTGAGCCCGCCCTCTGGACTGCCTTCCTGGATCCCAGACAAGCAGGGTCGCGTAGTTTTGCGCGTCCCCTTCCCGGGGATGCTGGATTCCCTGCGCTTTGTCCACGAGCGCTACATACGGATGGGAATCCGCGGAGCCATCCCTGCAGTCCCGCAGCCGTACGTGGAGACGCTCCCCGAACCGGCCGTCCAGCAGGCAGCTGCCAGGCAGGGCGCGTTCGAGAGCATCTGGTTCCTCAGGAAGCTAGAGGGTCCGGAGCTGCCGGCCGTTGCAGCCCCAGGTGTCGCTTCTGCCCTGCGCCGGACCGTGATGGCTCTCTGGGGGGCAGTATCCGGGGACCCGTCCGGCGTTCCTGTGCCAGAGGAAGTGAGCGGGCACAGACCTGCAGGGGAGCCCCTGGAGCGTCCCCATATAGGGTGGGTGGCCATTCCTGCCGTCGGACATCCGCACAGCAGCGGACATCTCCTGGGAGTCGGGGTGGTGCTGCCCCGTGGGCTGCCCGAGGAGGTGCGTACGACACTGTGGCGGGTTCTCTCAGACCTCAAGGTCCTCCACCTTCGACCCGGCTCCTGGCGACTGGAATTCGTGGGCAGGGGGTTGGACGGCGGCCTGCCGGTGAACCTTCGGGGTTCGCGCTGGTCCAGTCCAGCTCGGATCTGGGCCTCCGTTACCCCAGTTGTGCTTGACCGGTATCCTCATGACTTGTGGGGTCCCGAGGCCGAAGCAGCGGTGCGACTCGCCTGCAGGCGCGCGTTCTTTCCTGAGCCAGAGGAAGTGGTGATCCGCCCCACGGCATTCGTGCCCGGGGCGCCGCCTGCCCGGTACTTCCCTGGTTATCCTCCAGGCTATCCAACCCCGAGGGTCCATGCCGTACTGGTCTTCGCAGAACCTGTTGCGGGTCCCATGCTTCTGGGCAGGGGACGGTACCGAGGGCTTGGTCTCTTTCTGCCGATCCAGGAGTGACCCTTCATGACAGCCTTTCCAAGCTTCGAGCAGTTCTTTGAGGCTCTCCACCGCCGCCCGGCCTTCGCCTGGCAATCGGATCTGGCGGAGCGGGTAATCTTGCAGCAGCGGTGGCCCGGGGTGATCGCGCTCCCCACGGGGACCGGCAAGACGACCGTACTGGACATCGCCTTATACTGGCTCGCCCACGCCGGAGCCCACGGGACTCCGGCACCTCGCCGCATCCTGTACGTGGTGGACCGGCGCCTGGTCGTAGATTCTGCCTACGAGCACGCCAGTGCCCTCGCCCGCCGCCTCGAAGAAGCAGAGGGACAGGGGGGGCCGCTAGGAGAAGTGGCCCGCGGACTGCGCGCGCTCGGAGGGCGCGACACTGTGTGTCTCCTAGAGGTCGTGCGCCTGCGGGGAGGCGGGTTCATGGTACGCGACTGGATCCGCAGTCCCCTGCAGCCGGTCATCGCCACCTCCACCGTGGATCAGGTAGGCTCGCGGTTGCTGTTCCGTGGCTACGGGTACCCCCGCGAAAGCACCAACGAGCTTTCCGTTCACGCTGGCTTGATCGGATGCAACGCGCTGCTGTTCCTGGATGAGGCGCACATTTCCCAGGCTTTCTTCCAGACCCTCAGAGCTGTGGAACGCTGCCGTCGCGACTGCGCCGTGGACGTTGGGGGAGTGTGGCAGGCGGTGGCCCTGACGGCGACGCCCCGGGAGGCGCGCGATGGAGAGGTATATCCAAGCAGAGAGGATATGGCACGGCTGCTCGACGACCCGCTCCTCGCGGCGCGCCTTGCGGCCCGCAAACTGGCTGAATTGATACGTGTTCCCACGGAAGCGGACCTCGCTCCCGCATTGGTGGGCGCGGCCCGAAGGATCCTAGAGGAAGATTCGTCTGTGCGCGCGCTGGCCGTTGTAGCTAACAGTGTACGACGAGCCCGCGAGGTATTCGAAATCCTACGCGGAGAATGCGACCACTGGGAAGTTATTCTGCTTACCGGGCGGGCGCGGGCTGTCGACCGTGATCGGGTCCTCGCATCCTGGTTGCCCCGCATGCGGGCCGGTCGTCCGCGCGCAGCCGAGAAAGACCTGAAACCTCTGATCTTGGTCGCAACTCAGACCATCGAGGTGGGCGCAGATCTGGACTTCGACGGTCTGGTCACAGAAGCCGCGGCTTTGGATGCGCTGCGCCAGCGTCTCGGCCGACTCGATCGATTGGGGGAACGAGGGGCTTCGCGGGCCATATTGGTAGCGGCCGAGGAGCAGCTGGCGCGAAGGAGCAGCCATCCGATCTACGGGCACGCGCTGCGGGAGACCTGGTTGCTGCTAGAACGCGCGGCGCGATCCCAACGCAGCTCCCACCTGGACCTGGGCTGGAGGAGCTTTGAATCCTTGCTGGAAGACCTGCCAGACCTCCAGCCCTACTTGACCCCCGCGCCGCAGGCGCCTGTGCTTCTGCCTGCCCACCTGGATCTCCTGGCTCAAACCAGTCCCCTTCCCGAGCCGGACCTGGACGTGTCTTTTCTGGTCCATGGCTTCGAGAGCGCGCCGCCGGATGTAGCGGTCGTCTGGAGGGCAGATCTGGAGGTAGAAAAGCCCGAGCACTGGGCCGAAACAGTAGCTTGCTTCCCTCCACACGCTGAAGAGGTCATGGAGCTGCCGGTATGGGAGATCCGCCGCTGGCTGTCTGGTGAGCTGGCCGATGCCTCGAATGTGTCGGATGTAGAGGGAGGACGTGAGGGCCCGGAGGAACCGGCAGGGGGCAGGCTCTGTCTCCGCTGGCGCGGTGCGGGGGAGGATCCCGAGGTGATCTCGCCTGACCGCATCCGCCCTGGGGATACCATTGTGGTGCCTGCTACCTACGGCGGCTGCGACGATTTCGGGTGGCACCCCGCCAGCCTAGCGCCTGTTGCCGACCGGGCCGAGGCGTCGGCAGGCGACCGACTGCGCCTTCATCCTGCGCTCCTTGCCGAATGGCTGTCCGAGGAGGTCCAGGAAGCTGCTCGTTCTCAGCTTCAGGATCTTATGGGGCTTCTGGAGGCGGACGCCGCAGAGGAAGCCGTGTATATTAAGCGCGAACTTCTCGCTCTCCTAGCCGACCATGCTGCCGAGGAAGCGGTGCGGGAGCTGGCCCGGCGTCTGCAAAATATGCGAGGCCGCGTTATCCACTACCCGGACGGGCAAGGGATCATTCTCCTGGGACCCGTGCGATGGGCGGACAACAACCACGCGGCCAGGACGGCTGCCTCTGCCAGACATGTGCTTCTGCGCGATCACGCAGAAGGAGTCGCAACGCGCGTGCTCGAGGCAGGATCTCTGCTCGGTTTCCCCGAGCCTCTGGTGCGGGATCTCATCCTGGCGGCGCGGCTCCATGACCTGGGCAAGGCGGAGCCTCGTTTCCAGGCGTGGCTTTACGGCGGCGACCAGGAAGCCGCCTCAGCAGGTCCACTGCTGGCCAAGGGCGCCATGGATCCGCGCGACTGGCGCGCGATACAGCAGGCGCGGAGGCTGGCAGGCTTGCCTCAGGGGTGGCGCCATGAGGCGCTTTCTGTCGCCCTGGTCGCTTCGGAGCCCGCCCTTCTGAAGCAAGCGAATGATCCAGATCTTGTGCTCCACCTTATTGCCAGCCACCACGGGGGCGGCAGGCCCTTCCTCCCGGCTCCACAAGGCGACCTATTAATGCCTATCCCGTGTTCCCTGGAGTGGGACGGACTTGTGCTCCGCGCCACTGGCATAGAAGAGGTTCTGCGACTCGACGGCGCGCCGGAGCGCTTCTGGAGGCTTCTGCGCCGCTATGGCTGGTGGGGGCTTGCCCATTTGGAAGCCATCCTCCGCCTTGCCGATTGGCGCCAGAGCGAGCACGAGCAAGTCACTGCTCCCACGGAATAGGAGGTAGGTGCATGACCATGGCCCGCGCTCATCTTGCCGTCGGACCCGATGGCCTGAAGCTCCTCGGGTTTCTGGCCTCTCTGGGGGCGCTCATCGCACTGACGAAGGTATGGCCTGAGCGAGTCGTGCGCCTGAGCTGGACGATGCCTCGCAGCGGACTTGGGGCAGGAAGCTGGCGGTCCGTTTTCCATGCAGACCCATCTGTCACCGAGGACGAAATTGTGGAGGCTCTTTTCACTTACCTTACCGATCAGCGGTCACTCGAAGTGCTGGAGGGACTGGAACAGAACCTGGGGGTTTCAGGCAGGGACCTGAGGGAGCACGTGGCCCGCTTCTGGGAGGAGCGACGCGACCGACGCGCTGCTGACCTCCTGGCGGCCCTTATGGCCGACGCAGGGGCCGACCAAAAGGTGCGTCCATCCCCTCTCCGCGCTCTTACCGGGGCGAGTCAAATGCACTTTGTGGACACCGTCCGTGCGCTGTCGGATTCCAGCAGGCTGAGCAGGGAGCATGTGGTCCGGGCATTGTTTCGGCCCTGGACCTACGAAGATACACGCTTTACCATGCGCTGGGATGACGTGGACTTCCGATCTCACGCCCTCCGCGCGCGCGACCCTGCGAGGGACCCGGTTCACCCTATCCGAACCGAATGGGGCGCTAACAGGTTGGCCTTTGAGGCGCTGGCGTTGTTCACCATGACCTGGTCGGCGGAAACTGTCGGGTTCCGCGCTCAGGAAGTCCGGTGGCCCCTGTGGGCCCCTCCGACCAGCGCCGATGTGATCCGAAGCCTGCTGGCCCACCCGGCTCTCTTCAGGCCTGAAGATGAATGGCGCGAGCTGCACGCCCTTGGCGTTACGATAGTAGCTTCGGCCCGGCGGTTCAGCGGCGAGGGGGGCAAAGGCGTTTACTTTAGTCCCGCACGTGTGGTATGGGTCGGTGGGGAAGTTGTGGGGTGACCGCAATGGAGAGCCAGCCGGAGCTCATCCCTGCGCGTATGGTCAACGAATTTGTCTACTGCCCACGCCTTTTCTACCTTGAGTGGGTCCATAGAGAGTGGGCCCACAACGAGGATACGTTACGGGGCTCCCTGATGCACCGTAGGGTTGAAGAGGAGAGTGGCAGGCTGCCTCCGCCAGACGAGGTGGCATCCGGCGAGCCTCTGTGGGCCCGATCGCTGCTACTTTCCGCCCCCCGCCTGGGCCTTATCGCCCGCATTGACCTCCTGGAGGGCGGGGGTGGACGAGTCCGGCCGGTGGACTACAAGAAAGGTTCACCGAGTTCCGAAGGACCATGCGAACCGGAACGAGTCCAGCTCTGCGTTCAGGGGCTCATCCTGCGGGAAAACGGCTACCGTTGCGAGGAAGGGATCCTGTACTATGCTGAAACCCGTCAGCGGTTCGTTATCCTCTTCGATGACGCTCTAGTCGACTGCACGCTCGAAGCCGTCCGTGCCCTCCGCAAAACGGCGCAAGCTCCTGTTCCCCCGCCGCCTCTTGTGGACAGTCCCAAGTGCACCGGCTGCTCTTTGGTGGGCATCTGCCTCCCCGACGAGACTGCCTTCCTCCAGGGCCAGCCGCTGACCGGCGTGCGGCGACTCGTACCTGCCCGCGACGACGCCGTCCCGGTACACGTAGCGGAACAGGGGGCCGTGGTTGGGCGTTCTGGAGAACGCCTGACTATCCGGCGTCCCGGAGGAGAGGTCCTCTCCTTCTGCCTGCTCGACGTGTCCCACGTTTCGATGTACGGGAATCTCCAGATTACGGCCCAGGCGCTCCGCGCCCTGTCGGAGCGGGGAGTTGCGGTCTTCCACTACACGTACGGCGGATGGCTCGCAGCAGTTACCTCGGGCGTGCTGTCTCACAACGCGGCCCTTCGGGCGGAGCAACACCGGGTGGCCGATGATCCCGACCGCTCCCTCCGGATTGCCAGAGAGATCGTGGCCGGCAAGATCCGAAACCAGCGGACCCTCCTCCGGAGGAACCACCCAGCCTGCCCAGCCTCGGCCCTCCAGGAGATGGCCCGTTTAGTCCGCGCAGCGCGTCAGGCCTCGGATGTTGACCGGCTCTTCGGCATCGAGGGCCTGGCGGCGCGCGTCTACTTCAGCCACCTAGCCGGTATGCTGAATGACGCTATGGGGTTCGACGTCGCGGGGCGCGACCGTCGCCCTCCCCCGGACCCGGTGAATGCCATACTGTCCTTCCTTTACGCGTTGCTTCTCAAGGACGCCATGCGGGCTGCCCTGGCCGTCGGCCTCGACCCGTTCCGCGGGATCTACCACCGCATACGTCCTGGCAGGCCATCTCTTGCGCTAGACCTCATGGAGGAGTTCCGGCCCCTTGTGGCCGATTCGACCGTCCTATGGTTGGTGAACAACCGCGTCGTCTCCCAGGAGAACTTCGTCCGGCGAGGCCCGGCCTGCGCCCTCAAGGACTCCGGACGGCGCCGGGTCATTGAGGCGTACGAGGCCAGGATGGATACGCTCGTACAGCACCCTGTCTTCGGCTACCAGATCAGCTACCGGCGGGTTCTCGAGGTTCAGGCCAGGCTCCTGGCGCGCGCCATCACTGGGGAGTTGTCCGCGTACCGGCCCTTCACGACGCGATGAGCCGTAACGTGTACCTGGTCTGCTACGACATCCGTGAGCCAAGACGGCTCCGGAAAACCCATCAGACGATGCTGGGGTACGGCGACCCATTGCAGTACTCGGTCTTCGTGTGTGACCTGTCCCCCCTCGAGCGCGTCCTGATGGAGGAGGCAGTGCGGCAGGTGGCGAATTTACAGGAAGACTCGGTGGTGATCGTAGATCTGGGTCCGGCGGAGGGGATGGCGAAGCGCCGCATCCAGGTCCTCGGGCAGAAGGCCACCGCGGGAAGGGATCGCTGGATCGTCGTCTAGCGGTCCCGCGGCCCTTGACAACTGCACACTCTACCCCAGGGCGTGGGCGGTCCAGCACCCGCTGACCGTGCGCGAGCGGCGAGGTGGTGTGAGATCTGCTGGCGGTGCTCGAAACGGCTGCCAGGTTTGGCTTTCTGGCCTCAGACTGCCGTTCTACTGCACCAGCGGGCACCCGTCCGAGGGCATCAGCTACTCGCCGCTCGAAGTTCCGTGGTGTAATCTATGTGGAGCCAGAGTTCTGACGCGCGCAGTTTCCGTGACTGGAAGGTCACGGCCCCATTGAAGCGTGAACGGGTTCTTGGGAATGGACGGCAGGTGCCCGTTTCCGTGACTGGAAGGTCACGGCCCCATTGAAGCCGATGCCTTGACGAATTTGTCAAGGGCGCGTCTGGAATGGTGGGGAGCGCCGCCTTCCTCCAGTGTGTGGAATTGACCCTGGATCTGTGCGAGAGGGATATACGGTAGCTTCCCACATCTACCTCAACGTTGATGCCGATGCTGTGACCCATACAAAGGACGCTATTGCCGTGCGACACATGATGTGCAGGCTATGGCGTTATCGCAAGACGCCCTGCCGCGCTCCGAAGCCCAATCGCTCGCGCGGCGGCATTCCCCATCCGACTGCGCCCGCTGGCAGTGCTGGCGTTGTACAGTAAGTGGCCACTATCGGAACGGTCTACTTCGAGATCGAAGGGGAGGACCCAGAAGGACTGCGGCGGTGGGGGAGAAGCTCGGATGACCACCCCCACCAGAAGCCAGAGCGTCGGGCTCGGGAAAGGGATGAAGAGGCCATCCAACGTTGGCGTAAGGAGCGCTGGCCCAAGATCAAAAAAGGCCCGTCAGAATGGGTGGAGCGTCGTCTTTCTCGACGAAAGCGGCTTTATGTTCCAGCCCGTGGTACGCCGCACCTGGGCACCACGCGCGAAGACGCCGATTCAGTATAGTTGGGACCGTCACGATCGGCTCTCCGTGATCTCGGCGATCACGATAGCCCCGTTGCGATGCCGGATGGGGCTGTATCTCCAGATCCACAATGGCAACGTGCGCTGGAAGGAAGTCATCGCTTTCCTGACAATGCTCCATCGCCACTTGCGGCCAAGTTCATCGTCGTGGTGGACCGGTTCAACGCTCACCGCAAGGCGGTAAGGATTTTGCAGGCGGCACATCCGCAGTGGTTCGAGGTGGAGTGGCTGCCAGCTTATGCACCGATCTCAATCCGGTCGAGATGGTCTGGAATCACACCAAATACGCTGACCTGGCCAACTTCATTCCCGATGATGTGCATCATCTCCATCGACCCGTCACTACTTCGCTAACAGATATAGGGCGGGATCCTACCCTACTTCGGTCGTTTTTCCGTCGGCCGCTTTTGGCATTATGACTTTTTCAAGGTGAGATTCACTAAAGGACGAACTCCGCCACCAACGCCTTCCATTGACAGGCATCCCGGCGGTCAACTTCACTGAGTAACTAACCCAACCAGAGGTTCGCCTCTAGCCAAACGGCGTACGTTTTCCAAAACCTCAGCCGCACGCCTAAGCGAGAGCCCCGCAGCGCCACTGTGAGGAGTTAGTATCACGTTTGGCAAGCTCATCAGAGGTGACCCAAGCAGAGGTTCCACACGAAAAACGTCCAACCCCGCACCCGCAATTCGTCCTCGCCGCAACGCATTAATGAGCGCCTCCTCATCAACTACAGCACCTCTTGAGACATTTATCAGGAAGGCGGAATTCTTCATCTTTCCGAGTTCGGCCTCACCAATCATTCCCTCCGTCTCAGGGGTAAGGGGAACAGTCAGCACAATGAAATCCGCAACGCTGACAAGATCATCCAGTTTAGCGTACCGAACGCCCAACTTCATTTCTTCCTCCTCCGACAATCGATGCCGCTTGTAGTAAACAATTTCCATGCCAAAGCCACTTGCCAGTCGAACCAAAGCCTTCCCTATTTCCCCTAGGCCCACTATTCCTAGAACTCTTCCATCCAAACAAATCACACCCTCATCCCCCAACCAGTTGTAAGCGTACACATCTTGAGTCGTGTGAACCGGAACTAACCCCCTCGGGTTCTCCCCCCTCCGTATGGCGGAATCAAACGCAATAAGCTTCTTAGCGAGACCCAGAATCAGTGCCATTGCATGCTCCGCAACAGAAATTGCACCGACATTCCTTACCACGGCGACATCTACTCCCAAGCCCCTCGCCACATGTACATCGACCAAATCAGGCGTGCTCCGCCCGCATTGTACCAAACGCAAACGCTTGCCCGCTCGAAGTACACTCTCTCCGATCTGCCTCCGGAAGGTGATTAGAACATCCACGTTCGCAACCTTATTGATAAGTTCCATTACTTCACCAGATCCAACGCAGGTTAGATGAACAGGAAGATCCTTGACCAAATCTATCATGGCGGCCCACAGGTCCGCCCTAACTCGCTCCGCCACTAGAACCTTTACCATGATTGCCCGCCGACCCCCATCGAAAAGACGCAGTATCGCCCCTTGATCGGACACCACTGTCTTCATCCAACCCCTACCCGGCTGCCTCCCTCAGAGCCTCATCGCGACCCCAGGTGATGTATCGCATCAAACCAGCACCCACATCCCCCCTTTGCCGCACAAACATCATGCGGAGGCGTCTCTAAGTCAGATTCGCCGCCAGCAAAGGCAATCAGCTGAGGATCCATGGAAATCGACCTCAGCTATAGCCCCATAACTTTTCCGGATTTATCCTCCCCAAACAACCCGAAGTGCCCGCAGGAAATTGGCTCCCAGAATTCCGAGAATCTCGCCATCACTAAAACCCCTTTCAACCAGCCTCTGTGTGAGATTCGGGAGCTCAGAATGACGGCGCAAGCCCTCCGGGTAAGGATCATATTCCGTCGTGGGACCTCTGCCGAAAACATCAGGTCTGGCCTCCCGCCACCACCTCAGGCTTGATTCAGGAGGAGTTGCCCGTTGATCGATCCAAGCAGAGCATAGGTCAGTACCGATACCAACATAATCAAGGCCCACAAGATCCCCGATATACTCAATATGTCTAATCACATCGTCTATCGTCGATGGCAAGACATCATGAGTTACTGGGTCGCGTTTCACGAGGAAGGGCGCAAATGTCACTCCAATCACACCGCCTGTCGCAGCCAGGGCCCGGATCTGATCGTCCGTCTTGTTTCGACCGTAGGCCGGACAAATCGCCCGGGCCCCACTGTGCGTGAAGAACACAGGTTTCTTCGCACGACGAAGAACGTCTTCAGTCGTCTCATCACCGCAATGTGAGAGATCCACAGCAATTCCGAGGTCCTCCAGGCGGCGCAAGACCTCACGCCCGAAAAGAGACAAAGGACCTTGCAAAGGTTCGCAGCAACCGAAACCAACATAGTTCTGTGAATTGTAGGTCAACTGGACAATACGTACACCAACTGCAGCAAACGCATCTATAAGGTCCAGGCGATTCTCGAAAGGGGAAGTGTCTTGGAACCCTAACACGATACCGATCACTCCGTCAGCCTTTGCCTGCTCGATCTCCGATACCGAACGGACCATTCGGAGCCAATCCCGGTTCTGATCGATAATCGAAACATAGCGGGCGATCCGTTCAAAAGCACGGACACTGTTGTGGGGGTAATGCGCGACTGTAACATTGGCTGCGGCCAGACCCCCCTGTCGAGCCTCACGGAGGCTCTCAAGGTGATCAAGATTTCCCCATGGCATGAGCCCGTCGAACACAATGGCCTGCTGGTGTAAGGCCCTCGCTCTTTCACTTACTCCGTCGAGCGTAACCATCTCATCACCCCCCGCTCATTCACTACCCCTCAGCCTTGGATCGAGGTAATCTCTCAGTGCATCCCCGAAGAGGTTGAACGCAAGAACGACAATAGTAAGCACACCTGCTGGGAACACTACCCCCCACGGGTTGTTTGTCATGAAGGTTCTGCCTCGACCGATCAGGTCACCCCACGAGGGCGTGGGAGGAGGCACCCCCAGGCCGAGAAAACTTAGGCCAGACTCCAGCAAAATTGCAGTGCCCAGCATGAGTGTGGCCTGAACAATAATGGGTGCCGAAATATTCGGAAGGATCACCCGAGTGATGATTCTTGAGTCAGGCGCTCCGACGGCGCGCTCCGCTTCGACGTAGTCCAACTCCCGGATACTGAGCGTCGCACTGTGGACCAATCTAGCCATCCTTGGAATATAAAGTAATCCGATAACAATCACTAACTTCAGGATCCCAGGACCGGCAAATCCGACTACGAGCACGGCCAGCACATAAGGGGGGAAACACAGCATAACATCCACCAATCGCATCAAACTCCACTCCCACATCCCCCTGAAGTAACCCGCTACGACGCCGAACGAAACACCCCCCAACACAGTTACGAGAACCGAACCGAAAGCCACGGCGAATGAGATCCTTGTGCCGTAGACGATTCGGCTGAGGATGTCTCTCCCGAGATCGTCCGTCCCAAACCAAAAGTCTCGGCTCGGCCCCTCTAACCTCCGATCCGTTATGATAGCCGATGGAGAGTGTGGTGCAAACATACCGGGAAATAGGGCGACCACAACGAAAAAGCTGATAACGGATCCGGCCAGGACGAGCCTACAATACCGTACTAATCTCGAAGTCCTACCAACTCGTCGAGGAACCGTAAGTTCATGCATACCTAATCCTTGGGTTCAAATAACCATACGCCAGATCCGTGAGGAGGTTAATTAAGATGAACAACACGGAGATAATCACCACGATACCCTGTGCCAACATATAGTCCCTCAGGCTGATCGCCCACAAAAGCATGGTCCCAAGGCCCGGCCAGTTGAAGATGTACTCCACAACAACCGTTCGTCCGAGAAGCGTACCAAGTTCGACCCCGACCAAAGAGACAACGGGTACAAGCGCATTCCGCAGAGCATGCTTATAGACAACGCGGCTCTCCATGAGGCCCTTGGATCGTGCGGTTCTGACATAATCCTGATTCATTACTTCTAGCATCGTTGACCGCGTCATCCGAGTAACAAAGGCCATCATTCCGAAGCCAAGCGTGGCAACGGGTAGGGTGAGTCTGCGGAGGAAATCGCCGGGATCTTCAGAAAAATCGACATACCCAGATGTCGGGAACCACCTCAACTTAACACCGAGGAGCAATACAAGCAACGTGCCAACCACGAATACTGGAGTCGAAATCCCCAGGGCAGCCACGCTCGAAGTAATCCAGTCGAGCCAGCGGTTACGGTTCAGACTGGCGGTCACCCCTAAAGGGATCCCTACTAGCACTCCTGTCATGGCGCCTCCTGCCACGATGTAGAGAGAACGCGGCAGCGTATCCCGTATAACATCAACAACGGGCTGTTGGGTCGCGAGGGTATTTCCCAGGTCAAGTCTAAAGAGCCTCCACACCCACACCGCAATCTGCACGTAGATTGGCTTATCAAGTCCGAGACTAGCCCTTATAGCCTTGACCACCTCTGGATCTTGCGCTCGCTCTATCCCTGCGAGCACCACAACCGGATCTCCGGGCAACAGATGGAGGACGAGCCGGGTCAACACCCCGACGGCAAGTACAAGGACAACTGCGACGCAGAGCCGCCGAATGATATACCAAACCAAGAACCCACCACCCCCTCGCAACTAACTTTGCCCTGTCGAGCTCGCTACTTTCTCCCGCTTGACCGTTGTAGGCTTCCCCCAAACCGGGCGTCAGGACGGGATTTTTCAGAGCCCTCGTCAATTAGATCTGGTATTTCATTCAAGCCAGACCCCCTCGAGCAAGTAACCCATCAACGGCCAGCCCGGGCCTTCCAGCACCTCAAGGCCCCGTACATTCTTCCGGAAGCCTGTGGGCTGTTTCCTGTAGGCCAGGAGGATGGCGGGTGACTCCTCCAGGAACTTCCGCTCAAACTCCTTATACAGAGCAAGACGCTCCTTTCGTGTGGGCAATGTCCGCGCCCGCTCGAGAAGCGCATCAAGTTCGGGGAAGTTGTAGCCCGCAGGCCTATGGTAGAATGGTGACAACTTGCTGTGATACCAGGTCATGTAAAAGTCCGGGTCACTGAGAAAAGGACCTTTGCCATTAATTGCAAACTGGTACTGTTCACGGTTCCCAAGTGTAACCCGTGTCACCCAGTCCCGCTTGTCCACTGAGACGTTGCACCCGATGGCATTGAGACCTGCCTGAACGATTTCCGCCGTCACCCAGTGCATATGGTGATCGGCACTCGTCAAAATTGTGGCGCTGAAGCAATTGGGGTAGCCAGCCTCCTTCAGAAGTTCTCGGGCCTTACCAGGATTATATTCCCAGAAGCCTGAAGTATCGGGGTTGTAGTACCACTTACCCTTCAAGTGGCTTCCCGAGAGCGCCATCCCCGAAATGGGTTCTCCATACCCGAAGAACGCGGCATCCACGATAGCCCTTCGATTCACGGCGTAACCGACGGCCCGCCGAACACGCTTGTCGTCGAATGGTTTCTCTCGAACGTTGAAGGTTACGTCCAGAAAGGCCCACGATGTCATGCCCACCTTGATGT
>Ga0272449_1002595_pt1 | contig 16651 bp, 11 predicted proteins | sample YNPCB0241_FD_198679 | JGI IMG/M metagenome (GOLD analysis project Ga0272449, IMG submission 198679) | Hot spring sediment microbial communities from Yellowstone National Park, WY, United States - YNP-CB-024-1 | ecosystem: Environmental > Aquatic > Thermal springs > Hot (42-90C) > Sediment...
ACGGGGGTTCCTGGAACGCATCCGGCTTCACCAGGGGCAGACGAAAGAGCAGCCGCACCTCTCCTCCTCTCACAAGAACGATCGCTTTCAATCATACCCCAATTTTACCAACAGGTGAACAGTCACCCCCGCGTGGAGGTGTACCCCAAATTGGTTGGGTGTGATAAAATAGAGAGGGTACTTGACCACAAGGGGTATTCTGGTATACTTTGGCCTGGGTAAGTTGAACCATCCCAGGAGTCGCGAATTGCAACACTCCTGTTATATGAAGGCGGTTGACTTGTCATCAGGAAAAGGTATAATAGAGTCATCACCAGTGTCCATTGTCTATTGTCTACCTTAAAGACAGGCGGGATATATGGCACTGAAAGGGAACCTGCAAGACTTTAGCGCTACCCAGTTACTTCATCTTATTAACCTGGCGCGTAAAACGGGCACCCTGGCAGTGGAGACAGCGCAGGAGCAGGCTCGTTTCTACTTTCGTGAGGGCAAACTCATCCACGCCAGCCTGGATGGTCAGGATGACCGCCTGGTCTCCATTCTGCAGCGGGCGGGCAAGATCAGTGAAGAACTGGCCCGCACCATCCGGGCCCGTTCGGATATTAAAGACGATCGGGAACTGGGCGTATTGCTGAGCAACGCTGGCTACGTTACACAGAAGGACATCCTGGACTGTGTCCGAAATTATGTTCTGGAGATCGTCTACAAACTGTTCACCTGGCCTGAGGGAACGTTCCGGTTTGAACCCAACGTACTCCCGGTGGAAGGGCGCATCACGGTCTCCATTGACCTGGAGAACGTGATTATGGAAGGTAGCCGTCGCCTCCGGGAATGGGAGCGGCTTCAGGAAGAACTGCCCAATCTGGATATGGCCCTCCGCTTTACCGACCGTCCGGATGCGCGTCTGCGCACCATCAACCTGACGGTAGAAGAGTGGAGGGTGGTTTCGTTTATTAACCCCCGCAACACCATCCGTCAGATCGCTCAGTACAATCATATGAGCGATTTCCAGATTCGGCGTATCGTCTACGGGCTTCTGCAGGCCGGATTGGTGGAACTGGTTCCGCCGGAGGGCGCGGAAGTGAAACCCCCAACCGGTGCCCCCACTCCTCTTGCAGTACCACCAGTACAACGACGCCCGGCCGTCAAGCGTAGCATCGTCCAGCGACTCATAGACCGTATCCGGGAGTTGTAAATGCAGATCGTGAAAATGGTGGTGACCGGCCCCTTCGCGGCGGGCAAGACGCAGTTCATCCGTTCCATCAGTGAGATAGATGTGGTGTCCACCGAGGCAAAGATCAGCCGCCCCGAGGAACGGGTCAAGGACGAAACCACGGTGGCGATGGACTTCGGGCGGATTACTGTAGATGATGACCTGGTCCTTTACCTGTTCGGCACGCCCGGGCAACGCCGTTTTGAGTTTATGTGGGAGATTCTCTCGGAGGGAATGCTGGGCTTTGTCGTGGTCGTAGATAGCACCCGCCCGGAGACCTTCCGGGAAGCTCGCCTGATTCTGGATACCTTTCGGAACTATGCCCCGACGCCCTACGTGGTGGCGGCGAACAAGCAGGATATGGAAGACGCCTGGTCTCCGGAAGACCTGCGGATTGCCCTGCGGATTGACCCGACGGTGAAGGTCCTTCCCTGTGTGGCCACCGACAAGGAGAGCGTAAAGAACGTCCTTCTGGAACTGCTCTACTCCATTCTGGAGACGATGGACAGCGAGGAGGCCTGATCGGCAGTGGGGGGCGGGCACCGCTGTCCGTGGGGCCGGTCTGTTCGGACCACGGCAAAGGGAGGTGTCCGCCTTTCTGTTATCAGGCTCTGTAACTTCATTTTAACCGACCTGCAACACAAGGGCGGCCCCAACGCGCCCATTTCGTGGTAAGATAACTCATGAGTTCCATCGTCACGGACCGGGGAGTCATCCACTACGAGACCTATGGCAGAGGCCAGCCGGTCATCCTCCTTCACTGCTGGCTGGGCTCATGGAACTACTGGCTGAGCACGATGGAAGTGCTGGCCGATGGGTACAAGACTTACGCGCTGGATTTCTGGGGCTTTGGCGAGTCGGGAAAGAAGGGACTGCAATTCAGAGTGAAGGATTATGTGGAAATGGTGGCCCAGTTTATGGACCAGTTGGGCATCTATCGGGCCCGGGTCATGGGGCACTCTATGGGCGGCACGGTTTCCCTGAGCCTGGCGCTATCTCATCCGGAGCGGGTGCAACGGGTAGCGATTGTTGGTTCGCCCATTACCGGGGACGGTCTGGCGTTGATGTTGAAACTGGCAGCGAAAAAACCCCTGGCGGCCCTGGCCTACAGTATCCCCGGCGCCCTTCCCATCGGAGTCCGGCTGGCCTCTCCCTTCCTCACCCGCGACTGGCGGCGGTGGTCGGAAATGTTTGAGCAGGACCTCTCCCGCACCACACTGGAGTCTTTCCACTACAGCATTGCCTCCCTTCGTCAGACCGACCTGCGACCTCGCTTGAGGGAAATCCGTATCCCGGTACTGGGTATCTATGGCCGGCATGATCGCATCGTGAATCCCAACCAGGGGGAAATCCTGGCCAGCGGGGTTCCCCTGGCTCAGGTCGTATACTTTGAGCACTCCGGTCACTTCCCGATGCTGGACGAACCGGAAAAGTTTCATCAGACGCTCAAGGAGTTTCTGGACCGGTGACGGAAGAGACGTACATTCCCAACCGGTTCGGACGGTTCCTTCTCCTGGCGCTGGAGCAGACGCTGGGCGTTTCGGGTTTCCAGGCCGTGCTGGGACGCGCTGGCCTGCGCCAACTGGCGGTCTATCCGCCGGATAATCTGGAGAGAGGTTTTCCGGTCTACCTCATCCCCCGGCTGATGACTGCCTTGGAGGAAATGTACGGGGTAGGGAAAGGGCGGGACCTGGCATTCCAGGCCGGGCGCGCCTGTTTTCACCTGGGAATGTCGGGCTTCGGTTTCCTGATAGACGTAGCGGGCCTGCTATTTCCTCTTCTCCCGCCCCCGACCCGGGCCCGGATTGGATTGGAGACCCTGGCTGAGATGCTGAACCGATTTGCCGACGGAGGTATTCGGGTCTGGAAACAGGGCGATGATCTGGTCTGGGTAATGGAGCGCTGTAGAGTCTGTGGGGGACGGGTGACCACCTCCCCCTGCTGTCACCTGATGGCTGGCCTCCTTGAGGAGACGGTCCGCTGGGCCACAGGCCGGGATTCCGCCACGGTCACCGAGGTGACCTGCGCGGCCGCTGGCGGCCCCCGCTGCGAGATGGAGATAGAACTGGGGGGATAGACGACGGACGACGGACCACAGACCACAGACGACAGACCACAGACCACAGACAACGGGCGATTTTATCACCGCTAAGGCAATTGTAGCGCAGGATTTATCCTGCGTAGGTTGGTAGCGCAGGATTTTGCGCTTTAACAAATTGTTCCGACAATAGCCGGAGAAGTGTTTTGCTTCCCCTCACCCCCCTTGATCCCCCCTCTCCCCTTGGCCTTGCGGCCAGGGGAGAGGGGGGATTGAAGAGGGGGTTTTGCGGCGGGCGGCGAAGCCGCCCGCCGCAAAACCCCCTCCCTTATTCCCCTCCCCTCTCCCGCACAGCGGGAGAGGGGAGGGGCCAGGGGAGGGGTGAGGGCGCAGCCGGGGAAACCCTGACCTGGAACAGGCAAGGATTGTCGGAATAATTTGTCAAGTTGCAATATCCTGCACGGTTTGGTGGCGCAGGATTTACCCTGCAGGCAGGGCAGACGGGTATGCGCAAGATCATCCTGAGGGACCGAAGGTTTATCCACCCGTTCAACGAGCCGGCCCGTGAACTGCGGGTGCTCAATAAGCCCCTCTGGCTGCACCAGCGGGACCTCCTGGCCCCCTACGTCACCCAGGAGCGGGAGGTGGATTCGTTCAGCGAAATCGGCCCAGAGCGGGTGGAGACGCTGGTCTATCGGGAAAATCTATTCTTTGACAAACCGTTCATTGACACCTTCATCCAGAAAGCCCGCAAACTGGGCAAGGCCTGCCAGGTGGCATTCCCGCTGGACGATAAAGCCATCGTCACCCATGCCCTTCCCCTTCAGCAGACCATCCGCCGGGAGGGTGACCTCTATGTGGCGGATATGTGGTACTTTCCCCACGGCGTTGAGGAGACAGTCCGGCCACTGGTTATGCACACTGAGCCCCGCGAGATGGGCTACTACCGGGTTCCCACCCACATGTCCAACGTCCTGGGGGACCTGGTCTACCAGGTGCCCACGCGGGCGTTCCTGGCCATTGAGTCCTGGGTCCATGTCCTTCTGGCCAACATCATCTTCGGCATCTTTGCCGAGGCGGCCCGTCTGGATAAGGCCATTGAGGAGAGCGTCGGGCTGCAACTGAAACTCTTCTGGCGGGCGCTGCTGGAGCAGAAGCAGGTGCTCTCCTCCTCCGCCGTGGTCAAAATTGGCAAGAACTGCTCCATTGACCCCAGCGCGGTCATCCGGGGGCCCACCATCATCGGCGACAACGTGGACATCGGCCCGGGCGCGGTGGTGGATATTTGCGTCATCGGCAATAACGTCACCATCTCCGATGGCTGTCATTTGATGCTCAGCGTCGTCAGCGACCGCTGCTTCCTGCCCTTCCGCGCCTCCCTCTTTGAGACCGTCCTGATGGAAGACACGATGGTCGCCCAGAATACCTGTCTCCAACTGGCGTGCGTGGGGCGGAGCAGTTTCATCGGCGCCGGAACCACCTTCACCGACTTTAACCTGATTCCCAATCCGTTGCGGGCCATGCGCGGCGACCGCCTGGAGCCGACGGGGATGACCGTCCTGGGCGGGTGCGTGGGCCATCACTGTCGCATCGGTTCGGGCCTGGTTGTCTATCCGGCCCGGACCATAGAATCGGATAGCATCCTTCTGGCCTCGCCCCGGCGGCGGGTGGTGATGAAGAACGTCTCCTACGAGGAGAGCGACATCCAGCGGATTCCCGGGGCGGCCCGGATGCACCCACGCCTCTATCCGCGCCTGGACGAACTCCGGGGGCCGAAAGCCGGCGAGCGCGATTGACGCCATACGCAAATGGACTTTTTGCCACGAATTTCACGAATTGGCACGAATTTCTTCTTTCAATTCGTGAAAATTTGTGCAATTCGTGGCATGGACAAGGAGTACACCGATGGACTCGTTCGCCTTCATCCTGCACCCGTTGGACCCCAAGGCGGACGTGGCGCGGAAATATCCGAACCTGGCCCGCCTGTTGCCGGTGAGGGCCATCCACTTTCTCTCGCTGTACTGGCCCCCGCTGGTGCTCTCGCATATCCGGTCCATTCGCTCCGCCGCGACGGGCCGGGAGGTGGAGGGGTGGCTGCTGGCCTGCCCGCTGACCGCCCGGCGGATGTTAGAAGTGCCGCCCCGGGTAGCCTACCGGAAAATCATCCAGACCGGGCGTCTGGCGGAGCGGCTGGGGGCCCGCATCCTGGGCCTGGGCGCCTACACCTCTGTGGTGGGCGACGGCGGGCTGACCGTGGCCCGGGCATTGCAGATTCCGGTCACCACGGGGGATAGTTACACCGCCGCGCTGTCGGTCCAGGCCCTGTTGGAGGCGGCGGGACAGGTCGGCATGATGCCGGAGCGGGCCACCGTCGCCGTCGTCGGCGCGACGGGGGCCATCGGCGGCGCCTGCGCCCGGCTGCTGGCCCCCCGGGCCGGCCGTCTGCTTCTGGTGGGCCGCCGGGCCGATGCCCTGGAGGCGATGCGGGCCGAACTCTCCGCCGGGGCCAGCGGTCCGGTGGAAGCCGCCACCGACATCGCCGCCATCCGCTCCGCCGACCTGGTGCTCAGCGCCACCAGCGCGGGGCGGCCCATCATCTTCCCGGAGCACCTGAAACCGGGGACCGTCGTCTGCGACGTGGCCCGCCCCCGGGATGTCTCCATGCGGGTCCACCGGGAGCGGGAGGATGTGCTGGTGGTGGACGGCGGCCTGGCCCAGACCCCCGGCGGGGTCGGGCTGGGGTTTGATTACGGCCTCCCGCCCGGGCTGACCTTCGGCTGTATGGCCGAGACCATCACTCTGGCGCTGGAGGGCCGGTTTGAGGATTACACCGTTGGGAAGGAGTTAGATGTGAGTCGGGTGCGGGAAATTCAGGAGATGGCGGCCCGGCACGGCTTCCGCCTGGCCCCGCTGCACTGCCTGGACCGCCCGCTCCCACCCGAACGGATTCGCGCCGTGGCGGCGTACCGACAACAGACTGTGTAGGGGCAACCCCTCGGGGCGAGCCCCTTCGGGGCGTGGCCCTTGCGGTTGCCCCCATACAGGAATCAATCATTCGTGGTGTCCAAACGTCCACCCGTGAACAGGGGAGGCCGAGATGAGCAAACCAAGAATTCTGGTCGTGGAAGACGATTTTGACATCTCCAACATGCTCCGCATCTACTTTCAGAGCCAGGGCTACGAAGTCGCCGTGGCTCCGCGGGGCGGGGACGCGCTGGAGATGTGCCGCCAGCAGTTGCCGAACATCGTCGTCCTGGACATCATGCTCCCGGATATAGATGGTTACGAGGTCTGTCGGCAATTGCGGAGCAACCTGCGGACCAGCCACATCCCCATCATCTTTCTGACCCAGAAGGATGAGCGGTCGGATAAAATCCAGGGGCTGGAACTGGGGGCGGACGACTACATCACCAAGCCATTTGACGTGGAGGAACTCCGGCTGCGGGTGAAGAACGCCATCGCTCGCGCCACCTACGAGAGTTTGACCAACCCCACCACCGGCCTTCCCAGCGCCCGCCTCATTGAGGACCAGTTGCGCCGACTGCTCCGCCGGGATAACTGGGGGATTATCTACATTGGCATAGACCGCCTGGAGCCGTTCAAAGACGTCTATGGCTTCGTAGCCGCCGATGAGGTGCTCCGGTACACCGCGATGGTCCTCGGCGAGACCGCTGACCGCATCGGGACCCCTGAGGACTTCATCGGGCACATTGGCGGGGATGACTTCCTGGTGATCACCCGGAAGGAACTGGTTCGCCCGATGGTGCAGGATATGACCCGTCGGTTTTCTGAAGGGATTGTCACCCATTATGATTTCAAGACCCGCCAGCAGGGGTATCTGGTGATCCGGGATGACCAGGGGAACGAGCAACGGGTGGGGCTGATGGAACTGGTCGTCGGGGCCATTACCAGCGACGACGGTCCCTTCACCGACATCCGGGAGATCACCGAGGCGGCAGCAGCGGCGCGTCGGGAGCGACGGCTGCCATAACCGGGCACTTCTCGCGTTCCGGTTCAAGCCTGGCTCCGTATCCGGTGCGGGGCGAATGATGGCTGAATGTGGAATTTGCGGATGGCACCTCTTGCCCGTATTCGCCAGTGGTTGAAAACGCTGAGCCGTGACGGAGACCGTCGCCGGAACGGACTTTTGACCGTCCAGGAGACCTCCGCTTCTGTTTTCGCGCTAACCCCCGAGGAACTGGCCACTCTGGAAGAAATCGCCCGCACTGTCGGTGCCAGCCTGGATATGGGCGCCACGCTGCGAGCCATCCTGACCTCCACCCGGCGGCTGATCCCCTTTGATATGGCAGAAATCACCCTCTGGGACCCCGCCCGCCGCCTCCTGGTAAGCCGGGGGTCCCTGGGCATGGAGGCCTACCACGCAGAGGCGGGGACCACGTATCGGCTGGGGGAAGGGTACTCCGGATGGCTGGCCCGCCACCGCCAGCCCCTCCTGATCCCCGATGTTTCTGCTCGCCACGATGTCCGGCCCAAACTGGACCGGCCTGATTTTCCTTTTCGTTCTTATCTGGGTATTCCGTTGGGAGACGCGGGGAACTTTATTGGGACGCTGGAGTTGGCCAGTTTCAGCCCCCAGGCCTTCTCCGAACGGGACCTGCTCCTTCTGCAACGAATCAGCCACTACGCCGTCAACGCGATAGAACATGCTCGCCTGTACGAGGAGGCCCGGCGGCGGGCCCTGGAGTTGGCCTCCCTCTCGCGGGTAGCGACCACCATTACTTCCACCCTAAACCTGGAGCAGGTCCTGCAGACCATTGCAACTTCTGTGCTGGAGGTGACCGGTTGCGACGCGTCGGCGATTTTCGTGCGGGACGAGCGAGAACCTGTGCTCCGACTGGCGGCGACCCACGGGCTGAGCCCGGAATACATCCGCCGTTCCCAGACGTTGCCGATTGAGAGTGGGGGAGAGGGTCACGCAGCGGCAGTTGGCTGGCCAATTATTGTAGAGGACCTGAATGCGGATCCGACCCTTCGCCGGATTGCCCCGCTGGCCCAGGAGGAAGGGTTTCTGGCCTTCGCGGACCTCCCGCTGCGGGTGGGCGACCGGGTCATCGGGATGCTGGCAGCCTTCTATGCCCAGCCGCACCACTTTACGGAGGGAGAGCGGGAGTTGCTTGCCACCTTCGCCGACCAGGCGGCCATCGCCATAGAGAACGCCCGTCTGTACGCCCAAGCGGACCAGCATCTACAGAAGCAACGGAGTGCCCTCTCTGGCCTGCAGCGGGTCGCGCGGGAATTGAGCCTCACCTTTGATCAGGAGCAAATTCTCCGCCTGGTTTTGGAAGAATCCCTGCATATCGCCGATACCTCCTGTGGGGCAATCCTGATACGGAACGATTCGGGGGCCTGGGAATTGGCCCTCTGCGCAGGCTATCTGGAGGAGGAGCAGGCCGCCCTCCGGCAGGAACTGCGGGATGTCTCCCCGGAGCATATTCTTTCCGAGATGGAGCGTTCCAACCAGACCACCTACTGGACTGACAGGACCGGCCATCCGGTGCTGGGCCGGACGGACGCCCGCTCCGTGCTGGCGGTGCCGGTCCGGTTCGGAGAGAGCCTCACCGGTGTCATCGCTTTGCTCAGCCCCCGGGCAGATGCCTTTGATGCCGAGGTGCGCCAGTTCATAGAAACCATCGCTGCCCAGGCCTCCATTGCTATTGCCAATGCCCGCTGGCATCAGGAACAACAGACCCGCGCTACGCTCCTCCATCAGCGGGCTGACCAGTTGAGCCGGGTACTGGAGATCAGCCGGGCCTTCCGCTCTGACCGTCCCCTGGAGGAAGTTCTGGAGGAGATTGCCCACGCTGTTCAGGAGAGCGCTGGCTTTAACCTGGTTCTCATCAGCGTCCTGGAGGGTGACCCCCCGGTCCTGCGGCGCGTCGCTGGGGCTGGCATCCCTTTATCTACTCTGAAGCAACTGAAGAAAACTCCTCAGTCCTGGAAGACGGTGCAGGCAGTCCTGGATGAGCGCTTCCGCATTGGCCAGAGTTACTACATCCCTGCAGAGGAGCAATCTCGCTGGCGGGGCCGGCTGGACGTGTACGAGGAACGGCTGGAAATGGCCTCCCGTCAACCCGGCCAGTGGCATCCGCAGGACCTGTTGCTGGTGCCCCTTATCGGGCCCAGCGGGCAGATTCAGGGGATGCTATCGGTGGACAGGCCCCGCAGCGGCCGGGTTCCTGATTACCCCACCATAGAGGCGCTGGAGATTTTCGCCGCCCAGGCAGCGGTCGCCATAGAAAACGCCCGCCTGCTGGAAGACCTCCAGCGGCGGCTGGACATTTTGGAGACTTTTAACAACCTGAATCGGGCCGTGACGGCCCGTCTGGACCTGCGCAGCGTCCTCCAGACTGTCGTGGAGGCCATTCCCCGGCTTCTGCAGTGCCAGGGTAGCGTCGTCTTTCTGCGCAATCCGGAGACCGGGCAGTATGAGGCACGCGCCGCCCATGGGCATGATCTCTCCTCCCTCCTGGAGCGCACCTTTGCTCCTGGCGAGGGGATGGTAGGGCAGGTGGCTCAGAGCGGAATGCCCCTGTCGGTGGCCGACGCCGCAACAGTGGGGAGCGCATGCTACATTCCCGCAGGCGCCGTGGCATTGGCTCCCATGGCCATCGGCGACGAAGTCGTGGGCGTCCTGGCCGCTGACCGCCCGACCCGCCAGACCTTCACCCCCACCGACCTGGCCGTACTCACCGCCCTGGCTGACCAGGTGGCTGTGGCTATCCAGAACGCCCGGCTCTTTGAGGAAGCGGTAGGCCGTACTCAGGAACTCTCCACTCTGCTGGAGGCTGCCAGTGCCCTATCGTTCACTCTGGACCTGGACTGGGTGCTCTACGCTCTGAGCGAGCGGCTTCTGGACCTCACCGGGGCCGATGGTTGCGTCATCTCCGAATGGGACCGGGATACGGATCAGGTCACCATCACCTGGGAGGCACGGAAGGAGAAGCAGGCGGCACCGCTGGTTTGCCGGATGTACCGGGCCGCCGAGCGCCCCCCGGTGCAGGAAGTCTTCCTGACCCACGAGCCTGCCGTTCTGACAGCGAATGTCCCAGGAGCGCAACCCCTCCTCCAGGAACGGTCTGCTCAGGTCCTGCTGCTGGTGCCGATGATCTCCAGGGGACAAACGGTGGGATTGGTGGAACTGGAACGGAGGGAAACTCGCCCGTTCACCCCCAACGAAATCCGTCTGGCCCAGGCGCTGGCCAATCAGGCCGCTACGGCGATCCAGAATGCCCGCCTCTACGAGCAAATCCGCCGCTTCACTGAGGAACTGGAACATCGGGTAGAGGAGCGCACCCGGGAACTGGCCCAGGCCTTGCAGGACCTGACCGCGGAACGGGACCGGCTGGACGCCCTGTACCGCATTGCCAGCCAGGTAGCCTCCAGCCTGGACGTGGGGCAGGTCCTTCACCGGACTCTGGAAATTGTCGCGCAGGTGACCGGGGCCGAGCAGGGCTTTATCCTGCTCGTAGACTCCCAGACAGACACACTGGTGCGTCGGGCCGCCTTCGGTGTGCCGGTCCACATCCCCATCTCGGGCCTGCCCACCCGCTTCCGGCGAGGGGAGGGATTGGCCGGCTGGGTGCTGGCCCATAACCGGTCCGCTCTCATCTCTGACCTCTCCGCCGACCCCCGTTGGGTCCCCGGACCGGAAGGAGAGGAACAGAAATCGGGCCTGGCGGTCCCGATCGGTGTGGCGGGGGAGATGCTGGGTGTCTTGCTCCTCTTCTCCACCCGCCCGGGCTACTTCACCGCGGACCACCTGCGGTTGGCCGAGGCGGCCGCGGCCCAGATTGCCAACGCGGTCAACAATGCCGCCCTCTACGACCTGATCCGCCAGCAGGCCGAAGACCTGGGGGTGATGCTCAAGCAGCAACAGGTGGAAGCGGCCAAGAGCCAGGCCATCCTGGACGGCGTCGCCGATGGGGTGCTCTTCGCCGATGCTTCGGGCCGGATTGTCCTCTTTAACCCTGCAGCGGAACGCATTCTGGAGATTCCCCGCCAGCAGGCCATCGGGCGAAGCATCCGGGAGATGCTGGGCCTCTACGGGGTGGAGGGCCGCAAATGGCTGGCTGCGCTGGAGGACTGGGCCGCCCATCCCGCCGACCGTACTCCGGAGGACTTCGTCGCCGAACGGCTCCAACTGGGAGACCGGGTCGTCAGTGTCCACGCCTCGCCGGTCATTCGGGGGACAGAGTACCTGGGCACGGTCTCCGTATTCCGGGACATCACCGCCGAGGTGGAGGCCGACCGGGCCAAGAGCGAGTTCATCTCCACTGTCTCCCACGAATTGCGCACGCCGATGACTTCCATTAAGGGGTACGCTGACCTGCTGATGCTGGGGATGGCTGGCCCGCTGAGCGATCAGCAGAAACATTTCATCGGCATTATCCGTAACAACGCCGAGCGGATGGTTGCTCTGGTCAGCGACCTGCTGGACATTTCCCGGATTGAGTCCGGACGGGTACAGTTGGACCTGCGGGCCATCCACATTCGTGAAGTGGTAATGCAGGTCGTCGGTACCCTTCAGGGGAAGGCGCAGAGCAAGAACATTGCCCTTCAAGTTGACGTCTCCGAAAATCTCCCGCTGGTATGGGGGGATAGCAACCGGGTGGCCCAGATTCTCACCAATCTGATCAGTAACGCCATTCAGTATACTCCACCGGGCGGTCGGGTGACCATCTCTGCTCATCCCAGCGGGGATATGATGGAGGTGTCCGTCGCCGATACAGGCATTGGTATCTCTAAAGAAGATCAGCGGAAAATCTTTGACCGCTTCTTCCGTGCCGATGATCCGCTGGTCCAGGAAACGCCCGGCACCGGTCTGGGGCTGCCCATCACTGCGTCCCTGGTTCAGATGCACGGGGGACAAATCTGGGTGGAGAGCGAACTGGGCGAGGGAAGCACGTTCACCTTCACCCTTCCGCTGGCGGTCACCCAGGCCGGCACTCCGTCCCCGCCCGTGCTTGCACAGGGTGCCCCGGTGCTGGTGGTGGAGGACGAAGCAGACATCGCCAACCTGATTCGGATTCATCTGGAGCGGGAGGGGTATCCGGTTCAGATTGCCAGTCGGGGCGACGAGGCCCTGCGGCTGGCCCGGGAAATCCAGCCGCGCCTGATCACCCTGGACATTCGTCTACCCGATATGGATGGATTCACCGTCCTGGAGCGGCTGAAGCGGGATCCGCAGACGGCTAACATCCCGGTCATCGTGGTCTCCATCGTTCCAGACCGGGAGAAAGGGTTGCAACTGGGGGCAGTGGACTACCTGGGCAAACCGATAGACGAGGAACAGTTGATGGAACTGGTCCGGCGGGTACTCCATCAGAAAGGGCTCATCCTGGTGGTGGACGATGATCGGGACAATCTCTCTTTGATGCGGGAGGCGCTTCGCCGACAAGGCTTCAGTGTCCAGACCACTGGCTATGGGAAGCGAGCCCTTCAGATTGCGCGTGAGGTTCACCCGGCGCTGATCCTGCTGGACCTGAAACTGCGGGATGTGGATGGCTATCAGGTGTTGCGGAATCTGAAATCCGACCCGCGCACCCGGCACATCCCGGTGGTGATTATGAGCGGAAGTGTGACGGACGAGGAGTTGAAGGGGCAACGCGCTCTTGCTCTGGGTGCTGTACGATTTGTAACCAAACCGTTCGCCATTGATGAATTTGTCCGGGAAATTTCCAGTCTGGTCCAGCCTGTGACTGCGAATGGAGATTCGTAGCACAGGATTGATCCTGTCAGATGGGGGACTACCCACCCAGGAAACCATCCCTTTTCCAACTCTCTTGGTGTAAGGAGGAACATGCCTCGCATTCTGGTTGCTGAGGACGAGAAAGACATTCGGGAACTCATCGCATTCACCCTACGGTTTGCCGGATTTGACGTTCTCCTGGCCACCAACGGTGCAGAGGCGGTGGAAGTCGCAGAGGCGGAGCGGCCCGACCTGGTCATCCTGGATGTGCGGATGCCCAAGATGAGCGGGTATGAAGCATGCCGTCGGCTGAAAGAGAACCCGCAGACGGCATCCATGCCCGTCGTCTTTCTTTCGGCCAAAGGGCAGGATTCGGAAATCCAACAGGGGCTGGAATCGGGGGCAGAAGAATACATCCTGAAGCCCTTTGCCCCCGACGAGTTGATCCAGCAGGTCCGGGACATCCTCAACCGCCACACATAGAGTGAACTGGACACGTGAAGCGCAAGGGAGATACGCGATCAGCGATAGGCAATACGCGATAAGCGATACGTGTCATATGCCAAGACATCGTTCCGGTGATGATAGGAGAGCCGCCAACACATCGTTCCGGGCCCAAATGAGGGGACTTGCCTTTCTGCAAGAAGGCGCTTTCATTATCAAGGGTCTTGCCCTTGTAGAGGCGGCAAGATGTCTTGGCGGTTCCTGTGCTGTTAAAACGCCGCTAAGCGGAACGATGTCTTGACGGATGACAGATACGCGGTATGAGCGCGGTCATTATTGAGGGCAAACTGGTCCACTACGAGGCCATTGGGCGGGGCCGGCCGGTTATCTTCATTCACGGCTGGCTCGGGTCCTGGCGCTACTGGATGTCGGCAATGGACGACCTCTCCGAGCGCTATCGGGCTTACGCGCTGGACCTCTGGGGGTTTGGAGATACTGATCGCCGACAGGACGGATATTCGCTGAGCGCGTATGTGGACCTGGTAGAACAGTTTATGGAAGAAATGGGTGTCGCCCGGGCCGTCCTGGTAGGGCATGGATTGGGCGGTGTGGTGGCCATCCGCCTGGCGGCCCGGGTACCGGAGCGGGTGGACCGGTTAGTCGCTGTGAGCACTCCCCTGGAGGGGGAGGCTATTGCGCCCTCACTGGCAGACTTTTCTAACCACCACAATGGTGAATGGCTCAGCCGTATCCTGGGCCGCCGTCAGGCCTCCGCCTACCCGGAAGTCCAGATGGAGGCAAACAAGACGGACCTCAACGCCCTGATCCACAGCATCCAGATGGTCCGGACAGAGAACCTCCGTCCGGACCTGGAGTCCTTCAATTTCCCGGTACTCCTGGTGTACGGAAAGAACGACCCCCTGATTCGCCCCCCGGAGGATCGCTGGGTAGACCAGTGCGAGGAGAACATCTATCTGGTCTCCCTGGAAGATTCGTTCCACTTCCCGATGCTGGATGAGCCGTCCCGATTCACCCGTCTGCTGCGGCAATTCCTGGCACTGGGGAGCGGGGTGAATGCTCTGGAACTGCGAGACGAGTGGCGCCGTCGCACCCGTTAACCCGTAGCATAGGATTTATCCTGTCCAACAACTCTACCCCTAAAGGAGACCCATGCGCCCATCAATGTGGCTGCGAACCGCGATCTGGGCACTGCTCCTAGTATCTATCCCTGCTGTCGCCCGGGCGGCCCCCCTTGGTCAGGAGGGTGGGGAAGCCCCGGCGGATGTCCTCTGGATTACCCTGGCCCCCCTCATCGCCATCGCCACCCTCGTGGAGCGGGTCTTGGAGATTTTCTGGGACCGCTGGGAATCCCCTGGCCTCTGGCCCAACCGGAAGGGCGTGCCTGACCCCTCCCTCCCCTCCTACGTCATCTCCAAGCGGCTGTGGTCCCAGTGGCTGGGAACGTTGATCGCCGCTATCGCCATTGGCCTGACCAACGTCCGCCTCTTCCGGCTGCTGGGGTTTGACGTCCTCTTCTCCAACCTCCTCCTCTTCACCTCCGACATCGGCGGCATCTTTGACCAGTTCACCGTCGGCACGCTGATTGACTGGCTCCTGACGGCGGGAATCATCGGCTGGGGCGGGACCGAACTGGTCCACAACATCATTGAGGGGCTGATCAAGGGGCGGAATCTCTGGAAGGAGATGCGAGAGGTGGAGGCCGGGCGCAAGTCCATCCTGGACGCCCGCTTTTTCAACGACTACATTGCCCCCGAACTGGAGAAGCGGGGCGTCTCCGTCACTGGCCTGCGCAATCTGTTCCAGACCCTGACCTCTATCGGCATCTCCCCCGACACGCTGATCGGCTCCCTGACGGTGGGGCAGGTGGACCAACTGCTGGTCCATCTGGAGTCTCAGCCGGAGACCGCCCCGGCCGCGCAGGCCATCCGCGCCTTCCTGGAAGGGGTCCCGGCGGAGAAGCAGCCGGAGATTCCCCGCCTGCTGGCCCTGCTCACTCCTGCGCAGCGCCGCCGTTTCCTGGGGGCGTAAACGCGAATGCAGTGCAGGATTTCATCCTGTCCTCTGCAGGATAAATCCTGCACTACTTGTACTTTAGTTTCCGCTAACTTTGCCTGCTACAGGCAAAGGAAGTCTCACCGGAGAGGTCTCCGGTAGGGGGGCTTTCACCAATGGGCGAAGAAATCTGGCCCATCAGGCCCTTCAACCACCCTCCGGGAGGGGCTTTTTGATGCCGATTGAGCCTGGACTCCCCTGGGAAGATGTGCCATCACCGAGCGTTTTTCCCAAATTCGCCCGTCCAGCGGAACCTCTGGGGGAAATCCTTCCTGGGCCAGCACCCGCCGCAGCCGTCCCGGACTTCGCTGGGGCTCCCGATCCCAGAAGCCGGTCAGCACCGGCGGTACCACCGCCGCCAGGTAGAGCAAGAGGTTCGCCGCCAGCAGGGCCAACTCCGGCAGCCGTTAGATGCTCTCCGGCGCCAACACCCACTGCCGTTCCAGCCCCAGGAGAGGCCTGGTCACCTGGGGAATCTGCTCCACCGGCCACCGTTTCCGGTAGCGGCGGAAAACCGCTTCCGGGCTCACCGGGAGGTTGGTGATCAGCACCAGGGGCTTCCGATACGCCGGGTCCCGAAAGACCCAGATGCTGAAAGTGGCGTTGTCTGCGATACTTTCTGGTCACTCCGCACCAGGCCGTGATACCCCTGGGCACGGACCTCCCGCCCCTGGTGCATAAACGTCCGTTCCTCATCCGGTGGGGTGGCCGGGAGCGTCCGGTCCCGGTATCGGTGAGCCAGGGGACGAACCCGTGCCCCGTATTCCGGGGGATGCCCTCGCTTCTTGCGAGGCGGGAGTTGATTCCGTCGGGCCGTACAGTTCTCCCGTATCGGGCATCAGGAGGCGAGCAGATGCCTCCAGGAGTTGGAGGATAAAGATGACCGAATGGTACACCAACCCCCAAACCGGCCTGCGGGTCGGGCTGGCGCTGATCGCCGCCGTGCTCCTGGTGGACATCGGACTGGTCATCTGGGCCGCCACCCGCCCGGTAGATGGATTGACTTTTCTCGCCGGGTTGTTCATCCTGGGGAGTCTGGTCGCGATTGGGCTGATGGGCTACTGGATCAGCGGCCTGGTCCAATCCGCCTACGTCCTGGACCGCAACGCGCTGGTCATCCTCTGGGGGGAGACGGAGCACGTCATCCCGTTGCCCCAGGTGCAACGGGTGCTGT
>Ga0272449_1002598_pt1 | contig 16625 bp, 14 predicted proteins | sample YNPCB0241_FD_198679 | JGI IMG/M metagenome (GOLD analysis project Ga0272449, IMG submission 198679) | Hot spring sediment microbial communities from Yellowstone National Park, WY, United States - YNP-CB-024-1 | ecosystem: Environmental > Aquatic > Thermal springs > Hot (42-90C) > Sediment...
CTGCGGTTTCTAAAATAGCGCGATGCATTGATTTCCCATCTATGACCCTTGAGCCGATGGTGTTTAGAGCGACTTCCCAATCCGCGTTTGTTTTTCGTTCTTCTGCACGAATTTTGGCTCGCTCGCGAGAGTAAAGATACGCGTAAACGGATATCGCAGCGCAAGTTGCCCAGATAATCCAGAAGGTGTTCAGTTCATGAGCGAAAGGGCAAAACATTGTGAGTTCATGGTCCGCGTAATAGGCGAAGGCGGGGAATGAGAGGATGGTGAAAAGAAGCAACGATGGCAGCCAGGGGGGCATGCGGTTGATAATTCCGTTTCTGCGGGCCGACAAGCGGGGATCATCCCAATCTATTTCTGCATGCGGAAAAATAACCGGGCGTCGCTTGCTCAAATAAAATGTTGCGGTTAAAAAGCCCAACACTATGGATAATGCGACTAAAATGTAGAATCTTAAGTCCATCAAATGAAGACCGATGACGCTGAAAAGCGGGGAAAGGCCAATTGCTGCCACTATGATCAGAGAACTGAAGACTACGAAAGCCATTGTCGGCAACACCAATGAATTTAATCGCGCCATCAGCTGGGCTTCGTTGCTTTCGAGTAAACGCTTGGGAGCTTGGATTAGGTCGTGCACGCGCGCCGATTCCTCTTTCTGTCCGGTGGATCGGAGAATATCAAAAATTGCGGTCCTAAGCCCCTCATCGATTTCTCCCCATTCATGCGCTAAAGTCGTCAGCAAATGGCGAACGCTCTCATACTTTCTTTTGTTGTCAAGTTCAATCAGCCCTTTGCGAAGGTCATCTGCGAGGCGCCCTTTTTCCATATCGGCCGCAAAGACAACTGCCCCCCTTAAATCTGGTTTTTGGTGCAGAAAGAAAGAAATGAGCATGATGGTGTATATCGCACGGCTCTGCGTCTCTATTCGTCCCGCCTCTGCTAATGAAATCGGATATAAATAAAAAAAGGAGCCGCACAGAATCCCTATAACCAGGCCGAGCAGCGGAGTGTACCAAAGGGCCAGCAAGTCCATGTTTGGGCTAAGAAGGAGCCAAAGTAGCAGGGCGATTGTAATCGGGGCAAGCACAGATAGAAAAAATCCAGCCAGCCATGCGCTTGAGCTCAAATGGATCTCCGCCATCTGCAAAATTTTTGATGTTTCATCTGAAATTTTCATGTTGCGGGTAAGCGGTCCTAAGATCTTTTCCGAAAATCTGCAAAACAATTCGTAAATATGGCGGGGTTTGGACTGTCTTCTCTTTCGAAAGAAATTTCTAAATTCCTCTGTGAAAAGGTCCTCAAGGTTTATTGATTTTTCATCCAAGCCCGCCACTCCCCCCTTACTCGTTTATAATCAGGCGCGCACCGCTTTACCATAGAAAAATAAGCGCTGTATGCCCTGCTTACGAAAGGCAGCTCCAGATAATCTCCTTTTTCCCCCTTATTACTGTAAAATAGTATGTCAGATTTCATCATGGCTTCCGAGATGATTTGAGCGAGCATGTCTTGTGGCTCAATCGCTAGCCTTTTGCATGCAAGTTGGATATACTGGCTGCCCCCCTCCTCCGCTGGAGTTAGACTGACTTTTTTAGTTATTTGATTGAAGTTTAGGGTCGTCAGGTCATAAGAATTCAATTTTCTGAGGAGGCGTTTATCACCGGACAGAAAATTTTTGTGCTTTAAAATGTCATGCTTTCTATCATCCGTAAAAAGGTCGATATATTCGGGCTGATTGTCCCACTCCTTGAGGATCTCGGCAACCTCAACGATTCTGCGGATGCTTCCGTGAGAGGTCTGAAAGTGAGCGGTGCTTATTACAAGATCTATATATTTGTACACCGTAGGATGAAAGCCCATAATGTGGCAGAGGAGATCAAACATCTCATTCTTGCCCCTAGCATGGAAGCTCGCCACAAGCGGCTGGCTGCCCTGACGTGCAGCCGCACCTAAAGTAGCCTTCACAGCGTCCGAAGACCTAACTTCTGTAATCAACCAGTGAGCTTGCCCTCCCCTCAAAAATGCATCTATCTGGCGTTGCAGATGTTCGGGATTGGTAACGCGGACGTTTTCAAGCTTATAACCGTGCAAAACAAAATCTTCAAAATGGAGCTCTTCGGTGTCTTGAAAACAAATTATGCGCTGGTTTTTGCCTATCTCCGGTACCAGCGTCTCTATCTGGCTGGTCTTTGCGGAGCCTTTCTCACCTATTACGAATGCGGAGGCACCCAGGCGGATGAGGTTGCTCACGATGGATGAAGCCAAAGGCGTAAGCGTTCTTCTCTCCAAGAAGAGAGGCTGGGTCCATGGTTTTCGTCTCCTCTTTCTTACAGCGATGGCGACGCTGTTTTGCCAAATAGCTGGATGGCGGGAGAGGAACAAACGCATTCCAAGTTCAGAAATTTCTGCATCGAGCTGTGGCCGAACTTCATCAAATGATGTGCCAAGTCTGGAGGCTAGAATCTCCCCTAGCCCGAGTAGATCTGGAGTGGTCCAGAATATGCCGCTTTCGCATGTTCCCCATCTTTCGTGAACTACATAAATGGGCAGGCTTTCGGGCGGTGCAGAGATGTAAATGTCCGTCAGGTTTTCATCGTGACTGAGTGGCTCTAAAATTCTGTATGCTAGCCAGTTGGACATACATTCTGCGAGCTCTTGGATCTCGTCTGCCGGAATTTTTAAGATTGAGCTGCCTCTTAAGGCGTGGAGCAACATGCTGTACCATTCCGAGGAAAAATCGGGCGTTCTGGTCGGGTACGCAAATTTTGCGTGTTCGGGAACCCCGCTTATCTCCGCCCGAAAGGCGGCATCTAGGAGCTGAAGGTGCTCTGCCGGCAGTTTAAACTCCGGCAAATCGATTTCATAAAACAGGACATCTCGCTCCCTCTGTTCGTAAATTCTAACCATGCCCCTGTTTCTTTCTAAACGATAGCAGTCAATCATTTTCGTTTTATTTTTTGGGGGGCGCCAGATCCCGCTTATAAAAAACGGTTGGATGCTCGCGTTAAAGAGTTCGTCGAAGTTTTTGCGGGCAAGGCGATTTGCAAGACCGAGGCTTAGCAAGCCGGACTTAATGGATTCTAATAGCGGAAGGAAATTTTTCTTGGTGCACTCAATGCATTTTTTCTCAATACGATTAAGTTTCTCGATCATTTTATCAACGGCTTCGGCGGAATGTGGATTTTCAAGGATTGAGGGCCAAACTTCTAGAAGTGCACGCGTTCTTTCATCGACACACTCCTTGCATCTTTTTTCCTCTGGATAGGGTGGACGGTAGTCTAACACCTTTCTCTTCAGTTTTGCGAGGGAATGAGATATTTCAGAGAGCTCACCAGTTGAATATATCGTGCGATAAACTCTCTTGAGTACAACTTGATCAACGTGCTCGACTTGGGAGAGCAGTTTAAGTACACAACCACGGCAATTTTTATCAAGCAACGTGCCTAGGTTACCACATCCGTGGCAGTCAATTTCTGCGATCTCCAAAGGACCGGAGGATCGAATTTTGATTGAGGGCATTTTCAACCTTTCCTGCCGTGGCCTGCCTTCGTGGATCCCTTCACTTGCATATCTCTAGCGACCGTTAGCTCGAGGGCAGCCACACGTCTTTCAAGATCCTCGACCCTGCATCTTAGCTCTGTTATGAGAGAGGCAACTAAATCTGAAACTTCTCCCGATATACATTTCACCTCTCTTTTTGAGATAGTGCCTAACTCAAATTAAAACTTTGCTTTAAGCGGAAGGGGGGAGCATTAATTTGGTTGGAGGCAAATATTATATTAGCCCCAAACATCTAAGCACCATAATGGATAAAAGATTGGGTTCAATAAGTGTAAATACGCATAAGAGCTGGGATATTCAAGCTTCGTAATGAAAAATTTAGCGGGATTCAAATGAGAAAAGCTAACTACGTGATCATCGCGGGAGGGGGAAGGGTTGGCTCCCATATAGCGAAGATACTTGAACCAACTGGAAGGGATATTGTAGTTATTGAGAAGGACCCCCAAGTGTGCGAGAAACTCTCGTCTGAATTAAACGCGCTCATAATCTGCGGAGATGCGAGCGATAAGAAGACTTTAGAGGAGGCCAAAATTCAGATGGCAGACGTGTTCGCCGCAGTGACTGGAAATGATAACGAGAACATCGTCGCGTGCGAGCTTGCGAAGCGGGCTTATAAGGTGCCTCTAGTCCTCGCTCGGGTTGACGACGTTGAAAGGGCGAAGATGTTGAGCGGCATGGGGATAGATTTGATCGTCAGCCCTGCGCACGTTGCCGCGATGGTGTTTGAAAATGCCATAACTTTGCCAGGGACGACCTCCATTTTGATCTCTGAGACCATAACAAAAGCTGTGGAGGTCCGCGTTTCCGAGGATTCCAGAGCTATAGGCAAAAAGATAAGGGATCTCTCGCTTCCTCTCGATTGCGTGATCGCCGTAATATACCGTGACGGGAAGCTCATCATACCCCGCGGCGACACTGTGATTAAGTCCGGCGATATCGTGGCGGTGATAGGGAAGGAGGAAGCTATTAGAAAAGTTGTGGAAATTTTGAAGGGGTAGCGATGGGTCTGAGAGAGTTCAGCTTCAGGGATTTTCTGAAGAAGAACTTTGACTTTATTGCAGGCATCCTCAGTGAGATCACTTTGGCAGCGCTGATCATGGGGATTTTTGCACTTCTCATTTTCCTTCTTACTTACATAGGATCCCCCGTATAGGTGCTATTTTTGATTCCGCCATTAGAGAAAGAGGATCTGAAAATCATCGGTCACAGTCTGAGCAACATATGCTACTTGTCGGGGGCTCTTTTGTTGTTGCCCATTATCGTGGCCGTGGTCTACGAGGAGTTTGACGTCATCCCCAGTTTTCTCATAGGCTCTGCGGCGAGTATCTTTTTTGGAAGCCTCCTCTCATTTTTCCTTTACACTAAGAGGGAGATGGAGGTGAAACATGCAGTGGTTATGGCAGCAGTAGCTTGGCTTGTAGCTCCATTTTTTGCCAGCGTTTCTTTTTGGTTGGCAAACGCGCTCTCCTCCTATTTAGATGCCCTATTCGAGAGCGTGAGCGGGTTTACGGGGACTGGGCTCACGGTGGCCGTAAATATTGATCACCTCCCCAGGAGCGTTAACTTTTTAAGACATTTTCTGCAGTTTGTGGGGGACGGTATAGGCATTATTGTCATTTCTCTCTCCATTCTCGGTAAAACTGAAATAAGCTCAGTCCTCGCGTTCAAAGGGGAGGCTAAGGATACGGGAATAAGGCCGAGCATCGTTCGCACGTCCAGGATAATAGTAGGCATAGGTCTGACATTCTTAATTATAGGCACCTCCCTCTTCACGATTGCAGGATTAAAGGAAGGGCTGGATTTTGGCACAGCGTTTTTTGAGGGCCTCAATCTTTCCATGACGGGGTACGCCACTGGAGGTTTCACCCCCCATTCCCAAAACTTGCTCTATTACCACAGTTTTTGGTTCGAGGTGGTTGCCATAATACTCATGGTCGTCGGGGCGTTAAACTTCAACCTCCATTACGCTGTTCTGGGCGGCAAGAGAGGGGAGATCCTAAAAAACATGGAAGTCAAAATTCTTTTGCTTTGGCTGTTGGTGGTTGGCTCGTTAGTTTCAGCGAACTTATTGTTTGTGGGCTTGTACCCTTCGTCTGAGGCGCTTTTCAGAAAAGGAGTTTTCCAAGCGATCTCGGCTCAAACTACTACCGGCTTTCAGACGGTTTATCCATACCATCTAATGTTTATGTGGCCTGTCCTTTCCGTCCTCCTGCTCGTGGCGGCCATGGTGTCAGGAGGCTGCGCTAACTCAACTTCAGGAGGGATAAAAATGCTGCGCGTAGGAATGCTCCTGAAGTCGCTTGTTAGGGAAATAAGGCAGGCGTTGATGCCCAAGTCTGCGGTTGTTACGGGCAGCTTCCACCACGTAGAGGATACACCTTTGACGGACAAGATGGTCAGGGGCGCAGCTACGATCGCTTTGAGCTATCTTATCCTTTTCTCAATAGGGACTTTAATCACCGTGGGCCACGGTTATGGTTTGGAAGATTCCATGTTTGAAACCGCCTCTGCTTTGGGTAATGTGGGACTGAGTTCCGGGATAACTTCCCCCCTTATGCCCGCAACGCTTAAGGCAGTGTATATTTTTTTGATGTGGGCTGGCAGGCTTGAAATAATGGCGATATTCGTTCTGGCGGGTTTCATCATCTTAGGACTTAGGAAGGGGATTAAAGAATGAGTAAGAAAATTTTTTCTTTCGCATTTTTCGCAATTTGCATTCTTCTTTCAACATCTGCAGTAGGTGCTGAGTCGGGCAAGACATTGGTTGAAAATTCAGCTAACTTTGATGGCAAGACCGTCGTATTGAGGGGTGAGGTCATAGGGGTTATGGAAAGGGGCGATTTTGCATGGGTAAATGTCTTGGACGGCGAGGTTGCGATAGGGGTTTGGGTTCGTAACGAGGATGCGAGGAAAATCTCTTTTGTTGGCGACTACAGGCATGTTGGAGATTTGGTAGAGGTTGTCGGAACTTTTCATATGGCTTGTCCCGAGCACGGCGGCGATTTGGATATACACGCGGACAAATTTACTGTTTTGACGGTGGGGCGGGAATTGGATAGGCCGCTGAACATGCCCCTCGCCTTGCTCAGCGTGGCTCTCGCTGCAGGGGCGATCACCCTAGCTTTATATCTTAGGCACGTTCGCAGGGAGAGGGAGAAAATGGTTCCGGTTCCATCTTATTAGCGCATGACGAGTTTCAACTGAAGCTTTCATCAAAAATTAAGTAAAGATTGTCAGGTGATTTTTCAGTTACAAGTTAAAAATTATCATCTAAATAGGGGAAGCGCGGGAAAGATGTAAAACGAGCAATAGAAATAAAGAGGTCATCCCCGCCTTCGCTAACCGATGCCGAGCAGGGCCTTGGCCACCTTGACCGCTTTCACAGCATCCTCGGCGTAAGCGTCGGCCCCTATCTCCCTCGCCCACTCCTCGTTCACCGGGCCTCCCCCCACCATCAGCCTGTACTTTTGCCTCGCCCCAACGGCCTTCATGTACTCCACGAGATCGCGCTGCATGACCTTGGTGAAGGAATGATTACTTTTGAAGATTCGAGGGAAAATATAAATATTTTCTGCTTCAATTTCAATCCAATTTTTTGGTGAGGTGTATCATATTAAGAGAAAATGTAATGATATTCGGAGCCGGTGAAGTTGGCAGGTTTGCAGCTTATTATTTGGCTTTAAATCCAACCATTTCCAAGATAGCGATAGTTGATAAAGACTATTCAAAAGCATATTCGGTGGCCGCAAATGCTAAATTTTCAGCATCATATTTTAGCATATCTAAAGATGTTGCAGCTTTCCAGCTCGATCTATCTGACATCGAAAGGGTAGTGGAAAAAATTGCTGAAATTGAGCCAAGTGCCATACTACATGCATCTACAACAATCCCTAGTTCTTTCTATAATCCCCTTATCCAAAGGAGGATGAAGGAAATTGGTTTTCGGAAGTATTGTCCGGCGCATAATTTGGCAAAAGACCTTTTTCCCCTTTACAAATTAATGCTCGCTATTAGAGAGGCTGGCCTTGATGTAAAGGTTGTAAATGTATCATCCCCAGATAATGCTCATCCGGTTTTGGGCAAAATAGGACTTTGCCCAACTATTGGTGCCGGAAATGTAGACATCATCTCGAGCTGTATACGAAAGATGATAAGCGATAAAATCACTACCCCCTTACAAAAAATTTCTGTAACCCTAATCGCACACTATGCAATTTATTATTGTATGTTACCCCCGGAAAAAATCCAATTTTGGTATAGGGACAAGGCGATAAAAAATTTGCCGTTCTACATGAGGGTAAAAGTGGACGGGAATGATTGGACACCAAAATTTAATGCTGAAGATTTAATCAGAACTGCTAATGATGTTGCGTTCTCAGCTCAAGGATACCATACTCAAATGGCCGCTGCTTCGGCCGTCAGACAGATACTTTGTATTGTAGAAAATAGGATGGAAGTGCTTCATGGAAGTGGAGTGAACGGAATCCCCGGGTGCGTCCCTGCAAAATTAGGCGGTAAAAGTGCGGAGATAGTTTTACCCGAGGATCTCACCTTAGATGAAGCCGTAAAGATAAACGAGGTCGGCATGAAATGGAGTGGGATAGAAAAAGTCGAAAAAGATGGTACGGTGATTTTCACGGAAGAGGCCGTTGAGCTTTTAGAAAACGCTCTGGGTATCCATAGGAAAAAAATGGGAATATCAGAGATTGAGGAGATGGGAAAAGAGCTTCTTTTTGCATATAAGAGTTTAAGCGAGAAGTACTCAAATAGGACAACAGATTGTAGTCCTCTTTAAAAAAAGAAAAAAAGGAAAGAGTTTATCGAGTTATACGGTCAGTCACTTAAAGTGTGCGTATCTTGCATCTATTGCTCCGGTAGATCTAAAACTCACCCCTAGCAAATCTGAGCTAGTCCCAAAAACTGTTGGATCAATGTACATATAGACAAACGGAACGTCGTCCCAGATCAACTTTTGAGCCTCCGCGTATATCTTTAATCTTTGCTCAAGGTTGGTTTCCCTCGCTCCACTTTCTATGAGTTCGTCCACTTTTTCGTTCTTGTAGTAAGGATTATACCCAGAAGGTGGCCACGATTTAGAATAGTATACGAAGCGAGCAAAATAATCAAAGTCCCCTGTAGATGTCCCCCATCCGACTATTGCAAGATCGGGATAGTTTTCTGGCGAGGCAGACCTCAGCGTGAGAAAGTGTGTTGCATATTCCATTACTTTAACTTCAACGTCGATGCCAATTTTCTTCAATTGTGCTTGTACGGCTTCACTAACCTCTTTATCGAATTGATATCTCCCCGAAGTTGTTTGCAACACAAGCTTGAGACCGGTGGAGTAACCTGCTTCTGCCAAAAGCGTTTTGGCTCTTTCGGGATCATATGGGTAGGGATCAAGTTTTATTGCTCCTGCAGTCAATGGGGGAATAGGACTCTTTGCCACCTCAACCAAACCCTTGAAGAACGAATTTATAATTGAATTTTTGTCTATTGCATAGTTAAACGCGAGTCTGACATTTTTGTCAAATTTCTGGTTGTTTATGGCAAAATAGATCAGCCTCTCCTTCAAAAGGTGTGTTTTAATTTTTGGGTTCTTTTCTAATCTATCATAAGCTGCAAAAGGTAGCACATCGGCGATTTGAACAGAGCCTGTTTCTAATGCTATAGTTCTCGAAGTTGGATCAGGGACAACTTGGAAAACGATCTTTTTTAATGTAGGCTTTTTGCCCCAATAATCTTCATTTCTTTCTAGTACAAGGGTTTGGCCTGGAACGTATTCAACTACCTTAAATGGGCCGGTCCCAACCGCATCCTTTGTACCATAGTCAGCCCCCCACTTCTTTATTGCAGTGGGGCTACTTATCCCTCCAGTAACATATGCTAGGTTGTACAGTAGGGGGACGTAGGGCTCCTTCGTCTTAAAAGCAACCGTATATTCATCTACTACCTCGATACTCTCTATTTTCTCGTAGAGGACGTATGATCCTTTAATCACGTTCTTCCTATTTGGAAGATCCAATATTCTCTCAAAGTTGAATTTGACCGCTTCTGCGTTAAATGGGGTGCCATCGTGAAACTTGACACCTTTTCTTAGATGAAATGTCCAAGTCTTCCCGTCCGGGGAAACCTCCCAAGAAGTGGCTAAGCCGCCTCCAGGGATGATGTTCATGTTTTCGTCTACTTCAATTAACCTATCGTAAATATGGTGGCAAACGGTTTGACTAACCGCACCCGTCCACCCTGCAGCATCTAAACCAGGGGGGGCTGCGCTTAGAGCGATTGTTATTGTTGTAGGTTTCTCTGGGGTGGGAGTTGGAGTTGGTGTAGGTGTAGGGGTAGGCGTAGGTGTAGGCGTCGGCGTTGGTGTAGGAGTTGGCTGAGATGCTAGGTAAACTGCAGCTGCCGCGATTATCACAATTATGATCACTGCCGCAGCAATAAGTCCAGCCTTTTGTACCATTTTTTCTTACCTCCACCTACAAGGTAAACATAATCTTAAAAAAACCTTTCGCTTATGCTTATACGCCACAGTTTCCGCAGCGATCAAGCACCGTCATACCGCTTAGATTTGAAGACCCTTCTGCTATTTTTTTCTTAATTTTTAAATTTCAAACCACAGAAAATTTTTTCAGCGGGTCTGTATACTTCCTAGTCAGGTCAAGGATACTTTCAGAAATCTGACATTGCGACGGGGCACATGTATCCATTATATTGGTCCGGGAAAGACTCATTCATAGAATGCGGCGATGTCCCGAATAGAGGTCAGAACGGTAAAATACGGTTGGTGAAGATAAATCTCAGAGAGAGTCTATGCAGGAAAGGTGAGAATTGAGAAGGTACCCATAGGGTCCCAAAGCATTTAATAGCAAATTTTTTTACATTTTCTCGTAGTAGTGGCAAGCAACGAAGTGCCCGTTAGTAATTTCTTTAATTTGTGGTTCTGCCTTTTCGCATAATGAACTTTTTTTCCTTAAATAAAGTGGACACCTAGGATGATACTTACACCCTTCTGGAGGATTCAGCAGGCTCGGGGGTTCTCCTATCAGAGGTACCCTTTTCTTGCGAGATCTAAGAGACAGAACAGCGGAGAGCAAAGCTTGTGTGTAAGGGTGAGTAGGGTTTTCAAACATTTTGTTTTTCGGTGCTAACTCCAAAATTTTTCCAAGATACATTACTGAAACTCGGTCACACATGCGTTTAGATATCGCTAGATCATGCGAGATAAAAAGGTAGGTGCCTTTGAATTTTTCTTTCAGCTCATTTAATAGATTAAGAATCTGACCTTGTACAGAGACATCTAAAGCGGATGTTGGCTCGTCTAAAACCAAAAATTTTGGATTCAATATGAGCGCTCTTGCGATAGCTATACGTTGTCTTTGCCCACCGCTAAACTCATCTGGATATTTGTCCAGAATCTCTTGCGAAGACTCCCTCACCAACTTTACATCTTTAAGTATACCCAATATTTTTTCAACTCTATCTTGCTCGTCTTTAGCTAAACCATGAATTTTTAAGGGTCTACCCACAATTTCTCTAACCGTCATACGCGGATTCAAAGAACTAAATGGGTCTTGAAAAACTATTTGCATGTCCTTTCTCAGCTTGCGCATTTCTCCCTTTTTTAGTTTAAGAATGTTTTTTCCCTCAAAATAGATCTCCCCATCTGTGGGCTCTATGAGGCGCAATATCGTCCTTCCTAATGTGGACTTTCCGCACCCAGATTCGCCAATTAGCCCAAATGTTTCTCCTTTTGCTATTGAAAAGCTTACACCATCTACTGCTTTCAATATCTTTCCGCCAACCCTGAAGTGTTTTTTTAAGTTCCTTACATCAAGCAAAACTTCCGTCATTTTCTATCTCCGGGTAACTTGGTGACATGCTACAAAATGACCTTTAGCGACCTCTACCAGATCCGGTTTTTTTTCCTTACATATTCTCCTCAAAAATTTACATCTTGGAAAGAAAGCACACCCCCTAAAAGTAAAACGCAAATCTGGAACATCTCCTTTTATCACGTTAAAATTTTTATCCTGCTCCTCAAGCTTTGGGATGCATTCTAACAATCCTAGCGAATATGGATGTAAGGGTGCTTTGAAAAAAATCTTCTTGTCCACAAGTTCTACTAAATTTCCGGCATACATTATCGCTACTTTATTGCACATCTCAGATATTAAGCATAAATTGTGGGAAATCAAAATAAAATTTTTTATTAATTTTTTACCTAACTTCTTCATCAGATTCACAAACTGCATTTGGGTTAAAGTATCTAAGGCAGAAGTTGGCTCGTCAGCTATTAGCAAAGAAGGATTGCATGAAAGCGCCATTGCGATCATGGCCCTCTGCCTCATTCCTCCACTGAGCTGATGCGGATAAGAATTTATGATCCTAGTTGGGTCCGGGATCCTAACATCTTCCAGCAGTCTTATTGCCCTTTCAATACATTCTTTTTTATCGATGTTTTCGTGGGCCCGAATTGTGTCTATGATCTGAGTGCCGATTGTATAAGCCGGATTGAGAGATGTTAACGGATCCTGGAAAATCATCGCTATTTTTTTCCCACGTATTTTTTCCATTTCCCCCTCGCTCAAATTTAGCAGAGATTTTCCCTGAAAAAGTATTTCGCCCGAAACAATCTTAGCATTCTCTGGGAGTAATCTTAAAATTGATAGGGCGAGTGTGGATTTCCCGCTCCCGCTCTCGCCTGCTATCCCTAATGCATCCCTCCAATGCATCTCTAGATTAATTTTGTTTAGCGCCTTTACAGTGCCCTCCGGCACGCGATAATCTGCTTCTAATTCTCTGATGACTAGGATTTTTTCGGTACTCATTTTATCACTCAAATTTTCTTTATGCGGGGGTTTAAAATGTCATTTAGGCCATCGCCCATTAGGTTAAAACCTAAGACTAACAACGTCAGTGCCAGTCCTGGAAAAAGTATTAAATGAGGGGCCTCGCGGATATATATACGCGCTTCACTTATCATAAGTCCCCATTCTGGCGTTGGAGGTTGCACCCCGAGCCCGATAAAGCCCAGTCCTGCAGCAGTTAAAATGGATACGCCCATACGAAGTGTTGATTGAACAATAACTGGCGCAATACAGTTAGGAAGTATGTACCTAAAAATTATGTTAAAATCGGTTTCACCGATTGCCCTAGCGCCCATTACATATTCCTCCTCTTTAATAGAGAGAGTAGAAGCTCTAACCAATCTGATGAAAAGAGGGGTAGAATATATTCCTATAGCAATTATAAGAGTCGTTAGGCTAGGACCTAAAGAGAAAGCTATCACCACCGCCAGCATGAAACCCGGAAAAGATAGCATAATGTCGACCACCCTCATAACTATGCTATCAAATACACCCATCCTGTATCCGCACAAAAGTCCTAGAGGAATGCCCACGATAAGGGCGATGCCCACCGTAGCAAATGCAATTAAAAACGAGATTCTCGCTCCATAGATCAGTCTAGTAAAAACATCTCTTCCCAAGACATCCGTTCCCAACAGAAATCCCTCGCCCGGGGGCTTTAAGCTACGGGAAAGATCCGCCTCTGCCGGATCATTTGGAGTTATAAATTCTGCGAAGATTGCCGCGAAGATAAATATTCCAACAATCACACTACCTATCAAAAAACTTTTGTTTGCCATTGCTTTTTTTGAAAATTTTTTGATTTGAGTGAATTTCAAACTGTTTCCCTCTCAAAAAATCTTATTCTAGGGTCGAGGAAACTGTAGATGAGATCAGTTATCAAATTAATAATCATGAAAGCTACGCCTATGAACAATATTCCCCCCCGAACTATCGGAAAATCCCTTGCAAAGTAAGAGTCGACCAAGAATTTTCCTATGCCTGGCCACGCAAACACCATTTCGGTTAAAACGGCGCCCCCAAGCGTATATCCATAATTTAATCCAATTACAGTTATTACAGGGATGAGGGCATTTTTCAAAGCGTACTTTAGTATCACTTTTCTTTTTTTGATACCGAGGGATTTAGCAGTCCGTATGTAATCCCTACCTAAAACTTCAAGCATGCTTCCCCTAGTCGTTCGGGCCACACTGGCCAATGCCCAAAACGCAAGAGTAATAACCGGCATTATGTAGGTGGAAAGCTCTCCTTTTCCAAATGGGGGGAGGATGCCTAGATAAAGGGAAAAAATAATGATTAACAAATATCCAATTAGAAAGCTAGGAGCACAAGTCCCGATGATAGCCAAAAACATTGAGAAATTATCGATAACTGATCCCTTTTTTAGAGAGGATATTATCCCCAAAAGTATTCCAATGATTGTAGCAAAGATTGTACTCAAGGTTGCTAATTCAAAAGTGTTAATGAATCTAGGAATTAGTTCAGAAAGAACGGGGGCTCCAGAGGATACAGATCTTCCGAAATTTCCCGTAAAAACATCTTTTACATAAATTAAAAATTGGATCGGTAAGGGTTTGTTGAGCCCTAGTTGTTCCCTTATAGCTTCTAAAACCTCGGGAGTTGCATATACACCAGCTATCGTCACTGCTGGGTCCCCTGGAATCGTGTATAAAATCAAAAAGGACACAAAGATAATACCAAATAAAGTTGGGATAAGCAACAATATTCTTTTCCCGATATAACGATACAACATCGAACTTTTACTTACCAATTATAACTTTTTAAGTTTTGGGGGTAATTGGAGTTGGGTTGGCGCACGCTTAACTCCCGCGTATTAAATTCATCCTCATACAATTGCACTGTTTCCCCTTTACGAAAAGATTTATTCTTAATGGCTTGCTTCTTCTAAATGCTAAATGAAAAATTGTTATGCCTCAAATGTATTGTCCTCCGGAAATATTTGAGGGAAGATTGGAAAAAAGAAGAATGAAAATACTCCATCCATTAGGAGGATGGTTACAAGTTTGCCTTGGGGCTCCATGTCTTAGTTATCTCTATACATGAAAAGTCGCCGTTGCAGCTTGCTTTGGAAGTGAATCCACTTGGAAGCATTGGGAAGCCCAATCAAGAGATGGTTTGATCCTAGGAAATTCTCTCAAGCCAGAGTAGTTAGGGACAGAGGGTTTTCGTGGTTTTCAAAAATGATGGTAAATCTCCACCTCCACGATGTCACCTTCGTCGAAGCCCTCCCTCTTTTCAGGCACAAGGAAAAAACCATCAGCCGCAGTCATCGAGCTTAAAATCCCTGAGCCAGTAACGCGGATTGGATCAGCTATGAACTCTTCTCCAGAGCTTTGGAGCTTTACGCGAACTACATCGATTCTGCCCAAGGTCGAGCTTACTTTTCGTCCCAACCTTGCCCTGACCTTTTGATAACCGCGATCAAAGGGAAGCCCTTGCATGTGGCGAAGGGCAGGTCTGACCAGCATGTCGAATGCCACGAGCGAAGACACGGGGAAACCGGGTAGGGCAAATACGGGTTTTTGGTTTATAACCCCAAATCCTGTCGGGCTTCCAGGTCGCATGGCGACTCCATGGAAGAGCAATTCCCCAAGTTCGCTTATCAAATCCGGGACCACGTCGCCCTCACCAACAGAGCTTCCTCCGGATATCAAGACCATATCACTCTTTGTGGCCCCCTCCAAGGCAAACCTTATTTGTTTCTCTTTATCTGGGACTATACCCAGCCTGAGAGGGACCCCCCCACAGCTAGCCACAGCGGCAGACAAAGAGTAACTGTTAACATCAGCGATTTTCGCCCCCTTTAGGGGTTTTCCTGGTTCCTGGAGTTCTGCTCCAGTTGATAAAATTGCGACATGCGGCTTGGCTGAGACTTCAACTTTTACATTGCCAGTCGCGGCGAGCATGCCAACGTCTTGGGGCCTCAGAATCCGTCCTTTCTGGAGTACGATTTCGCCCAGTTTTACATCCTCGCCTTGAGCTGAGACATTCTTTCCCGGGGTGACCGGCAGCAGGACTTCTATTTTACCATCTTTCTCCTTAACGTGTTCAACCATCACCACCGCGTCTGCCCCCTTAGGCATGGGTGCCCCGGTCATTATCCTCGCAGCCTCTCCGGCACGCAGACGGAGGCCGGTGCGCGATCCGATTTTTATGGAACCAACAATTTTAAGTTCAACAGGTTTTAGCGTGCTTGCGCCGAAGGTGTCGCTGGCGATGACAGCGTAGCCGTCCACCGCGCTGCGATCGAATGGCGGAATGTCTATTTTTGAAATGACATCGCTCGCCAGAACCCTGCCTAAAGAATTGTTGAAGGAGATCTCCTCTTTGCCCAATCGCTTGATGTGGGAGAGTACTATTTTTAAGGCATCCGAAAGTTTTGTGTACCTCTCAAACCCGTGCATCCTAACGTGCATGTTATTCACGGGCGTGTCTTACAATGTGGCCAAGCTCGGGTATAATTATATCCATCGCAACTTCAACAGCGTTCGGGGCACCCGGGAGACAAAAAACGGGCTTTCTGTTTATCAGACCTGCCGCGCAGCGAGTTAAAAGCGCAGCGCCCCCGATCACCCTTTCGTATCCATGTTTGCGTATGGCCTCCCCAAACCCAGGTAGCTCTTTTTGGAACATGGGGGCAATCGTCTCGATCGTAACGTCTCTTTTGGTTATCCCAGTTCCGCCAGATGTTATGACGCAGTCTATCCCTGGGTCAGAGGTGAAGCCCTCTAACGTGCTTTTAATTTGGTCCGCCTCGTCCGGCACTATTTTACGGGTTGTGGTGTGTCCGGCCTCCCTCAACTTTTTTTCAATGAGCTGACCAGAAACATCCTCATCTTTCCCCTGCTTTAGCAAGGCCGAGCGCGTGTCACTTATTGTGATCACGGCAACATTCAAGCGTTCCGGGGCGCCTTTCTTATGTTCCACCTGCACCCCTTTGATCTTTTTGATGACCCTTACGTCAGAAATGGCAGTGGTTGGATATTGTCCCGTCTCATCTTTTTCCAAGCTTTTTACCATGTCCCAAATCGCGAGCAGGGCACTCGTCACTCCAGTTAGCGCCTCCATTTCGACTCCTGTCTGGGAGGTGCTTTCCACCCTTACGTTAACTCTCAATCCATCCTCTTCAAACTCGAAATTCACTTCTACACCCGTTATAGGTATGGGATGGGT